>Ga0075464_10000904_pt1 | contig 13256 bp, 30 predicted proteins | sample DEB19_08_DNA_5_FD_75068 | JGI IMG/M metagenome (GOLD analysis project Ga0075464, IMG submission 75068) | Aqueous microbial communities from the Delaware River and Bay under freshwater to marine salinity gradient to study organic matter... | ecosystem: Environmental > Aquatic > Marine > Coastal ...
GGGATATCCGGGGGTGGGGCGGCATACCTTGGTATGGCTTGAATACAGCGCCGCATCAGGCACAACGACATGGTACGGCGACGGCGGAACGCCGACACTCTCACAAAGCGGCATCACCGGCACGGTAAAACAGTGACGCGGCTTTTGCCAATCCTCGCTTGCCTGCTGCTGTTCGGCTGCGTCAGCGCCCCTTCCCGCGTGACAACCGGCGAGCGTATGCCCCCTCCAATCGGCCATGTGCTGCTGTGCAACGGTCCTGACGCTGGCGTGGAGTGCGGTAAATGAACTTGGACGACCTGGCTGAAGTCAATTACCGCATCAACCAGTGTCCGTACCAAGCCGATCCACCGAGCTTTGACGACTGGCGTCCCGGTCCTGATGGATGCCCTCGAGACTGCGACTCCTACGCTGTAGGCAAGATTCGCGCCCTGTTCAAGCGGGGATGGCCTATTTCTGCGATGCGATTGGCAGTCTGTACCGTCGATGGCGGTGGGCATTGCGTGGTGATCGTAGCGATGGACAAGGGTGATCTGGTGCTGTCTAACGGCTTTGAGCCGTTCCCCGTTTCCGACATGGAAAGGCTTGGATGGGTGCCGGTGAGCATTCAGGAATCTGGCGGTAGTGAAGATTGGGTCAGGTGGACAGGGTGTACAAGTGTTTAGTCATGGAGCCGACTTAAGGGCTTCGCGCATCCCGCGAGGGTTGCCTTTGCAGTGCAGCTTTACGGGAGAATTCGCCAATCATGGTTTGGAAACTGTTTTTATGGAGTAGTGAGATGAATACATCGGCGCGATTTTCGACCCGTTTTCTACTATTTGGCGAGATGATTCTTGGCTGGTTTTCGATGGCATGGGCGGTGAGCGCAATTGCCGGTTCCGGTCTGTGGGCGATGATTCTTGGTACGGCGCATGGGATCGCTTGGGCGTGGTTTCTCTTTGGAGTTGCGTTCTCTCAATTTGTTGTCGCTTTTGTAGAGATGTTCCACGGGCGCAACTGGACAGACAAGAAACTGCAAATTGCCTCCGAAATACGCCATTTCCTCGGGGTGATTTCCGTGATCGCTTGGGTTAGCCTGATGTTCCAGTTCTTTAGCAAGCAACCCGGGTTGCAGCCTGCGATCTACATGCAGTCCTTTGGGCTGATACTGGCTAATACGGTGGTGTTCGTGAACAACAAAAGACTGGCTTTGTTGCTCGATCCGGAAGTGCCTACAGAACAACTAAGAACACGCCTAATCGCCGAACGCGATAGGGGTAAGGCGGTATTGTGAAAGCGACTACCGCGACGTATCCGAATTACTGGCCTGCAAGGATTGGTGTTGCAGGCTTTGTCCCGGAGGTAGCGGTTATGTCTGATTCTGCATCGTTATTTTTCAATGATGTTGTCGTTAGTATGCTCTTGTTCATTTCGGTGCAGATTATTTGCGTCCTTGGATATGCCTCTGCGAGCCTGGCAGACTGGGCTGCGTGGAAGGATTCAAGCGGCACGGAGATAGAGCGCGCAGAACGGCGATTGAAACTGATACAAGGCTTGCTGATCGGATTGATGGCGGGGAATGTCTGCTACTACGGTGGCGGGGCTTACCTTGGAACGGACGGTCTGACAAGCATGATCGGAGCGGGGATAGGGGCTTATGGCGGGGATAGAATCCTGACGCCGATATTGACTAGGATCACTGGCAAGTAAAAAGGAAAATATGATGTTTGGCGCATTGTTCTCATTCCTTGGCGGATCGGTATTTCGGATGGTGTGGGGTGAAATTGCCTCATTTGTCCAAAAAAAGCAGGATCATCAACACGAGCAGGAAATGGTCCGGCTACAAGCTGCCTTGGACGATAGCAGGCATAAAAGAGAAATGGAGCGCCTACGGCTTCAATCCGATCTGGATGTAAAGGAAATTCAGGTTGCTGGCGATATTCAAATAAATGCCAAGGAAACAGACGCATTCATAGAGGCAATCAAGGCTTCTGCGGTGCCGACAGGGGTTAAATGGGTTGATGCTTGGAACGGCTCAATCCGTCCGGCAGCGGCTTCAATTGCGCTGATGCTGTGGGTTCTGGCATTGGCGAACGCTGGTTTCTCAATTGGCGATTGGGATCGAGAACTTGTAGGGGTCGTGCTTGGGTTCTATTTTGCCGATAGGAGCTTGGGGAAGCGTGGTAAGTAACCTTTTCGAGCTTTACAAGCTAATCCGTAGATTTGAAGGATGCCGCCTGATTCCATACTGGTGTCCAGCGGGAGTTTTAACCTGCGGTTGGGGTAGTACGGGACAGGACGTTTTCCCCGGCAAGGCGTGGACGCAGGAGTACGCCGACAAACGCATGGAAATGGACGCGCTACGCTTCGCTATGGGCGCTTTGCGGCTGTGTCCGGGGTTGGTGGCTACCCAACTATCGGCTATCGCTGATTTCGCCTATAACCTCGGTTTAGGAGCGTTACAAGGCTCAACATTGCGCAAGCGGCTGAATGCCGGTGATTACGATGCCGCTAAGGTAGAAATACGCAAGTGGGTCAATGGCGGAGGGCGGAAGCTGCCGGGTCTGGTTCTCAGACGCGAAGCGGAGGCGGCGCTGCTGTGAGTGACCTACCCGACAGCCTAGTGTGCTTCCTATGGGCGCTTGCGCTAGGTTTAGCGGCTTTTGTGGTTATTTGGGTAAGTGGGTAGTCGGCGGCTGGATCGTCCAGCGGTCTTTTTGACTTTGTTGAGTGCGCGCTGCTGTCCACGCGCCACGCCGACATTGTTAAACTGTCAACTAAATTTGGCAACTAATTCGCGTTAGAGCGCGCCCTTACGCGCTCGGCAAACTCAAATCCGCTCCGCAATTCAATTCCAAGATCATCGCCAATTTTTGCGCACCGCTCAATTGTTTCCCGCTCAATCGCTCGCGCGCAGAGTTCGAGGTTGCGAGAATGATCGAACATCTGGTCGTATTGATCCTCGCAATCTTCCAGACTTGCCGTGCTAGGATGATTCCATGCCAAAGCATCCGTCATAGGCGTTCCATCCCCACCTTCCTGCAACTTGAGCAAGGTCTGGATGGTGGGGTTGCGGAGAAGGGCGGCGAACTGGATAAGCATCTCAGATGTAAGCCCTATTCCTAAGCGCCTGATAGTTCGCGCCTCTTGTTCAACTTCTTCCGGCGTTGGTAAGGTGTTCATGCTTGCTCCTTCATGGCGATAGCGGCGTCGATGGCGGCGTCAATCTGGTCCGGCACATCCGTTCTTGGGCGCAGGTTTTCTTGGCTCAACTTGATGTGGTTGCCAAGGTCAAACAGAAACGTTACCTTTTGATTCCGCGGCCACCGATACCACGCCGCATCCTTCTCCTCCGCCGCGAGCTTGGCGCGCAGGTCGTTGTTTTCGCATTCCAACTCTCGGCAAAACCTGACAACGTGGTCAGCTTCCGGTAAGTCAACCATGCCATCTGACGAAATCAGAAAGGCGTCCGTCCTTGGTGTGTCGCTCATTTCAACTCCAATAAGGTCGGACGCGACACCCATGCGCAGAGCGGGAGGAGGAGGGGGAACTCTGCGACAAGGGGCGCGTCCGATTGATCGTTAAAACGGAATGTCAGAATCCATATCAGCAACCGTTTTCCCCGCCTTTGGTTGCTGTTCGCTTCGCGGCTCATTGCCGACAGGCTTGAACGCCAGGGATTGCCACGGATTCCCGTTCTTGTCTCGCTTAGTCCAAGCTGATACGAAATACATGACGCCGCCGATCATCGCTTTCCCTTGCGCGTTTGGATGGTTGTCGGCTTCCCGCTTGTCGTTCTTGAAAAGCGAACCGCTGTTATCGCGAATTTCATAGGCCATTACGCAGCCTCCTTCAGTTTGGTTTGTTCTTTCTTCATCGCGGTGCGTTCCTTGGAGTCGAACCTCGTCCAAATAGCGATTTTCTGATCCGTCCCAAGGTTTGCGCTTTCCAGATGCTTGACCGCACCCGGAACATCGTTGGCAGCAATCTTGGTTTTAACCTCTGCCGCCAGATCCATCAGAAAAGTCTGTTCGTCCGTAGACATAGACTCCCACACGCCGGCAGTCGGGGTAATCGCTTTTTCTGCCTTTTCCTGACCCACAGTCGCATCCAGAACGTCATGCTCCACGATTTCCATTGCCGTTACCCACAAATAGCGCCTCTGGTATGTTTCCACTGCCCCGATGTTTTGAACCTCGTGGCAGCCCTTCAGGGCCGCGCTTCCCATGGGAGAGGTAATCTCTATGGCGTCGCCCGTATCAACGTCTGTAATGACCAATTTGGAGGTTTCAGCGGTATAGCTAACGACTCCGCATAATCCGAGATCGTAAAAAATCTCTTGAACCGTTGGCAGGAAATCGCCAAGTTCAAAGTATTTGTACCCGGCAAACTTGTTGTGGCCGCTTTTCTCCAATTTCTTGCCCTGCAAAGCAAGCCGCGCTTTCATCAATTTCGCGTGTATTTTCATGTCCCGTTCTCCCTGTTGGTACTGCTGATGGAACTGCAATCCCCCGTCATCACTCACGCTACCCTCCTAAAATCACCCCAAAGCCTCCCCCTTCCCACGCATGGGTTGAGAGAGGAATCACCGCGCTTGCGCGCATTCGCATGCTTGTTGCCAAGTCCCCGGACGTGCGAATTAAGCCAGTCCTGCGGTTGTCGTGGTGTAGTTGCACCAGTGCCTTGCGGCTGACTCCGCATACCGAATCCTGAGTGCGCCCTCGGTAGGGCCGTGTGGGTATCGCGCCTCTGGCGGCGCAAGCAAGTATTCTGGAACTGCGCCAAACGTGTAGCGCCCTTGTAGGCTGAAGTCTGTGCGGAAGTATCCCCAAGGCACGAATGACGCAGATCAAGAATACCTGCGGCACAAACTTCATTTACTTGGACGCTAACCCAAGGCGCGAATTGCTCACGCACAAACATAATATTCCGTCTCCTTTCTGTTTGCAAGTTCATAAAATAGCCGCCAGCGATTGCACACCAAAGAACAACACAATCGCTAGGCATGTCGCACCCACCATGAAGTCTCCATCTTTCCACCATTTCCATCGCCGATCCTGCATGGCTTCTTCAAGGTGCCAATGGCGCGGCAGGCTGCGCAGCGTCGGGGTGGGTTGGTAATGCTTGCCGATGACCGGACGGTCGCCCTGGATGTGAACCGGCCTACCTGCAATGGTGATCAGAGCCATTTCGCCACCACCACGCCGAGGGCGAACCAGACTAGCCCATTGACCACAAACGCGCCGATTACGTCCCAGATGCGGCCTTCCTCTACGATAATGTGGCGTTTCATCGCGTCACCGCCAATCCCAACACCGCCAGAAATAGCGCAGTCACCGCAATCGCCACACCAAACCGCCGATGCTTGCGCTCGCAGTCGGCGTGATACTTCTCCCAATTGGCTAGGGCTTCTTCAGCGTCTTGTCTCATTACGCGACCTCCATTTCTTTGATCTGTTTCGTCAACTGTTCAATTCGCCCATCTGTGCGCCCAATTTCATAGATCCTTTGCAGAAGATCGCGGTCCACGTCATCTTCGCAAAGCATTTCCGCAACAGCTTTCAAATAAGCTGTGCTGCTATCAGAAAAGCCCTTCATGCCGCATCCTCCGATTCTTCGTCGCTGATTTCGTTGCGCACCTTGTCGCGCAAATCTCGCGCTTTCTCAAAAGCCTCGATCACTTTTTCATAACGCTCTTGCTCGGCAAGCGAATGAAAGCTAACCGTGCAGTTTCCGCGACCGCATATATCGCAACTCATGCCGCCTCCTGTGGGTTAGATTGACGATCCGCCGAATGCTCCCGCCAGAATCCCTTCAGCAGCCTGGGCGCAATGACCGACACTCGCGGCGAGCTTTGCAGGATCTGGCCGCGTTGAATGGCGGCGCGTACTGCGGTCTGGTGCGGGAGGTCACGATTCAAAATCTCCGCGATGATCTTGCCCATCACGCAGCCCTCCTAATAGTCAGCGCATCAACGTTCGGCCTATCCAGCCCAATCGCCTCAAGCAAATCAACCGGCTCGCGCTCCTGCCCGACCTCGAAAGCCTCGTAAAGCGCCTGCGCCCCATCGCCCAAACTGATGAACGCTTCCGGCACTTCGCCGTGCTGCCGCTTCACGCCTGCGATGATTGCGTCCACGAGTTCCGACGCTTGGCACAAGTCAAACTCCATCGACTCCGCAAGCCTGTTGGCGACGCCGCTAAAACTGCTGTCGCATTCAGCTTTGCGCGCCAATGCTTCAAAGGCGTATTGCACAGCGCCAAGCTGATACGCCATGCGGTCATTCAGCGCCGTATAACGCTGCACCGCTTCCTTGCCTGCGTTCCTGATTGCGTCTGATGCTTCCTGCGTGTATTTGATGCTGCTCATCCCTGGCTCCCCGTTGCGCATCTCGTGATGCGATGAAAGAATCATAAACATAAAAAATTAGCTTGTCAACTATTGTTGTGATATATTTATTTTGTCACCAAGGGAGGGTATATGGATTTATTTAGCGCGCCAGCTTTAATGAACGAAAAAACGGAATTATTTTTAAGGTTGATTCGTCCTTTATTGCGCGTCATTTCCGAATGGGAAACGGATCAAAAAATAGATTTTTTGAACAAACTGAAATTGGAATTGCACGAGATAAGCCCATTTGCAAGTGAGCCTGTTGATTGCGTTTTGTGGGTGTCTTCAGACACCGTTTTTGCCAATGACTACAACCCGAACAGCGTCGCTCCGCCGGAAATGAAATTGCTAGAGCATTCCATTCAAGAGGATGGTTATACGCAGCCCATCGTCACATGGAAGCAAGAAAAGGGAAATGAAGTCATAGACGGCTTTCACCGTCATAGAGTAGGCAAGGAAAGCAAAGTTATATCTCAGCGCGTCAAGGGCTATTTGCCGGTTGTTGTCATCAATCAATCTAGAGCGGACAAATCAGATCGCATTGCCTCCACAATTCGTCACAACCGCGCCAGAGGAAAGCACAAAGTTGAGGCAATGTCGGACATTGTGATCGAACTAAAACGGCGCAATTGGTCGGATGAAAAGATCGCCAAAGAACTTGGCATGGACGCAGACGAGGTTTTGCGTTTATGCCAAATCAAGGGACTGGCCGATGTATTTTCTGACCATAATTTTTAAAAAGCGTGGGAGGTGGATATTGATGCGCCGGATTTTGTCATTGACGAATTGCTAGACCAAGAGGGCGAAGAAGAAAAAAACTCCGAGAGGATTTTCCATACATGGGAAAAATGGGAGTGTTACAAGGCGGGATTTTACGAAGACAGACCGCCGAACGGAATGACCGGACAAGAGGGGGAATTGGAATATTGCAAATTCTTATCCGACAAATCGCAATTTGAAACCGCATTGAATGGGGTGATAACAGAATGGAAATTCTCGTGCGAACACTATCTCAGCAACGAACGAATGAACCGGATTGCATGGCTAGGGCAGGCGGCGATTGCGTATGCGAAGCGTATTCCTTCCTGCTGTCGCGGGGGCTACAACCTCTTGACCGATTCGCAAAAGATGGAGGCGGATTTATTGGCTTTGCAATACCTAAACAAGTGGCTCGTTTCTCAAGGTAGAGACGAGCTTACTTACGATCAAGCCATGTCAAAAACTGAAGCGAATCTTTACTAATGAGCACAATCAAAAAGTACCAAGAAAAAACGGTCATTACCGCCGCGCAAGAACGGATTGCTTATGCTTTTGATAATTTCTCAAAAGTGTATGTCAGTTTCAGCGCTGGAAAAGATTCCAGCGTAATGCTTCACATGGTTATGGATGAGGCAATTAAACGCGGTAGAAAGGTTGGCGTTCTATTAATTGATCTTGAGGCTCAGTATGAACTGACTATCGCGCACGCCGAGGAAATGTTTAAGGAGTATGAGCGGCATATTGAATTGTACTGGGTGTGCTTGCCGATAAAGCTGCGCAATTCCGTTAGCAACTATGAGCCTGTTTGGTGCTGCTGGGAGCCGGAGAAAAAAGCCGATTGGGTAAGGCCGATGCCGACACATTCCGGCGTGATTTCCGACCCATCCTATTTTGATTTTTTTCAACCTTGGATGGAATTTGAAGAGTTTATGGTTTTGTTTGGCGTGTGGTATTCCAAAGGAGAAGACACGGCGGCATTTATTGGCATTCGTTGCGACGAAAGTTTGAATCGTTTTAGAACTATTGCATCATCAAAAAAAGAGATGTTTAACGGCAAACGATATACAACAAAAGTCACGGATAACCTGTTTAACTTTTATCCAATTTACGACTGGCGCGTATCGGATATTTGGAAATATCACGCAGCGTTCCCGGGGAAAATTCATAACCAAGTCTATGACCGCATGCACTTAGCTGGTGTGCCGTTTTCCAGCATGCGCTTATGTCAACCCTATGGCGACGATCAAAAGCGCGGCTTGTGGTTGTATCACATTATTGAACCGCAAACGTGGGGGCGTGTCGTTGCTAGGGTCAACGGAGCAAATAGCGGTGCGCTTTACATAGAAGAAACAGGGAACGTGACGGGCTATAACAAGATCACGAAACCTGTCGGACATACTTGGAAAAGTTTTGCGGAATTGCTTTTGGCTACGATGCCGGAAGTGACTCGCCAACATTACGCCATGAATTTCAAAAAATGGCTATCTGGGTGGAAACGTAGAGGATACAAAAATGGCATTCCAGATGAGGCTCCGCGTAGCTTGGAAAAAAAGTATTGGGCGCCCTCTTGGCGCAGAGTTTGCAAAGTTTTGCTGAGAAACGACTGGTGGTGTAAAGGATTGGGGTTGACACAGCCCAAAAGTGCAGCATACGAAAAATATATGAATATCAAAAAATCACGGAAACTATTGACGAGCACTAATCATTCGTTGTAATCTGGGATATGAGCAAAAAACACCTTCAAAAAGCAGTAGCCGCAGCAGGCTCGCAGTCGGAGCTTGCCCGCCAAATACAAGTTAGTCAGCAATTGATTTGGAATTGGTTGAACCGTGACAAAAAAATACCTTCTGAATATGTGCTGAAATTGGAGCGCGTAAGCGGCATTTCTCGGCACAAATGGAGGCCGGATATTTACCCTAACGATATGTAGGAGGGGGAATGAGATACGCGATCTATCAGCAGGGAACGCCCACGCCGGACGGTCGGGCGGTCATCAACAAGGTAGGCGAACTGAACGCGCCCAACACGGACGCCGCGATTGCCGCAGCCCGAACCATGCCGCTTTTCCTGATGGCGCGAAGGGGCGGCAAGGACCTGGGCGGATTTCCGGTGGTGGAGCCCATACGATGAAGGCAAAACCGTGGGACCGGAAGCTATGGGGGGTGGTGTTCACGAGCAATGAGTGCCCCTTGTTGATCGGCGAGGCGTGGTACAGGACGAAGCCGGATTACTACGCTGGAGAGCCGCCAAGGGCGCTTGTGTTCACCACGCGGACATTGGCGCGGCAATGGTGCCAAAAATGGAGCGCCATTAACGCCAAGCATCAGGATTGCCGCAAGGACTGGAAATTCCGCCCCGTGCGCGTCCGCGAGATTGTGCAGGTGATCGCATGATCGCCCCTTGGCAGCTCCATCAAAGTTTCGAAGCCGCACGCCGCCTGGAAGAAATGGCGCGCATCGGCACCCATGGCCTGCAATTCCGCGTCATTCAGGGCGTTGACATGGTTGAGGACTACCCGCGAGCCAAAGGCAAAACGCCGATCCCGGCAGGCATCGTCAAGGATCGGACGCTTGAACTGCTGCGGGAAGGGCCGAAAACGCAGATGGAACTGGTCGAGGCGATTGGCTGCGGGAAGGCGACTGCGAGCAAGGCTATCACTGCGCTGCGCAAGCAGGGCTTGGTGCGGTTTCTGCGATGGAATAGGCCCGAGGGTGGCAGGGCGGCGGCGGTTTGGAGGATTGCGGCAGGAGGCAATTATTAACCACTTCCCGCACCATATCGGTGATTACCTCAAGGACACGGCGCACCTTGACCCGCTTGAGGATGGCATTTACCGGCGCGCACTTGATCTGTACTACACGCAAGAAGGCCCATTAGAGGCCGATACAGCCTCGCTATGCCGCCGCCTGCGTTTGGATGTACGCAAGCATGGAAAGATCCTTGATCGCCTGCTGAAAGAGTTTTTCACGCTTGATGGTGAATTCTGGCGGCACACCCGTTGCGACAGGGAAATAGCCGCTTACAACGAAGGCGCAGAAGAACGTGAGCAGAAGCAGGCGCATGAAGTGGAGCGGATGCGCCGCTACCGCGAACGGCGCAAGGAACTGTTTGCAACGCTGCGCGAACGCGGGATTGTGCCGAAGTGGGACACGGGGATAGAGGAACTGCAACGCCTTGCGAACGCGAACAAAGACAAACCAGTTACGGACCTGCAACGCGAACAGGTGCATAACACGAACGCACCTGCAACGGCTACCCAGAACCAATCCCATACCCAATACCAAAACCAAAAAGAAAACAGCGCACCGCCCGAACCACCACCGGAGCCAGTTCAGCAGTCAGTCTCCGCTCAATGGTCAATTGCGCTGCGTGCAAAAGGGGTTAAAGCGACTTCAATTCACCCGACTTTGATTCAGTGGATTGAGGACAAGTTCACCCTGCCTGCGGTGTTGGAAGCGGTTGAAATTGCGCGGCTTAAAAAGCCTGCGCCAGCGGTGATTGAGTTGAATTACTTGGACAGGATTGTGCGCGATCCACCGAAAAAGGCAGTCGATCAGTGGTGGCTCGACGACAACAAAATGATGGCAATGGCGCAGAAATTGGGCGTTCCGACCTACGGAAAGCAGCGGGACGTATTGAAGTCTGACATTCAGATGGCGATGAAAAACGCGGCAACGCAAGCGGTGGGGGCGTGATGGACGAACTGAAGCGAAGGCACGGGTGAGAATTCTTGTGGCCTGCGAATACTCTGGGACTGTGCGCGATGCGTTCATTCGTGCAGGTCACGATGCGCGCAGTTGTGATCTGTTGCCGAGCGAATCCAATCTTGGATTTCACTACCAAGAAGATATTCGGCATGTTCTCGGGCGCTTTGGTCATGCGTTCGACATGCTGATTGCGCACCCGCCTTGTACTGATTTGGCCGTAAGTGGAGCGGCACATTTCCCCGCAAAAATTGCCGATGGCAGGCAGCAACGAGCGCTGGATTTCGTGCGCTATTTGATGAATTTGCCGATTGAAAAAATAGTTATTGAAAACCCCGTTTCCGTTATCAGCACCCAAATTCGCAAGCCAGATCAAATCATTCATCCGTGGCAATTCGGGCATCCAGAGCAAAAGACAACTTGCCTTTGGTTGAAAGGTGTAAGGCCGTTGAAGCCCACGAAAAACGTCTATCAGGAAATGATGGCGCTTCCAAAGAGAGAGAGAGAGAGACTGCACTACCTGTCGCCAGGCCCCGAGCGATGGAAAGAAAGAAGCAAGACATTTTCAGGGATTGCGGAAGCAATGGCGGCGCAATGGGGAAGCATGGAAGAAGTGTTCGAATTGGAAATGCAATGACCGAATGCCTCGGCTGCCTCTACATCGAAACCGCGCCGGTCGTGCTTGAGGATGGGAGAACGGTCTGCGCAACGTGCTCGGATGCCAAGCCTGCGGAGCCTGAGAAGCCGAGCGAGGCGCAGGAGTTTGGTGCTTGGCTGTGGGCTAACGGATATTGAACGGAGGATTCATGCAAATGAACATTGAATTTCACGCACGCCGAACCGACCCGGAAACGAGCCACAAGGCGGCTGCTACGGTGAAAGTTTTTGCGAATGTGCATTACAAACTTATCCTCGCATCCCTTGAATTTCATCCAGGCGAAACGATTTACCAAATCGCGGACAGGACGCACATATCGCACGTTGCCATCGCGCGACGTTTGCCGGAACTGGAACGCGCAGGACTGATCCGCACTGAGGGCGAGCGCCCCGGACCGACTGGTCGTATGTGCCGCGTGTGGTGGCTGGCGTGATTCTCACCTACACCACGCCGCGAACCGTTGCAAAAATTGCAATAGCTGACTCGCACGATTGGGCGACGGTTGGCGATTACGTTGCAAAGCAAATGGGACTGAAGGTGGCAAAGAATGACGCGGTTTATGACGAAATCATGCTTGCCAGGCAGTATGAGAAAGCGAAAGCCAACAAAAAGGGGAAGAAATGAAACGAGCGCAGGACGTACAAAAGCACACTAAGGCTATCCGCAACGAATATAAAGCCGCGCCTGACCCTACAAAGCAGGGCTTCCGCCAGTATGTTCCGCCTGCGCTGCCGTTCGATTTACAGCGCCGGATGGATGATTACCGGGCGATTCCGAGCAAGTATAAATAGGTGCAATTCAAGCGCAGGAAGGACAAAAATCATGGTCAGCTTATGGCGGCGTTTGCATCGCATCCGGCGGTCGAAGTCTTGGATTTATATGCTTGCGGACAGGGAACGCCGGACCTTTTGTGCGCCATATACGGGGTCAATGTGCTGGTCGAGATTAAAAACGGCCCCAAAGCGGGTTATACCGATTCTCAGGTGAAATTTAACGCCCGATGGACCGGACCACGGGAAACGGTGCGGAATATGGATGATGTCATGGCGGTTATTGCTAAATACAGGGGGCGAGCGTGAACAGGCAGAAAGAAGCGGCAGACAAGGCAAGGGCGATAGTCGGGACGACATTGGACGCGGAAACGAGGCATATTTTGCTGGATACGCTGCTATGCGATGTTCTGGAAAAGTTGGGGTATGACCACCTGGTGCGGGTTTATCAGTCAACAACGAGGGTTTATTCGTGATCTGCGAAGAATGCGAAAACCGGCGAAATGCAGCACAGAATTCTGCTCAATGGCCGATTTTGCAGGCATGGTCAGACCAAAAAGAATGGCCTGTAAATGGTCAGATGACCCGTTTAAGCCGCGAGGAATGGAAAGACATACTCACCTGTGCCTTTGAAGGCGAAACGTCGCCTAGGCTCGCTATGGGGCTTTCAGGAGGGGTAGTTATGCTTGGCAGGCGTACCAGTCGATACGGAAAGCGGCGATTTAGCGAATGGTTAGAATTTCTCAATGCTGCAAGCGTGGAAGCTGGCATTAAGGTGCCTGCGCCCAAATACCGGGAGGCGGAAGTTGCATAGCAAGAACAAAGCCGCCATGACCGCAGCGGAGCGCCGCCACGTTACGCGCATTAAGGAAATGGCCTGCGTTGTCTGCGATGCGTCGGGACCGAGCGAGGCGCACGAGATAGAGCAAGGGCTTTGGTGGGTTGCAATCCCCTTATGCGTTGATTGCCATCGCGGACACAACGGCATCCATGGCACTAA
>Ga0075464_10000905_pt1 | contig 13255 bp, 11 predicted proteins | sample DEB19_08_DNA_5_FD_75068 | JGI IMG/M metagenome (GOLD analysis project Ga0075464, IMG submission 75068) | Aqueous microbial communities from the Delaware River and Bay under freshwater to marine salinity gradient to study organic matter... | ecosystem: Environmental > Aquatic > Marine > Coastal ...
CGGTGATGATTAACCCAGCGATGTCACCGTGGTAGCTAGGGTCAAAGGGCTCTACTGTGACGTGGCAGTCTTCAATGTTTGCAAAGCCATGTATCGACATGGGGTCTGGCATTGCATGTACTAATTCCGCAAATGTTTGTAACGCGTGGCGATTGGCTTGGATCCAGTGGATTGCTACTTGTGATGGATGCATGATTAGGTACTCTGGTTATTGACGATTAACAAATCGCCATAGGTTGGGATGATGCGAACGGATATATCATGGCCATCGCTGCTGTCTTCGATGGCGATGGTTACACACTCTAAATCAGATTGTGTTTGTATGTTAGATGCGGTGAGGTGATCGACAATGGCTGCGTGTATGGTAGCTTGCATGGCATGGTCACGTATGTGACTTATAGCAAACAATCCACCAAAGAACCCAGCGTACTCACTGTACCGCCAATCTGCAACGATGTTACGTAGTGACCCCATACATGCGTATAACGCATCCACTACGATACCCGTCGTTGTAGTGAGTGGTTCTCTAGCATTGGTGTACACTACCTCTTTCTGTTCTCTGTGCATGGTATCCTCCGATGGGTGGTCTCACGACCACCCTATGGATTAGTGGTGGGTAGGTATCAAATCCAATACGATGATATCGCCCGTGATAGGCGTCATCGTAATAGCTACGCCCGCATAGTCTGCTAGCCACTCCAAACCAAAGACCAACCGTGTGACCGTGTCGATGGGTTGGATAGCTTTTAGATGTGCGTGTAACGCGTTGTAGACCGCGTGGCGGTTGGCTTCTGTTAAACCTTCGATGGCAAACAGATGACCAGCGCATTGGTCACCGTTAGGTCCTTGGTCTAATTCCATGACGCCTTCACCCACATGCATCGAGAGCAGTAATACACCCACCGATACCGACATGGTGTAGGTGTCAGCCAATGCACGGATGCATTCGTAAATACCGATAAAGACGGGTTGGATGATATCAGTATCATCTTGTTGTGCTGTTTGCATAATAACTCCAGTTAGTATTGAGCATGTAAACTCATCTAGTAATGTATAGCTGTAATTTATTACGATACGGCATAGAGCCAGTCTCCATACAGGAGACTGGCTCTATGGTGCTAATGGGTTGTGTCTAGCACACGGTTACCCAGTATCAGTAACGATCGGTTTACAGACATCACCATGTTAACTAAGTGTGTACAGGGTTGTACGACAGCCATCGTCAAATAGGTGTTGTAGCGCATAGCAGCGCGATAGTACGGTAGATCGTTGTCACTAGGGTCTAACTCCCGTGTACGCTCTACCATGTCTTTAGACGCTTGTAGCATGCGGTTCTTGTATCCTTCGATTGATTCATAAGCCGTGTTGTACGCGACTACGGAGTCACACATGTTTCCCATCATTACACAGAGCTTATCTAAATCAGCTAATGTAGGTGATGTCATAAAGCCAGTGCGGTCTGACGATTGGTTGGAGTTAGGTTTAGTTGTGGCAAAGGTAACCATGGATTCCTGTATTGCAGCAGCACGTCCTAACGGGTCTATGGTCTCTGGGATACGGCGGATACGTAAGAACATAGACTGGTCTTTAGGTAACGGTGGACCACGTCTCCAATCCGCTCCTACGTGACGACTATCGGCACCAACGTGTTCTAATGTTAGACCAGGTGGTTGTAGGCGCGTAGCTAACGGATACGCAGCCGTAGACAATGCATTCAATGTCATTACAGGGTCAGATTCATTAAAGCGCTCTAACTCATACACCACGGTTTCAAACGCAGGTACCGCTAGGGTTGTATAGTCACCTAGGTAATACCGTACGTGATCGTTTAGCATATCCACGGTTTTAATCAGATCGCCAGTAAACTTAGGTAGCTTGTCTTTAGCTGACAGTGATAGCAACGGTAGATCTAACTCCATGGATTCCGGTATACGGAATTCCGTTTTACATTCACGAATACGCTTTTGTAACTGACCAATAGCCCAACGCATACGCGGGATAGACCCTAACACCATCTTAAAGAAACTAGCAATAGCATCCCAGATGCGTTTTATCAACGCAGCGATGGCACGGTACAGGGTAACCATGTAGTCAGTAAACGACTCCATCGATATTGAACGACCTACACGTGACTCTAAACCTACCGTCAGCGTATCGACAGGGATAGCTGTCCCTGCTACACTAGCACGTGCCGTGGCTTCAACCAAAAAAAGCTCAGTGACGGTAGCGGATTGAATAGCCCCGCCATAGCGGGATACATCACCGATTACTTCAGTGGTGTCATTTAAACGTTGTATGTCACTAAAGCCTGTGGCTATCTGTGACATGTCGCTAGCCATCTGCATGGCGTATGCGGTATCAGTCTCTGGGGTAACGACATCGGATGGTGTCATGGCAATAGCCTCTATTTAAGGTACATAGAATCACCACGTAGACGACGCATGGCTGGTGGTTACGGGTAGCGTTTTATACTTTAACGATGGTGAATGCGGTAACGCGGGTAGCTTAGGATCGTTGAATGGGTGTATGCTAATTAGCGGCGGGGTAGGTTTATATAACCTAAGCTTACCCACTACATCCATAGACACAGGCGATGTGATCCACCACTCTTTAGTGTACCATGCATCCCACACTAACTTAGACTTGGTTAGTGTATCAGTATCTACCAGCTTTGTAGATACATCTAACCGTGGTTGATAGACGTGGAAATCTAAGTAAGGATGTAGCATGGCTAGTTTATTGATATTACCCCATATAGCACGTAAACACCCCTCTAGCGTTTCACTAACGCAGATGCGTGGGGTGGTGGGTTCTGTAGTGATAGTCTTTAACTTAGGCACAATCAACCCGTCTGGTGTAGTGGGTTGCCATATAGCTGAGTCCCGATGTTTAAAAGAAATGTGATATAGTGGAGGCTGCATGTCTTGATACTCTGGTGTCGTATATAGAATCTTGCAGTATAGGGACAAAAAAAAAAGCAGTACAGATACCCGCAAGGGTATCTGTACTGTTACGGCTTATTGACGTGCCAATATCTCAGCGCGGCGCTGCTCTAACGTGGCGCGGTAGTTCGCCACAGCTGGTTGGGGTACCGGCATTGGTGTAGCTGCTATCGTGTTCATGATAGTAGCAATCGTTTGATTACTACCACGTGAGGCGCGATACGCGTCCAGTGCTGGTTGCACTTGTGCTAGTAACGCAGGCACCGATGCAAGCATCGGTGCGAATTTACCGATGACTTGTAACACGCTGCTTTGCAGCAGCGCATCAATCGCCGCTTTTGCTGCATCAGCATCAGCGGCAGCCTTAGTAGCTGCTGCGTTTACTTGCGCAGCTACTAAGGCTGCGTGCAACGTGGAGACGGCGTCCAGGTACACCAGCCAGATGCCCTGCTCGGCGCTGGTGCGTGCTTCTGCCTCTAACTGCAGTAATGCAGGTAGAGCGACACACGCGGCGATGCGTTGCGCCAATGTTGGCGCAGGCGCGGTTGCAACTGGTGGTGCTGGTGGAACTGTACCATCAGTTGTTGGAGCGGCTGTGATAACAGGTGCATTGGCGATTGCTGCTTGTAATTGCGTTTTCATAATCTTGATCTCTTTCTAATATATCTACTGAAGGTATAACAACAGAGCGTAGATGTAACTCTATCATGTTCTAATATGTATCTGAAATAAATTGGAATCGCAGCATAGAGCCAGTGTCGTGAGACACTGGCTCTAGATGGTTACATTACAAAGCTACTGTATTAGCTAGATTTGTACTGCGCTACAGAACGTTCACACCAAGTTAACAAAGCGCGACCAACTGCCAAAGAATACGTAATCAACGATGTTTCATAGTTGATGCCGTACCGTAGGGCTGCTGACATAGCGGTGGCCGCATCTTTAACTAAACGTGGTTTAACGGTAACTTCATCTTTATCCTTTTCAGCTGCATTGATAGCTTTCTTGGCCGATGAATCCATTTTGTTAAACTGTTTATCACGCGATTCCCATGACTTTTTATAGGTGATGATGGAATCACAGATGTCTTCAACTTCGTCGCATAAACTACGAATTTCACTTGAAGACAGAGTCTTGAAGCTACCGTTGTTGTCGACGTCTTTAGGTTTAGTAGAGTGGTCGGTGATGCGTACGTTACAGTTACGGACGTAGCGTGCAATGGTAAACCCATCGGTAGTCGTTTTTATAGTGCTTTCAGATACGGCGATAATTTTATCGCCAAATGAATTAGCAGACACATTCACTTCTACGTCAGTACCCCAGCGAGCAGCATCTGCACCTGTAGATTTTGTCAATGTAAGGCCAGCAATGGCTTTTAAATTGGCATCAATAACGGCGAGTTCAACTGCATCGACAGTGGATTTACCGGCACCTTTGTAATGGTCTTGTAGTGTAGTTACGCCTTGAGCAATGGTTACTTTATCTACATCGTCTAACAATGTTTCAAACTTAGTAAACATTGCCTCATACGAACCCGAAGTTGCATTACCCAATGCAGCGCTAACGACTTTGCTTAAATCCTTAGCATGTGATACCGCAGCTGCTGTGGGTGGCGCTTTGGAGTCAACCTGCAACTGATGCACTAAGGACAAGTCCATAGTCTTTTCTTCGGCTGCGCCAGTGATGCTAGCTGCTTTCTTACCAATAGCGATGGCGCGTGCTTTGAGCTTAGGTGCGGCACCAAATACTTTCATGATCCAGTTTTTCACGTAAGCGAAAAGCTTTTTCATTTTGGCAACAATCGCGTTCCAGAAAGACTTCAACGCTTCTGTGATAGCACCTTCCATTGAAGCTGTAGCACGCTGACGTGAACTAGAACCACCAAACGATTCCATGGATGGAACCATTGCATCAGCCAAAGCCATGCTGTGACGACCTACAATACCACGAATGGCTAAACGCGCATATACAGCAGCTTCAGTGCTGATACCGCCGGCTTTAGCACTTATTGCAATAGCGTCAGCAACTTCACCTAAGTCGGCACTGGACTCAGTTAATGCTTCAGCAGCGCTAGAGGCTTCTTCCATTTCAGCAGCATCAGGAGCCATGTCAGCGATGTCGGATTCTGGTTGAGCAGCAGCAGACAAAATTTCTTCATCGCCAGCAATTACGGTGTCGTCATCTTCGAAACCTAGTTGCGCACCTAAGAGTCGATCAAATTTAGATTTTGCCATTTTGGCTATCTCCGTTGTAGTTGATTGCAATCAAACATTAAAGGGGGTGGGTTGCTAACGGACGTTTGGCAACCCCGAACAGCACATGCGCTGTACATAACATATCATCGAAGCCACCGGGGTGTGAACACCAGCTACCAATAAAGTTATCAAACTCACCTTGGCCACGTAACTGAAAAGCATCTAAGCGACGCGGCGATGCCGTACCGTGATGTTCTTCAGGGTATTCTAACACAAGTTCATGCCAGTTAAAAACCGACATGTCCCGATGACCTGTCCGTATGTACTGCACGGTGTCACGCAGAAACTCTAAGTTGAGTCCATAGATACTGTCATTAGACGTAACTTGTAAACGCAACCATTGTTCAAAGTTTCCAAACAGCTGTGAGCACCGTTGTATCACGCGACGTCTAAACGGCCATGTCTCAGAGTTTACCGAATGCGACATATACAATTTGTATAGTGTTTCAATCGCTGGGTCTGACGGCATGGTGTTGACTTGCACTTGCGACATAGATAAAGGGGTAATCGCGTTATCTAATCTTACCAAATACCCACGAGGGTAGAAGTTAAGCCGTTCCATATTGCTCCTCCATGGTTTTTAGCTTATAGTTAAGCTTATCTAACCGACCAGCCGTGTATTCAATCTGCTCGTCTAAACGAGCGTCTTTCTTACCAGTCTGTGCTAGCTTGAGTTTTAGTAACTTAAACTCTAACATACGCTTTTCTTCTTGAGCAGCTTTGTAACGGGTCACTTGCCAATCGGCAATGGCCATACGCACGTGATAGATTGGGTTCAATACAATAGGTATTAAACCAAACTGGAATGGGTCTGTGCGGTTAGCGCCAATGATGGAATTGGTGTTAGCAATCGAGTCTGCATTGACAGTCATGTCAGGTAACGCCTTAAAGCGTTCTTCTACAACCTTACGTTCTGCAGACAAGGTATTGAGTGCAGCAAAGAAGTGTACACGACGTGTGGTTAGCCATTCGACTTCACCAGCCGTAATGACAGTGTCTAAGCCTTGCTTATCGCTAACCGCATCTACTTCAATAGCCATAGTCGCTACGGCGATACGACGTGCATAGCGCACAGCAAAAGACATGGTTTCTAGATACTGCAATAGGTTGATGCGCAATACCGTCATAGCATCCCGTAACACATCATCGGCGTAATACGCATTGATGAGTGACTCTACTACATCCACGTTGTCGTTGATGATCTGTAACACATCGTACATGCCGTTGTAGAAGTTACCTTTGAAGCGTAGGTTCACCCCTTTAGTAAAGGCTGTGTTAAAGTCAGCTACCCACTGGGACTCGAACTTACGTGTACCAAAGGCCGTAGCAATCGATTTGATCGGTGGTAACGTGTTGTCTTTGAGTTCTTCACGGATGACTGCTAGATCGTCTAGTAAGCGCTGGCGGCTAAACGATGGCAGTAACGAATCTAAATAACGATCGATTTTCATGTGGGTGTCCTTTAGATAGTAGGCGAGGTGCCTAGTTGATATGCTTTTAGAATCTCAGCTACGTCAGGACCACCGCCTTTATTAGCAGACTTTAAATCTTTGACAGACAACGTAGTGGCTGTAGCGATACTACGGTGATAGATAGTAACCTGTTCCCACTGGGTATCGATAACCACCATCAGCATAACGTACGTTGTATCAAACACACGTTCACGCGTCGCGTAGCTGCTTAAGCGTGCACCAATCTGTCCTTCTAGTAACGCAGCGGTAGCAGCAGTCAACACAATGATGTTGGACGCTGTCGCTACGGATGGGGTAGCAGATAACAAAGCAGCTAACTTGTTTTGGTTAGAACGCGTTTGCATGGCTTTATACGTACCGCTCTTGTCTTTAATCATCGCGCGGCGATGGTCGTCAATTAAATCTTGGCAGAACACGTTGTCTTTAATAAACTCTAATTGACCTGAACGCCATGCATGGTAACGCTCTTTAACCGATCTATCACGCTCAGCGTAGGATAGAATATGTATCAATGTGTCCGTAGCGATAGACGATGTAATCAAACGTACCGATACGGGGATGGTGGCATGGTTGCCTTCAGACTCCACGTTGACTTCTAACAACATCCCTACGGATAGGTTGGCCACTGAGGTGGCGGCTACTGTAGTGTTGCGACCTAGCGTCATACGCTTAGGTAAGTCTTCTGGTGCGGGTGCTTCGCTAGAGTAGTTGGGTAAGCGATGTTGGTATGCTTCAGATGACATCACCACATCGCCAATAAACATACCTGCGTTTTCAGCGGGTGAGCGAGCTGGGTTTACTTTCTCTAACAAACGGATAACATCCACTTTACCAACGTTTACGGAGATAGCAACCGCTTGTAAATAGTAACCAGCATAGATGGATGTTAGCGACTGCATGACGTCGGTGATGTAAGGTAGATGTACCGCGGTGTTATCTACGAGTACAATGGGTTCAGCACGCGTTACACGCGTATACTCAATCAATGAGTCCGACCGTGCTGCACGAAACAAATCTGGTAGTTTACCCACTGCGGTCAGTGTGGTAACGATCGCATCTTTAAACATGATGATAAACCTTTTATAAGGGGAGTGTGATGGCTGAACGAGATCTATTGTCACCTGCGGAGAAACTTAGCGCTTTCAAAGAAGGTATTAAGCAAGCCAAAACGCAGCACGCGGCGGCTAATCCTAAAATAGATAAAACAGTAGCTGCAAAGAACGCGGCGGCTTTAGCTAACCGTAATGACCCTGTGGTGGAGGTGGGGTCTACGTCAGAAACTGATGAACTGGTGGTGTCGGTATCCAGTAAAACTGGCGTGGGTGATCTAAAGTCAGTAATCAGTAATACCTATTTAGGTCTTAACTATTTTGCTAACGGTAGCCCATCCCCAGCTAATAACGAACAGATGGGGTTAACCTTCTTTACTAGACCGCTTTTGAATCTGTCATACGATAATATTATCCATGAGCGAAGTATGGCGCTAATGATAACGGGGGCAGAAAACTCAGTACAGCGCGCTGTACGTTCATACTTAGACCCTGTTGGTTCCATGGGGTACAAAGAAACGTTTGGTAATCAAAACACCATCAAAGGATTTGGTAGCGCGATGGTAGACCCGTTGAATCCTTTTATACCGTTGCTCAGTAATAACCTGTTGTCACTGTCTGGATGGCCTGACCCGTATGTAGACACATATACCACTAAGGCAGGTATCTACAAGGAAGAATTCTCTATGGTAGATGGCTTTTCTAAAATCTATCAAGCCTTTGACTTAAGCGCTAACTTCCGCAACATAGTGGGTGACCCCATTAGTTACATGTTTCACGTATGGACGCAGTATGCGTCGTTGGTTAAGGAAGGTGTGTTAAACCCACGACCAGAGATGCTTGTAGAAAACGAGATTGATTACAACACGCGCATCTATCGGTTGATACTCGACCCGTCACGGCGTTATGTATTAAAGATAGGGGCATGTGGTGCAGCGTTCCCTACATCGAACTCATTGGGTTCACACTTTGACTACAACATTGAAAAGCCGTTTAACCGTGACAAAGACCAGATATCAATAACGTTTAAAACCATGGGGGCGGCGTATTACGACCCTATCTTGATATACGAGTTCAATCGTGTCGTAGACATCTATAACCCGTGGATGGATGCTAACACCGATCGGTCAGCTAAACGACAAGGATCCTACGTATACGTGGAGCCTAAGTACAAAGCCTTGTTTAACTATAAAGCCTATCCACGTATTAACATTAAAACGATGGAACTGGAGTGGTGGGTGTTGAACACCCATTACAACGAAGTCATGTCCCTGAATTCAAAAACTGGTTTAATCTGAGGTACATCATGGTCAACAGCAGCGAACTATCCGCTAAAATAACACAGTTACGTGCTAACCCCACCGCCATACAGCGGTTGATGTTACGTACGTTGGAATTTGAAACGCAAGGAGGTGTTGTTATAGTAGACCCTACAAACCCCTTTGTGTTTTTATTAGAAGCCGCCTGTACCATGGCATCCGCTGGTATGTTACAGGCTGAAGCATTAACGCAACAACAATACGCCTCTATGGCGCAAACCGATACTGCACTATACACCCACATGTCAGATGTCGATTATCTGAATCGCTTTGCTACACCTACCACTACCGCTATTACGTTGATGATGTCGGTGGATGAAGTGCGTAGTCGTGCTGTAGCCATCCCTAACGGGGGTGGTGTACGTCAGTTGATTCTACCACGCCATACGGAGATTACGGTAGCAGGTACGCCGTTTACATTGCAACACCCCATCCACATACGCGTCATGCCACATGACGCTATATCGGTAACTTACGATGTAGACGTAGTAACACCCCTCTATCGGTTAACCACCAATCAACTAGAGTGGTCGTTGATTTACCTAGAACAGACGCAGTACCTCCGCATTGTAATCCCAATCCATCAAATGCGGATACTGTCACAGATGGCGCAGTTAAATTCGATTACAGGGTTTGCTAAAGACTACGCCTTTACTGATAAGTTTTACTACTGTAGAGCGTTCACTAAGACATCCGTAGGTAGTACGTGGACCGAGTTACGTACCACCCACAGTGACCAAGTCTACGACCCCACCATACCCACTGTAGTGCTGCAGGTGCAGGGTCAAACGCTTAGCGTACGGATACCCCAGGTTTACTTTAACAACGGGCTAATACGCGATTCATTGCGTATTGACATCTATACCACGCTGGGTGCGTTACAGATGGAGTTGGGTAACTACTCTACGACATCGTACAGTGCTAACTGGAATGACCATGATGCGGTTGTAGACAGTGTGTACACCGCACCCATCTTTATCTTTTCTGGTTTAGGTATCTACAGTGACCAGTCTTTAGTGGGGGGTAGTGATGCTACGCCGTTTGAAACCTTACGGACGCAGGTTATTGACAATGCGTTAGCTGGGTTAGACACACCCATCACGCATAGCCAGCTAGCGACGTCTACGACATCGGCAGGTTACGATATCGTCACCAGTATTGATAATGTCACCGATCGTCAGTTCTTAGCGACGCGTATATTACCACCTCCTAGTAATGCGAGTACGATTACCGGTGCTGGGTGTATCATGCAAACCGTACAGACTACGTTAGTGGATTTGGCTCTGAGTCAATCTGTTAAAAACAATGGCGATCGTTTAACCATCCTACCCTCCACGTTGTTTCAAAACGCTGGGCTAGGCATTAAGGTAGTACCAGACAGTGTGGTTAACACACTGCTGAATCCGCTCTTAACACCACCCGATACGTTGGCTGGGTTAGTCAACACCAATGCTTATTTCTACACACCGTTCTATTACGTGTTAGATGCATCTGGGTCACAGTACCACACACGTGCTTATCGGTTAGATGACCCCAGTGTGACAGAGAAATACTTTGTTGATGATAACCCTACCTTGGGGATTACCGTAGCCACCCGCAATTACGAGTTTGCAGTCAACCCTAGTGGTGCAGGCTACATACTAGCGATTGAAGTAGATGCCACCGAATCCTTTTTAGCATACCCACCTGCTCAGTACGCGTTGCAGTTAAGTTATCTACCAGCAGGCTCTACCACACGCATCTACATACACGGTACGTTGGTGTCTGATATCGATGTAGACACTGGATACCCTGTAGACAACCTCTACGTGTATCACTTCTATTTAGATACGCAATACGACGTAGACCCGCAGCATCGATTGATCCTAGAACCCTATCGCATACCACTGCCAATGGAATCCACCTTTGATTTGGTATACGCTATCACACCAACTAACGATTACCCTTTTAATGCTGCTGCAACGGGTAGTAGCATCGATGCGTTAGTGGATACATCGATTGCAGTAGATGACGCTATCTATTACGCGGTATCGCAGGAGTCTTTAGTGTTACGCTTTGGTGTACATCTAGAGCATCTGTGGACACGCTCTAGAACAACGATTGGGTCGCCTACCTACCTAACGTACACCGCTGATGTACCTGCGGTGTATACCGCCCCCGTGGACGCTCGTGACGCAACAGGTAACTTGTTGCTGAACTACATACCGCTATCGGACAGCTACGCTATTACACGACTACACAACGTGGGTGACCCCGTGTTGACAGCAGCGGGTGCTGCGGTATGGGCTACTGTACATGCTGCTGAACCGTTACTAACCGTTACGCAATGGTGGGCTACGCTAATCCCTACCCTACGTAGCGCGTATGGTGTATTGGCACATCGTGCAGGTGACCGTGTGTTAGATGCTGACGGCATACCCATGTTGACGGATGACTCTAGACAGTTGTTACGTCAGTTTGATTTACTGTTGATTGACGGTAAGTACTACTTTGCTACAGACGATGCTACCACCACCTACCGTAGTGAACTGGTGTCTATGCTAGAGCAATGGATTACTACGGACATTGTGTCTATTGCCACACGGCTATTAGAACGCAGTGAACTCTACTTTTACCCTAAGTCAACCATCGGTACGTTGGATGTCTACGTTGGTGCTGGACAGTTGGTATCCGTACCTGCTGCACAGTCGTTTGTGGTTGAGTACTACATGACCAGTGAGCGTTATGATAACACCGCTGTCAGAGACGCTATACAGGCCACTACAGCCCGTGTATTGGCTACGGCGCTGGATGCTACACGGATTGCAGTGAGCGACATTATCGCTGCGCTAAGGACGGCTCTGGGGGACGATGTGTTATCCGTACACGTGACAGGGTTTGTTAATGACCTCTATCCAGCCATTACGTTAAAAGATCAATCCATGCGACCTAGTATTGGTAAACAGTTAGTATCGCTGTCTAACCTAACACTAGCCGTACAGGATGCGATTGCTATTACCTACGTTCGACACAGCTAAACGGCATAGTCCCACCGGTGTGAACCGGTGGGACGTATGCTATTTACTGCTAGCTTTAAGCTCTTTTAACAAAGCGGTTAATCTCTCAATCCACCGTTTCCACACAGCTTTCTCCTCATCCTTTTTAGAGTCCTTAGCCATGCGTGCTGCGGATTTATGTAATAACTCAAGGACTGCTTTATCAGCACGGTCTAAAGCCTGCAGATAAGCCACTGCGTTATCGCGATATGGTTTAACCATGCGCCACAGGTTAATTAAAGTCTGGGCACCTTCTTTCAAATGGGCTAGTGCCGCCACTTGTTTATCTAGGTTTTCCTCTTGCAAGGTTTTAAATTTAGCAGTTAGTTCATCGGATTGTTTCTGCCAACCTTTGGCTGCTTCCTCCGCCTTATCAGACATCACGTCATCAAATGCTAAAAAAGGTATTTCTACAACTAATAGCTTTTCAGCTACTGGTAACGTCAGCTTGGGGTCTGCTGCACATGATGCCTTAACTTCATTTAACACATGTGCAGCTGCTGTCGCGCTATCTAGCTTAGGGAATCCAGGGTAAACAAAAGCGTATTTAATCTTGTATTCATCGGGGTTTAACACTGCGCCGCTTAATCTACCTTCTAGACTACCATACATGTGGTATAGATTTGACGTTAAACTAGCTATGTCCTTTCCCATCAATTCAATACGACCCTTTACTAAAGCTGGGTTATCGTAACACTCTTTAATGTAGGCGGAGAAATGTGGGGCAATGATCGGTTTAATGGCGGCATCGATGGCTTGTTGCATAGATGTACGTGGCGCGGCTGGCGTTACGCCTAACTGAGCAAAGGCATCTCTAACGGCAGCGCGAAACTCTGCATCTTGTTTTTCAAAGTCACGGATCATATCAGCAGTGGCATTTGATATTTTCTGATTGGTTTCCCGCAGCGCTTTGAGTCGCTTCTCCTGCTTCGCACCCCCACCACCTCCGCCACCACCACCAGACTCATCATCCCCACCAAAGAACGACTTAATGATCCAATGCACCATCTTAGCAACCAATGCGCCGACGCCTATCGCAATGGCTATCTTAGCCCCTTGTGACATGTCTTCCAAGGCTTCAGTAGTCACGGTGTAGTTAGTACGTGACCAGTCTTCAGTAAACCGGTTTAGTGGTACACGTGTGGTCAACACACCAGGTTGGATAGATTCCATATCAATCACG
>Ga0075464_10000906_pt1 | contig 13249 bp, 12 predicted proteins | sample DEB19_08_DNA_5_FD_75068 | JGI IMG/M metagenome (GOLD analysis project Ga0075464, IMG submission 75068) | Aqueous microbial communities from the Delaware River and Bay under freshwater to marine salinity gradient to study organic matter... | ecosystem: Environmental > Aquatic > Marine > Coastal ...
CGTTGACTTTTGTTGTAATACCATATGCGATCCAATGATATTTGGTAATCGCACATTTGCTTTGCTTGCAATTGTTGCAAAACAAAAAAGGGAAATGATTAAAAGCTGTTTTTTCATTATTTATATTTTTATTTATTCCACCAATAGGTAAACTTTAATACCACCGCTCTATTTTTCACAAATACAGGTCCTATATAATAGTTGTCAGTGTAGACAATGAACAAATCTGAAACTGGCTTATATCTCCACTGAAATCGTGTATTGAAGTTAATGTTTTTTGTTTGTTCGTTGTATTGAAAAAAGGTGGTTAAAAACAGTTTATTACTAAAGGTGACATCAAGTTTTGGGCCTAGTAATAAAAAGTTGTTGTTTCCCCATGGACTGGGCAATTTTATTTGATTATAAGTACTTGAAAAATCAATATTTACGTAGGGTTGAATACGATAACCCACATTTCCTGAGATACTTAATAAATGCCCATTGGCATAATAGCCACCCACTCTTGTGGATAGGCTATAAGTCAATATATACTGTGGTGGAGATGTCCAGTCTAATCCAATATTTGTCCATTTGTGCCTTGTTCCTTTTTCTAATGGAAGCTTTCCAATGCGTGTTGGATCAAAAGGAGAAAGTAATTCTACAAATGTGTTTTGTGCAACCGCTGATAAAGTGCTTTTGTCCCTATAAGTAATTAAGTAAATTAAAGCGTTGCTATAATCGGTTGTAATAAAATCATTATTGTAATAATAAGTGGAAGTGAACTGTGGCCCATGACTTAAAATAGCCCCACTTTTAGGAAAAAATAAACGTGTGATACTAGGATTAAATTTTATGTAATTATTTCTAGGAACATAGCCTACCTCTGCATTATAGTTTTCACCTACAATTTCATGTTGCCATGATAATATCCATTTGCGTTGATTATACTGGAAATTAGCGGCGTTTAAAAAATCATTTCCCGTAGCATTGGGCGTAAATGATTTTATAAAAATTGTTTTTCCTGAAAATGTATTATTGGGCGGCGCTAAATAATATTCAAAACCAATATTCCTATTAAATGCATTGCCGTCGTGTTTATAAACACAATTACAACCACCGACTTCATTTGTTTTCCCATTAAATGCTAATGCGGTCCTGTCAATATAAAATAATTCAATACTTGATTTTTTAAATAATTTTCTTTGAAGTGCCATCACGGTGAAGTTTTGACTCGCCAAGTTAATTGCATCATTGGCGGTTGTTTTAATGTCCATTAATCCCATTCGCCAATTTTTATTAATGCGACCACTTAATCTTGCGCCAAAATCAATATCTGTATTTAATCCAATGCGTCTTGAAAAAAAAGGCCGCGTATTAGGGAATCCTAAATTTGAAAACAAATCAGCGTTCTCTAAAAAAAACTGCCTACGCTCTGGGAAAAATAATTCAAATCGACTAAGATTAGTTACCTGCCGATCTACTTCCACTTGTGAAAAATCAGGATGCAATGTTAAATCCAAATTTAGCGAGGAGGATAAACTTATTTTTGCATCCAAGCCTGCATCTTTTCCAACCACACTTGCTTGTGTAATTTTTTGACCAGCTGCATTGGTATACTCTTTAGCGACACTAGATTTAAAATAGGGGATGAGGGAAAAATTATTTTTTGTTGTAGGTGGTGGCGCATCCCAAACCAATACCCCTGCATAGGATAAGGAAGCTGTTGGAAATTGCCTTGGTACTGGTGCCCATGCCGATTTCTCGGTACTCTTTAAATCATTTCTACTAAAATTAATACCCCACTCCATTTTGCCATCTTTATATCTAATGGAGGTAAAAGGAATGGCAGCTTCAATGATGTATTTATTTTTATCAGAAGTACTTCCTGTGGTCCATTTATTATCCCAGTTTAAATCTACACTTCCCCCATCAAACATAGTGCCATCCCATTGTGCACCAGCGGCATTAACACCAAAGGCAAATCCACTATTCATATCACCATAGGTATCCATAAACACAATGAAATTGTCATTTTTTCCAAAAGCCCAATCTCTTTTTAATGATTCAACCACATCAATTCCGTCTCCACTTTTATAACAAATTGCAATTAGGTATAAATTATTATCATCGTAAGTCATTCTAACCTCGGTCTTAATTTGGGCCTTGCTGGTGTCCATGGGTAACACCATATTAAAATTGTCCACCAACATCGCTTTTGTCCAAGCATCATCATTCAACATGCCGTCTATAAGAATGGGCTGGTTGGTTTTATGTATTAAATAGCGAACATTTTCATTTTTTTTCTGTGCTTCCACTTGGCCTATTTGCAAGCAAAGAAAAAGAGCCATCCATAGTTTAGATATTTTCAAAATACTTCAGTTGATTATTTGAGAATTAAATGTAAAGTTTTTCGATTGAATCAAAATAGTAATACCTTTAAATTATATAAATAATCAATTATGTCACATAATAGACGCAAATTTTTAAGCCTTACCGCACTTTCTGCGGGCGCCATGACTTTGCCTAGTTCGGTATTTGGGAAAAGTGCAAATAATCAACAATGGGAAGCCGAATTACCAAAGTCAATTCGTGATTTAATGCCAGCGAAGGAAGGCATTATTCCTATAACTATAGAAGAACGCAAACAAAGAATCCAAAATGCGCAAGCAATGATGGATCGTGAAAAAATAGATGCCATATTTTTAGAAGGCACCACTTCCTGCTATTATTTTACTGGTATGCGATGGGGACAAAGTGAACGCACATTTGGTGTCGTTATTCCTGCGAAAGGAGCGATTGCTTATGTGTGTCCTAAGTTTGAAGAGGATCGCGCGCGTGAATTATTACTTCCAGTGTTTGGTGATGAAGTAAGATGCTGGGAAGAGCATGAAAGCCCTTATGCAGTCATTGTGGGTATTGTAAAAGATAGAGGAGTTAAACATCGTAAAATAGGCATGGAGGAAAGAGTACGTTTTTTTATCGCAGACGGCGTAAAAAAAGTGGCAACTGGATTTGAAATAGTAGATGCCACTCCGATTACAGCAGGTTGCCGTATGATTAAAACAAAAGCAGAATTAGCGTTAATGCAAAAATCAAGTGATATAACCATACTCGCTTATCAAGCTGCATTTGCAACTATTCGTGATGGCATGTCGCAAACAGAATTTAGCGGTAACATTTCTGCTGCTTTTAGAAAGTTGGGATATAGTGGCGGCGCTTCAGTTCAAATTGGAAAGTATTCTGCATTGCCACATGGGAGTATAACACCACAAACTATTCGCGAAGGAGATGTAGTGATGGTAGATGGTGGCACTAGCTGTGAAGGTTATGCATCAGATATAACAAGAACAATTGTAGTAGGCAAGGCTACGCAAAGACAAACAGATGTTTGGAATTTAGAAAAACAGGCACAGGATGCTGCATTTGCAGCAATAAAAATTGGCGTTGCATGTGAGCAAGTAGATGCTGCTGCACGTGCGGTGATTGAAAATAGCGGCTTTAGTAAAAATTATAAATTACCAGGCTTACCACATAGAACCGGGCATGGTATAGGACTTGAGGGGCATGAGTGGACTAATTTTGTAAAAGGTAATAAAACGCCAATTGCAGTAGGTATGTGTTTTAGTGATGAGCCTACTATTTCAATCCCTGGTGAATTTGGAATTAGATTGGAAGATTGTTTGTACATCGGAGAAGATGGTCCTCACTTTTTTTCCAAACAAAGTATATCAATTGACCAACCTTTTGGGTAAGAAACAATTAATTTATTCTTTGAATTGATACCATCGCTGCTGGTGTAGCTGGTCTAGATGGGGATGATTGTGGATTTACACTAGCGAGGGTTGTATTTAAATTTTTTTGGGAGAAATATATTTCGACGTAGTCGTTATTATCTAATGCTACAAAAAATGAATTAGATACCGTGTTTTTAATGCCACTTCCGAGTATTGTATATGTATTATTTGTATTTGCATAAGCGCTACTATTGCGCCTAATCCAAATACTTACTTCATCATTAGCCCCATCTGTTTTTATAAATTGCAAAGTATATTTTATATTATAAAGGCCTGCGTTTTTTGCTGTGATGCGGGTAGGAAGGCCACTGGTGTTATTAGTGATGGCAATGTTGTTAGCAAAATTCATAAAATTAAATTTTACTACAGTGGCAGTGGCAATTGCAGTAGTTTGTTTCGCCGTATCATAAAAATTGCCATAATCATTGGGAACGGGGGTATAGTTTAAGGCATTTGTAATTTTATTCGCGGTTAAACTATCTAAACTTAATTTTTGGTTGATTCGGTTGCTTAAATAATTAGTGTCTGACTTATTAAGTTTCAAATTAATTCGTTGACTTAGGCTATTCGTATCAATTATCGGGACTTGATTTATTTTTTTATAAATTTTAAGTGTATCACTCATGTTTAATTTTTGATTAATACGCGTACTTAATAAAAGGGTGTCTGATTTGTTTAATTTTAAATCAATTCTGTTACTTAAATGGTTTGTATCCCACTTATTAAGCTTTGTATCAATTCGTTTGCTCAGCCAAGCGGTATCTGACTTTGTTAACTTTTCACTAAGCGCTAGTAGTGTATTTTCTGAAATAGGTTTATTACTGTCAGGGGTATTATTTACTTTATCTAAAGCAGCCATAATTTTAAAATCCTTAAGATTGTCAAATCCAGTACCTCCTTTTTTTACCCCTACAATCCCATTAATATTTACGGCATCTACTTTGTCTGCATAAAAAGCATAAGGCACGTAATTAATTTTTTGAATCCCTAAACTTGAAAAATATAGTTCCCCTGTCAAGTCAACTTCCACTTCTAAAAATTTTTCTGTATTTGACCAGTTGATATTTTCAAAATTTCCAATACTAATTATATTGCGATCTTGCGGACTACCAACCACTACTGAAAAAAGGCCAATGGTATTTGTAGTAATTGATTTTATTTCTTGGTATTCAATTATCCCATTGGTTGAGTCAGTTTTAATTGACAATCGAAGATTTATAATTTTATTTACTAAGATGATGCCATTATTATTTCTAGCAACTCCTTGAAAATTTATTCCTTTATTTATTTGCCCGTTTAAATTAAGACAATATAGGTTTAGCATTAAAAGAGATAAAATAGTTTTTTTCATAAATTATTATTGTTTTATTACTTTGAAAATTTGCTTTTTCAAAATTGAATTCCCAACAACATAATGTATTACAATAAAATAAGTCCCCGTATTTACCGAAGCAATTGAAATGGTTTGTTGAAATTGAATACCTGAGAATGGACCTAGAATCAATTTTAATAGTTGCGCTTGCTCATTGCGCATTTCAATTTTTGAAATAAGGATCCCGCTTTGGTCACTATAAATTTTTAAAAATTGAACTGCAGGGTTAGGACCAATTTTAAAGGGCGTAATTAAGTCAAGTTCTTTTAAATCTATGCTTACCCAAAATTCATTTTGCAAAAATCCTGTAGTCAGCATTAGATTTTTACTTGAATAAAGTGTTTGAACCAGCAACTGTTCTCCAAAGCTCCAATCCCAGATGATGCCCTCAATTTGTTTTGAATTTCCGTTCAGGTTAATGATAGTTGGATATTTTGTCTGTGCATTGATGGTATAACAACAAAACGAGGCTAACATTAGGTAAACTACTTTTAATAGGGTTTTCATATCACAATATATCTCATATAATATTGTAAATCAATAATATACACATTGTAAATAATCTAATTTAAATTATCTTTATCCTATATTTTTAGGAAATAATCACCCATTTCATATGTTTCATAGGCAAAAACTAAATATTTAGGGATTGGGGGACGGTTAATTACCGATTTTATGTAAATTTGTTTTAATATAAACCGAAAGGGTATGAAAAAATTTTGTTTTGTTTTAGTCGCATTTACATTGGTAATTGCTTCTTGCAGTAAAGGAGGAGAGGGTGGATCAACACCAGTTACCCCAACGCCACCACCACCTGTGGTAGTTGCAGAACCCGATATTGCATTTAAGGTGGAAGTGGATAACAAGGAAGTTGATTATACAACTTATACTGCAGCATTAAGTGCATCACAACCTGTAAATGTGAACGTGACTACTTCCCCTTTTCCAAAAGATGGCGTGACGATTGATGTAACAGTAAAAAAAGATATAGATAACGCTTCTGTATTTAGTGATACTAAAGTTGGAACAGTAGCTGGTACAAATCCAGTGACTATAAATAATTTATTACCAGGTGTACCTTGTACGGCAACGGTTTTAGTGACTTCAAAAACATTAGATCCTGTAAGTAAAACTTACAAGTCGTTTTCAAAAACATTTAAAATAGCAAGAAAATAAGTTATTGTTATAACCCCAATTGTAAAAATCCCTTGTTAGTTATTTTCTAGCAGGGGATTTTTTTGCAATTGCATCAATGGCATTCACCAATTTATCTAAATCTTGTATTCTAGTATACACGTGCGGTGTTATACGAACGCAACTCACGGTGTCCCATACAATGCCAACGGTATGTATTTTATAATTTGTAAATAATGCGTTATCTAATTCTCCTGGGGTCATACCATCTATGCTTACACCACATATACCGCAAGAAAATGCATCTTTTAAAGAGGTGTTAATTTTTACTTTGGGTATTTCTTTTACCCTTGTTGCCCAATAATTTTTTAAGTAACGAATACGCTCTTCTTTTCTTTTGCTTCCAATCGCAGTATGAAAATTGATAGCCTCACCAATACCTTGTTCAATGGGAAAGCTTCTGGTACCCAGTGTTTCAAACTTACGAATATCGGTTCCTTTGGGATTGTCATTGCAAACGAGTGGCCAAATTTTTTCTATATTTTCTTTTTTAATCCAAAGCATCCCACTACCAATAGGCGCAGATAAAAATTTATGTAATGAAGTGCCAAAATAATCACAACCTAATTCAGGAATTGTAAAGTCCATTAATCCAAAACTATGCGCACCATCCACAATCGTTTCAATACCATGTTTTTTTGCCAACGCACATAATTTTTTAACTGGCATAATTTGTCCCACCCAATTCACCATATGGGTGATGTGAAATATTTTTGTTTTAGGTGTAATTGCATTTTCATACATACGCACCATATCATCCTCGTTCTCGCTTGGAAATTTAAAGTCCAGTTGCTTATAAACAATACCTTCTCTGGATGCTCTTTGTTTCCATGCGTTGATCATGTTTGGATAATCAAACTTACTACCCACTACTTCATCACCTGCCTTTAAGTTTAATCCAAAGATGACGGTATTTAATGCCTCGGTTGCATTACGATTAATGGCAATTTCTTCAGGATCACATCCCGCTAATTGTGCAAGTTTATATCTTAGGGGTTCTCTTCCTTGATCAAGTATGCGCCACATGTAATAGGATGGACCTTCATTGCTCATTTTATTGAATCTTTCTACTGCCTCTTGCACAATCCTAGGGCTTGGACTTACGCCCCCATTATTTAAATTAATCATTGAGGGACTTACGGTATAACCTTGTTGAATGACACTCCAATAATCCTCGTCCATGGCTAACTCCTTTGGACTGAGCAATTTTTTTTGCAAATTGATTTGTTCAAATTCAGCAGCATGCGCTTGGTTAAATAAACTATTTGCTGAAAATGCACCTGCCATTAAGCCTAGGTGTTGGATGAAGTTGCGTCTATTAGCCATCTACTTGATTTGTATAGGGAAGTTAAAAAATAATTCGCGTTTTAGTGCATACAATAATTACTTGTTATCTAAAGTATGCTATTCCCAAAAATCCATTACTAAAATTTAGGCAAGCTATATCCATTTTGATACGCTTTCGTAAAATATTCTTTATTGATGGCAGCATCCGTAAATACATTTTTATTCTCATCCCAGTTTACTTTTTTGCCTGAACGATAAGCGATATTACCCATTTGTGCAATGGTTGCAATATGTGCCCCTTCTTCAATAGAGCAATGTAAACTTTCTGGTGTGTTATTTCTGATGGCGTTGGTAAAATTTAACCAATGTAATTCTACGCCCTTGTCCTCGCTTTTATGTCTTGCAATAGCCACTTTATTTTTGGCTTGTCTTTCCTCAATCACTTCCCAACCACCGCGATCTAATATCAATGTTCCATTATTACCAATAAAAGCAATTCCGTGATCGCGACCATAAGAGCCATTGTCAATGCCCATCGCTGAATCCCATACCAAATTGAACTTATCAAATTCATATAAAGTAGTTAAAGTATCCGGTGTTTCTTCAGCTAATTCAGGATAAGCAAATTTGCCCCCTAAAGCACTGACACTTTTTGGATTACCTGCTTTCATACCTTGAATGGCATAATCTAATAGATGTACGCCCCAATCGGTCATCAAGCCACCTGCGTAATCCCAAAACCATCTAAAATGAAAATGGAATCGACTTGCATTAAATTCACGCGTGGGTGCTGGACCCAACCAAGTTTTGTAATCAATCCCTGCAGGCACCGCGCTATTCGCTACCACTGGTTGCGGACGCATCCAGCCCTGATAACACCAAACTTTGGTGGTACGTATATTACCCAGTTGTCCAGAATGAACCACATCCAATGCATCCTTAAAATGTTTTTGACTGCGTTGCCATTGTCCTACTTGTACAATACGATTGTACCTGTTTTTTGCAGCCACCATGGCATTACATTCGCCGATAGAGTTACCTGCTGGCTTTTCAACATACACATGTTTTCCAGCGGAACAAGCATTGATCATTTGTAAGGCATGCCAATGATCGGGGGTACCTACAATTACAATATCAATATCTTTTCGGTCTAAAATTTTTCTGTAATCACTATAGGTATCAATTTTTTGAACGCCTGGTTGTTTGATTAAAAGTTCTGCTTTTCTTTTATTTAAAACATTTTCATCTACATCACATAAAGCAACCACTTCAAGGTTAGGTACAGAGAGTGCAGCCATGGTATTGGACCATCCCATACCATTCACACCAATAGTTGCAACACGTAAAGTATCGGTGTTGAAAATTTTACTATTGGCAAAAATATTGGAAGTCATTAAAGCTCCTGAAGCTAAGGCAGTGTTTCTTATAAAGATTCTTCGGCTGTTCATATGCAATTCGTTTTATAGTTTAAAATTAGTGCTATGTTAAATATAATTATTTTTTGGTTAAAATGCCTATCCCCATGAAAATTGATATTGAAGGCCTTTCAGCGGCATTCTTTGTATTAAAATAATCCATAAAATAGTTTTTTAATAAAGTCTACTATTTTAGTAGACTTTATTAAATTTCCCCTATCTTTGTAGGGTCATGTGGCCGAGGGGTGAGGCAAGGGTCAGCAAAACCCTTAACGATGGTTCGATCCCATCTATGACAACTTTTTTGGTTTAAGCAAGCAATCGTAAAGTACGGGCGGTGTTTCTACACTGCCCTTTTTTATTTTACAAAAACTACTGTAAATTTTCAGAAGACGGTTATAATTTAGGCGAATTGAATTTCTTTTTTATTTATTGAATACAACTTTATTGTAATCACTAAATAGGTAAAAACATAGCTAAATAATCCAAAAATCTTAAGTAAATTGCTGCATATGCATATAATTCGATGGGGTATGATAGGTTGTGGAAGCGTCACTGAAGTTAAAAGTGGTCCAGCTTTTAACAAAGTGCCTAATTCTAAATTGATGGCGGTCATGAGACGTGATGCTGAAAAAGTTAAAGATTATGCACAACGTCATCATGTTCCTTATTATTTTACCGATATTGACGATTTAATTAATCATCCCGAAGTGGATGCAATATATATTGCAACACCACCTAAATTTCATGCAGCCTATGCGGAAAAAGCAATGAAGATAGGCAAACCGGTGTATGTTGAAAAACCGATGGCATTGAATGTCGCCGAATGTGAAACCATGCAGCAAATTTCAAATACTACGGGCGTGAAATTAGTCGTGGCACATTATCGTCGTGCACTTCCATTATTTCTAAAGGTAAAAAGATTGTTGGATGAAAATTATATTGGTGTTATAAAACAAGTCAATATTCAAATGTTCAAGCAGCCAAGTCCCAATTGTGGTTCCACTGATAATTGGCGTGTATTCCCTGAACTTGCAGGTGGTGGTTTGTTTTATGATTTAGCACCACATCAATTGGATTTGGTATTTTTTTATTTTGGAGATGCAATCAGCTATCATGGGAAATCCGAAAATAAGGCAGGGCTTTACCCAGCCGAAGACAGCGTACAAGGAACCATGCTACTCGATAATAATATTACGTTTAATGGCGAATGGGATTTTACGGTGTCGGCGGAATTAGAGAAAGATGTTTTTGAAATTATAGGGGAACATGGTAAAATTTCTTTTCCCGTATTTGGTAATGATATAACCATTGAAAAAAATGGGAAGGAATCAGTGATACATTTTGATCCTCCCATGCACAACCAACAAAACCTTATTGATCAGGTGGTAACTTATTTTTTAGGTAATGGCACAAATCCTTGTTCTGCAATGGATGCACTACAATCAATGAGGGTGATGGAAGCCTTTGTGTATGGAGCTAATAAATAGTTTATATTTATAATATTAAAATTACATTTGAGCATCATTTATAAAATTTCATATCATGGTTAGATATTGTTTTGCAGTTGATTTAAAGGACGACCCAATTGCTATTGCTGCTTATGAGGAATACCATAAATCCGTATGGCCTGAAATTATTAAATCAATTAAAGATGCTGATATCCATGTGATGGATATTTATAGGGTGTCTAATCGATTATTTATGATTATGGAAGCAGGCGATGATTTTAGCTTCGAGAAAAAAGCGGCAATGGATGCCTCCAATGACATTGTGGTTCAATGGGAAAAATTATTATGGGATTATCAACAAGCGCTTCCCAATGCAAATCCAGGTGAAAAATGGGTTTTGATGAATAAAATATTTTCTCTGTAAATATTGGTCAATTCAACTCGATTTTATGAAAACATTAATTAATTGGCTTTTATTTATAGGGGTAGTTACCGTTAATGCTTTGGCAAATATTTTGCCTATTAATGGATATAATACAGGCCAAATTTCTGCCTTTTATCCAAACTATTTTGTGCCTGCCGGTTTTACATTTTCAATCTGGGGACTGATTTATTTATTTTTATTATGCTATTCAATTACGCATACTTATTTTTCTTTTAAGCAAAAAGATTTTCCGGTCATTAAGAAATATCTAGATCAAATCACCCCTTGGTATTGGGCTACGGCTGTTTTAAACATATCTTGGATTCTAGCTTGGCATTATTTACAAATATTTACAAGTGTCGTTGTCATGATTGCATTTTTGATGGTTTTAATTCAAATATTTATTTACACGAGAAACCTTTCAAATGATATTAAGTTAATTCATCGCATTTTTATTATTGCCCCTTTCACTATTTATATTGGTTGGATCAGTGTAGCCACGGTTGCTAATATCTCTGCATTATTGGTTAATCTGCAATGGAATGCCTGGGGAATTGCTCCTGAGAATTGGGCTGTTATTATGATTGCTATTGCAATTATACTTGCTTTTTGTTTCTCTTTTTTCTACGACTCCATTGCAGCACCCTTAGTCATTGCTTGGGCATTGTGGGGCATTATGCATGGGCAAGGAGGAAGAATTGAGTTGGTATATATATTAAGTTTAATCGGGATGTGCGTTATCCTCATCCTATCACTCAGACTACTTATTGTAAAATATATTTTAGTGCGGTAACTTTTCTTGAAAAAATCCATAGGTCCAAGTACCTAGCAATGCACTTGCTAAAATAACAAAGCCACTCATTAATCCAGATCCTATTTGTGCAAAAATAGGTCCAGGACAAGCGCCCGTCATTGCCCAACCTAAGCCAAATAATAAGCTACCATAAATCTGTCCCTTGGTAAATGGTTTTGGAACAATAATTATTTTTTCACCTTGGATGGTTTTGATATTATACTTTTTAATGATTGCCACTGAAATAATGCCAACTGTAACTGCAGTGCCAATAACCCCGAACATATGAAAGCTTTGAAATTTAAACATTTCTTGTATTCTAAACCAGGATATGATTTCTGCTTTAACAAAAACAATTCCAAACAGCATTCCGATGAAAGCATATTTTACTAAAGAAAAAATCGACTCTTTCTTTTCTGAGTGATTAATACAAGCTGAAGTTTCATCCAATTTGATATCGTTCATTGGTTGGGTATGATTAGACATGGGCATTAATTAAATTGTAAAATATAAGGAAGAATAAAGTTGGTCATGATAAATCCACCCAACATAAAGCAGATGGTAGCCACTAATGAGGGCCATTGTAAATTACTTAACCCCATGATGGCGTGACCTGATGTACAACCATTTGCATATCTGGTTCCAAAGCCTACTAAAAAACCTCCTACCACCATTAATACAAATCCACGTATGGAGCTTAAGCTGTTAAAACTAAAAAGTTCAGATGGCATTAAATGTTGAAAATCGGTTATGCCTAAATTGGTTAAGGTTGATTTTAAATTTTCATTTATTATAATTGCATTTGAATTTGATAAATAATGAGTTGCAATAAATGCACCAATCATTATTCCAGCCACAAAGAATAAGTTCCATAATTCATTTTTCCAATTGTATTTGAAAAATTTAATATTCGCAGGAAAACATGCAGCACATATATGGCGCAAGTTGGAGGATAAGCCAAATGTTTTATTACCAATGATGAGTAAGGCAGGAACAATTAAGCCTATTACAGCTCCAGCCACATACCAAGCCCAAGGCGCTTTTAAACTTTCAATAATTTCAAACATATTTGTATTTTATTAGTCTACAAATATAGTAGAATATTGCACACCAAACAAGGAGTGATAAAATTTTAGCAATAAAATTATTCTGGTACTTATTTTGCAAAAAAGGAAGCTACCTTATTTTCCAAAAAAGAATTGTTCAATGAAAATAACACTGGCCATAACTAATACAAACCACCCAAATCCTTTTTTTAATTTTGCACCATCCATTTTTTTATTAAGGTAGTTGCCAATAATGATGCCAAGTGTAGCCAATAAAACAATAACAATTAAAAAATTCCAATCAATGGTCGTATGTGAAATATCGCCTACAAAACCTACAATGGATTTGATACTTATAATAAAAATGGAGGAAGCAATCGCTTTTTTCATGGGCAGCTTACCTAAAATAACCAATGCAGGAATGATTAAAAATCCACCACCTGCACCTACAATACCTGTTAACATTCCTTCGCCTAGTCCTACCATCATTAAAG
>Ga0075464_10000907_pt1 | contig 13244 bp, 21 predicted proteins | sample DEB19_08_DNA_5_FD_75068 | JGI IMG/M metagenome (GOLD analysis project Ga0075464, IMG submission 75068) | Aqueous microbial communities from the Delaware River and Bay under freshwater to marine salinity gradient to study organic matter... | ecosystem: Environmental > Aquatic > Marine > Coastal ...
GATAACGTAGTGACTGTCAGCAAACCAGGTAATGTATCAAAAATAACGATAAAATAGTTTGTTCAATCAAATTGTTTGTTGTATATTTGTTAAAATTAAAAGATAAAAATATGAAGTTTAGAAACTATTGTGTAGTTATTATGGGTGAAACAAAAAATGTGTTGCCTGAAATTGAAAAAGTTAGCGATACCAAAGTAAACGTATTGGATGCCAAGGGTATATTAATCGCTACTTTTTCTTCTAATTTTGAACCATGTGAAATGACAGATTGGTTCAAAGACAATAATAGAAGTTTTTTATTGTTTGATTTGAGTTCAGAAAATTCTGGTTTTAATATAACGAAAAAAGATGTTCATGAAGGTTTATTTTCATTCCTAAATGATGTTAATTTAGAAGAAAAAGCCAGAGAATTATTACACACTATTGAAGATGCTAAAATAGTAAGTAGAATGAAAAGTCGTCAAGTTAAAGAAATAACAATTGAAGAAGTTATGAAATTAACCCTTAGCGAAAAGAAAGAAATGTTCGATAAAATCTTGGATAAAGGTGCTAATAATTTCACTGATAATGACAAAAAAATAATGCCATTTTTAGTAAAATAACTAGTCAAAACACTTGACTTTTAGAGGTTTATATCGTATATTTAATAGTATTAACATAACAAAAAATAAGTAAAATGAAGGAATAAATGAGTCGTAAGTATGTAAATTTTGATGTTGAAGATAACATCGGAAAGTATTTTAAAGATGTAAGAAAATCGATAATATTAACTCCAAGTGAGGAAGTTAAATTAGCGGAAAGAATAAAAGAAGGTGATGAGAAAGCAGTTGAACTGTTAGTAAATGCAAACCTTAAATTCGTAATATCAGTTGCAAAAGAATATCAAAATCAAGGGTTACCGTTATCGGATTTAATCAGTGAAGGTAATTATGGCCTTATTAAAGCTGCAAAAAGATTTGACCATGAAAAAGGGTTTAGATTTATATCTTACGCTGTTTGGTGGATTAGACAATCAATATTACAAAGTCTTAATGATAATGCTAGAATGGTTAGATTACCAGCCAACATCATCAACAAAATAACATATTTAAATAAAGAAATTTCTAAATTTGAGTTTATTAACGAAAGAGAACCAGTTTATGGTGAAATTTTTGATAAAGACAAAGAAGTTATGGACTTGATTTATTTTCCAAAATGTTTATCTTTGAATGAAACGATAAACGAGGACGGTGATGAATTAATCGAATTGATTCCAAATCTAGATGATGAAGAAAATCAATTGGATATTGACAATAGAGTTAAAGATGAGCTTCAAAAAACGCTTAGTGTATTAGACGAAAGAGAAAAAGAAATCATTGAAAACTATTTCGGTATCAATACTAATTTAGAACCAATGACACTTGAAGCTATCGGTGAAAAATACAATTTAACGAAAGAAAGAATACGTCAAATAAAAGAAAAAGCGATTAGAAAATTAAGACACAATGCTAACGGATTGTATAGCTTAATTAACGAATAAATAAAATGGGCGTTATGCCCATTTTTGTTTTATAAGATATTTATAGATATGAAAATAAAATTTAGGTATGTAATGTTAATGATGGCCCTAGCAGTTGCTGGTTGTGCTGCATATTTCTCCGTTTGGGGACTTAGCCAATTATTTGCTGGTGCTGGTTTGGCTGTAATTATTATGGCATCAGTATTAGAAATTGGTAAATTGGTTGTAACAACAGCTTTACACACATATTGGGATAAATTGGCAAAACCACTTAGAGTTTACCTATCGATTAGTGTTGTTATTCTTATGTTAATAACATCTGCTGGTATATATGGTTTCTTGTCAAATGCTTATCAAAAAACTGCAAATAAATTGGAAATCCATGAATGTGAATTAAGTGTGTTAGATGGTAAAAAAGGTATCTTCCAAAAAAATATTGATGATAATCAAAAGATAATCGACACTAAAAATAAACGTCTAGACCAATTATCAGGTCTTAGAACCTCACAAGAAAGTAGAATAGACGGTTCAAATTCCAATAGAGATAGAAATTCGGTAAGAGGTGATATTGCTTCAGCAAATACTGAAATTCAAAAACTTTCATCAGAAATTGACATTTTAAATAGTAAAAACGCTGTGTTATCTGATTCAATTGGGAAATATAACGTAAAAGCACTAGAAATGAAATCGGGTAGTGATGTTGCTGGGGAAGTTGGACCATTGAAATACATAGCAGAACTTACTGGTGTCCCAATGGCAAAGGTTGTTAATTACTTGATACTTTTACTTATTTTTGTTTTTGACCCGTTAGCGATATCGCTAGTATTGGCAACAAATAAAGCTTTTGATTTGGCTGGTGAAAGTACACCGTTGGAACCTAAAAAAGATTCAACAAAAGAAGTCTTGGAAGAAATACTTGAAGAATTAAAACACGAACATGAGGGAGTAAATGAGGGAGTAAATGAAGAAAATGAAGATGTAAATGTAAATCCTGAAACTGGAGAATTTACATTCCCAGAAGAGGATTTACCAATAGAAACTGATATTTGGATACCAGATGCAACGGTTGATATGCCAACAAATAACCCAATTATGTCTTCAGGTAAAATAGCGTTAGAAGATATTAAAGAGATTAAAGAAGGTCAAAGAGGTTATTCAGTAAACGTACCACAACCTAAAAGCAACAACAATATTGAAAGAATTGGGAGTAATAAATTAATCAAAGATGGAAATAACAGTAGATTTTTTTTTAAACGTGATTAATGGAAATTGACCAATCTTACATATTATCCAAAGATAACTATACCCGTATTGAAAGTATTAAAAAACAAATAGTTATTGGTAACACAAATAACCACGATATGAAACATTATATTGGTTGGGTTAATCGCTATAATGGTAAATATAAAAAAACTGCAGCATTTACGATTGATATCAACGGAACAATATATAAACACTTTGAGCCTAAATATCAATCAGAATATTTTAAAGATTTAGAACAAAACAATAAAAGTATTGTTATTTTATTAGAAAATGATGGTTGTTTAACAAAAGATGCTGAAAAAAATAGTTTTCTTTCATGGTTAGGTTATATTTATAAAGAGCAAGATGTATTTGAAAAGAAATGGAGGTCCAATAATTATTGGGCTCAGTATGGGAAAGAACAAATAGATTCAGCGGTCAATTTAGTTAAAGAATTATGTAATGAATTTTATATCCCTTTAACTGCAATGACACATAATGTTAAAATGAATGATTTGGAAGATTATACTGGTATTCTATATAAAAGTAATATTGAAATGTATTATACTGACGTATCACCAGCATTTAATTTTGAATATTTTATAAATAATATTGAACTAAAATAGAAACAATGAAAGAATCAATTAATGAGCATGATATGACCAAAAAAATGATGCAAGTCATGAGAGGTGGTTATAAACCTTTACTTAAAGAAGAGGAAGAACCAAATACGGAAGATATGGAAGGTATTGACCCAAATGAAAACCAAGAAACAAAAGCAAAAGAAGGAATGGCTAAACCGCCACGTGAAGGGCGTGCATCGCTAATACAATTAGATGGTTCATATTTTGAATTGGATAAAAATGACCATCGTTTCAAAGCTTTACAAAAAGTTTTAACTGATAGAGTATCACAAGCTAAAATTACTAGTATTTATATTTCTGACCCAGAAGGTTTAGTAATAAATGGTGTTGCTTTAAATTTCAGTGATAATTCTGGGTTATATTTTACATTAGCTCGTTCTGAACCTAATATACTAGTTAGCAGTGAAAATGTTCAAGGTAAGTTAAACATTGAAGTTCAAACTAACTTACAATTATTTTGGGATGGTATATTAGCTGATACTATGGGTACTAGTCAATATTTATATAACGAAAGAGATGATAAACAAGCTAAAGATGCCAATGAACAAGGTTAATTTTTTTGATATGAAAAATATATTGATAATCCTGCTAGGTATTATCATTGTTGGTATGTTTTTATTTAATAAAAACGTTATTGATAAACATGCTACTGAAATAAAAGCTTTACATAATGAAAATACTACTCTATTAACCAAAAATGATAGTCTTAAAAATAACAATGTAAAATTGGATATTATATTGGCTAAAATAGATGCAAAACTAGATAAAAATAACGAAGAAACCAACTCTGTATTAACAGCTTTGGGTAAATTAAAAGAAAAGAAAAATGAAATACCTAATTACGTTAATTCTTTGTCTGCTAACGGTACAGCAGATGCACTCTCAAAATATCTTGAAAGTAGAACCAAGGGTGAGACCAGTGGTCAACACTAAAGGAGATACACTAATCCAAATAAAACTATCAGATGCTAAAATACTATTACAAGACGTTTTAGAGAAAGAAGTTTGCGATAGTACAGTAGCTGAATATATTCAATTAGATGGTCTTAGAAGTGGTACAATAGCGTTACAGAAAGATAAGATTGAAACACTAGAGACTAAATTTAAAAATGATGAACTTAGAATAGTAAATTTGGAAGATGTTCTTAAAAATAAAGATACGGAATTGGCACTATTAAATGGTATTATAAAAAAACAAGGTAGAGAAATAATAAAACAAAAAGTTTTTAAAATCGCTGGGTTTTCGTTAGCATTAGCAATACCAATAACATATTTATTACTTCATAAATAACAAAATAGAAATATTATCAAAATAAAGCCCTTATTGGGTTTTTTTTGTTTTATATAATATATTTATAATAAACTAAAAAGATGAAAAAACTTATTATAACAAAAGAACAATACAATGGTTTAGTTAGAGCTGGATTGATTAAAGAATCAGCACCAATGGTTAAAGGTGGAATTAATAGAACCCAAAAAGAATTCAACAAAGGATTTGCTGGTAAAGACATTAAAGCTGTTACTGAAGATGGACAATTTAATATTAAAGCACCTAATGCTGATTTACCTAAAGGACCACAAAAACCTGCAAAACCTGCAAAACATATCACTGAAAACGAAAAAGGTGGTAAAAATAAAATCAGCAAAGAAATTACTGATTTATTAAAACATTTATATGGTAAAGATGACCAATTTAATTCAGATTATTGGGTTGGTGAAAAAGGTAAATCTTGCCAAGAAATTGAAGAAGTTTTAACTGATAAAGGTCTTATTGTTAAAAAAGGTCGTAACTTTATTGTACCTACAAGTATCGGTACAAAAGAAGAAGCTAAAGCGGCTATTGAAGAATGTATAAGAGAATTTGTTGGTGAACCAATGGAAGAAATCGAAGAAGACTATCCATTAGGGGCTGAACATCACCCAAACGCACCATATAATCAAGAAGACCCAGAACCAATTGATAACCACACAGATTATGATATTTTTGTCTTTAATGACGGTATGGCTGTTCTTAATCAAGGAACTGAATTCTTTTTGTTGGATTTTTACAAAAATGATGTTGATTATGAAGGTCGTGAAATGACTGAAGATGATATTAATCTATTCCTTAATAATAATGAAAGAGAATTACCAAACATTCTTATTCCTTTGGATATTGACTTGATTGATGAATTAGGTGAAATGTACAATTTAAATGCACATTTCATGAAAAAACTTGAACAAATAAAAACTATTTTAGGTGGTATGAGTGAAGGTGTTGATTGGTCTAAGGCTTATCCTAGAGAAAAAGCTAGACCTAAAATGAATGATGTATCACCTAAGAAAAGAACGGGACCAGAAAATCAAGCAATAATAGATAAAGTTCACGCATTAAGACAAAGAGAATTAAGTTCCAGAGAAGATATGAAATCACAACATCCAACGGACCAACCAGAAGAATTAGATGAAACTGGATGTGCAGGTGCGATGGGTGTTGGTTCACCAGTTGTTCCAATGGGTACTCCTATTAAAAGAGACATTAAAACTGTTTATGAAACACTTAGTGTTGGTGGTGCTGGTAATTTCCAATATGATAATCCAGGTCTTGCTGGTGTAGCTGCAAATGGTGATTTTAAAAAATCAAGAAAAAAAACAAAAGCTGAAACAACCCCACAATGGGCTGGTGGTGCTTTTGTTGAACAACCAGAATGTTCTAAACCTAACAATAATAAAGAAGCACAAAATGGTGGTTGTAATTCAGGTGCTAGTAGCCTTAAAACGAAAAAAGCTTCAGGTTCTGTAAATGCACCTTCTTTAAGTGAAAATAAGATATTTGAAGAGATTGCTAAAAGAACAGGTAAAACAATAGAAGAAGTTAAACAAATAATTTCGAATAAAAAATAATACTAGACAACTTTATTAAAAAGTTAGATATTTATAATAAAATCAATTAAAGATGGATAAAAAAATAATAAAAAATCAATTGAATGCTAGATTCTTAACAGAAGAAAGCACTCCTGGGATTGACGTAACTAAAAAAGCCAATAAAGAATCTGGAAAGATTAATAAGGCTGCGGTTAAAGATATGGACAAGAATGCTGCTGACTATGAAAAAGCTATCGTGAAAACTGATAAATCAACCAAAATGCCAACTAATAAATTCAACTACAATAATGATGCTGAAAAAGTTTATCATGATGAGATGGAAATTAGAAATGGTCAAGAAATGATTCAATATGATAGAGACCCAAATCAAGAATTTAAAGATAGAGCTGAAGAAGCTATAGCTGGTAGTTCTAGAATGGGTAACAACCCAGAATGGGCAAACGTTGTTGCAAAAGGACAAGGTGGAGACCCTGAATTTGGTAAAAACTTAGTTAAAACCATCAAAGCTGCGACTAAGAAAAGACAAGATGCTGAATATAAAATTATAAGCTTCGGTGATGATATTGAAACTATGCCTAAAGGTACTAAACCAATGGCTAAACATGGTGCTTTATCTGAAGGTGAATTAGGTGCTGCTAGCAGAAATATTGGTGGTAATAATCCTTACGGTTCTGAAGAAGAACACGCATTTAATGCTGAACAAGGTCAAGAAGGTGGTAAATACGAATTACAACCAATTAAAAATCATGGTAATGATTATGCACCATATACTCACTTTGCAATACATAAAGCGTCTAACTCAATTGTTATGCCTTTTGACTATAGTGATATGATGCCTAAAAAACCAGTACCTTCAGCTAACACAAGCCCAAGAGCTAAAGAAAACTACAAAAATAAATTAGCTCAATATAACCAAGAAATGAAAGAAGCTCAATCTGAACTTACTCAATTTAAAAAAGATTATTTCTTTGATGAAATTAGAGATGAAGTTGATTATTTATTAGACGCACCTTTCAAAGCTTCTGATTATGCTATTGTAACTAAAGATGGTTTAGCTAAACGTGGAATTGATTTAAATAACTTTATGTTATTTAAAGGTGATACTGAATCTCAACCACAAGCTGACAAACAAGAAGAAACCCCATCAATAACCGAAAATAAAAATAACAATAAACCACAAATAAAACAAGGAATGAAAAGACTTAATTTCAAAAAAGAATTCAATGGTGTTGGAAACGCATTGAAAATGATACCTGAATCATATAAAGTAGACAATAAAGTCTTCGAAATGACTGATGGTAATGAATCATACAAAATCCGTTGGGAAGGTACACTTTCTGAAGGTATTGCACAAGTATTAACAGCATCAAACAAAACGATGGTTAATGAAGACATGCAAAAAATGAAACACCTTATGGGTTACAAATCTGAGAAAACTCTTGGTCTTGTAAAAGGAAACGCTAGACTTGACGAAAATGCAATTTTCACTGACATCTACGCTAAAACTAAAGCTCTTTTAGAAGGTGAAGATATTGATGGTCAAACAGCACCAGAAGGTGAATTGGAAGACATTAAAAAGAAATCAAAAGAAGCAACTAAACATGTTGAAGGTACTACTTCTACAGATAAAGGAACACAAGCTCCAAAACCTAAGACTGGTAACTTTGAAGAAGTTAAAAAATCAGCTCCAGAAGCAACTAAACATGTTGAAGGTTCTGCATCAACAGACAAAGGAACAAAAGCTCCAAAACCTAAAACTGGTGCATGGGATGATATTAAAACATCAGCTCCAGAAGCAACTAAACACGTTAAAGAAGGTGTTGAAAATGAAGGAATGGGATTAGGTGACCAATCAGAAGGAGAAGGCGAATGGGACCAAATAGATGTACCACAAGCTGCGGCTCATGGCAACCCGTCAAGTACTACTTATGCACCAGCACCAAAAACAGGTGAATGGGACAAAGCAAAACCAGCACATGCTGCAGATGCTAAAAAACACATTAGTATGTCTGAAGGTGTAACATTAGGTGGTATTTTATTCGAACCAATCGTATTAAAAAAAAAATTAAACTAGTTAACGAAGAAGTCCATGGACAAAGTGCATTACATAAATTAGCAAAATCTTGTGACTCATTTAATGAGTTTGTACAAAAAGCAAAAGAACATTTAGAAGGTGCGTCAAAATCAACTTTAAAAACTTCAGGTAAAGTATCATCAAATTTAAAAAACAGTTTGAAAAATATCTGGAATGAGAGAAATGATGATGATTATGACACTTTGGACGAACAGCAAATCAACGAAAACTGGATGGATGAATCCATGTACGAAGAAGGTTGGGGTGATGATAATTTAGTTAATAAATTAAAAAATAGAATTGCTGACTTAGAAGAAAAATTAGAAAATTGTACAGGACCTGATTTTTCAAATGTTTCAAATGGTTTCCATAATATACCAGGAAGAGAAATACAATAAATATAAATAAAAAAAGCTACTCATTCGGGTAGCTTTTTTTATTTATAAAGATATTTATGATTAAATAACGTTTTTAAAAACACATAAAATGAGTTTAATCAAATTACAAGAGAAATTAGGGTTAGAAGCTGATGGTTCATTCGGACCAGTAACACTTAAAGCAGCTGCAGCCCATTACAAAATGACACCAGCAAGAGCTGCACACTTTTTCGGCCAAACAGCACATGAAACAGGTGGTTATCATACATTCACAGAAAACCTAAATTATTCGGCTTCTGGGTTACTATCAATCTTCAAAAAATACTTTACTGCGGCAACAGCGGAACAATATGCTAGACAACCAGCTAAAATTGGTGCTAAGGTATATGCCAATCGTATGGGTAATGGTGATGAAGCATCAAAAGAAGGGTATAAATTTTGTGGGAGAGGTGCTTTGCAAACCACGGGTAAGGAAAACTATAAAGCATTCGCTGATTCGATACACAAACCAGAAATTATGACCAACCCTGAATTAGTTGCAACTGATTATTCATTTGAAGCTGCTATTTTCTTCTTTGATAAAAATAAATTGTGGTCAATCTGTGATAAAGGTGTAAATGAAGCTAGTATCTTAGCTCTTACTAAAAAAATCAATGGTGGTACCAATGGATTAGATGATAGAACATCATTAACAAATAGATATTATAAGTGGTTAACAACTTAACTATTTATTTTTGGTTTCTTTTTGGTATAATTATAAAAAAGAATAATTAATGAATAAATTTAACAAAAGTAGTTTCTTAGGGTATATCAACAATCCAATTACTAAAGAGGATATGATGTTATTCTACAAAGAAAACGACATTAAATATGAGAAGTGCGAATTATATAGTGATTTCGCACTTTCTCTTATTATGACTATTTTTGATACTTATATGGGTGACGATGTTACCCCTTTAGATGACCAATTCAAACACTTTGAATGGGCGTGGCAAAAAACAATACTTAATTTTGTCGAAGAAGGTTTAGATTTTGAAGGTAATCTTTTATATGAATATTTCTTAGAATTTATGCTGGAAGTTTATTATCCAATAATAAATAAAAACGAAATAATGATTGATAAAAAAATATCTAAATTATGGTTGGATATTTTTGATTATCATAGAATTAAAACTAATTCTGATATAGATGCACTAATAGAAATCTATGTTATTTTTGAAAAATCGTTAAAAATCATATAAAAAAACCCTTTTACTATTTAGTTTCATAAAATATGTGTTAGTTTTACAATTATGGAAACAAATAGATTTATGCAAATTATGGTTATGGAGTTAACTTCAGATATTCTAAAAGCAGAAGAAGCTTTGGAAAAAACCATTAACTCTGACGATGTGTTAGATATTAAAATAATTAATGCTAAACATCAATTAACAAACTTGTTAGTTGCTGAAAATAAATTAGCAAAATTTAATAGTATGTTTACTTCGGAAGACACAATACAATAACAATAACAATAAAAAAAAAAGAAAAAATGGAAAATTTTAATGAATTAAAAGCATTAGTAGCTGGAATGGAAGAAGACGTAACAAAGTTTTACGAAAAAGATAATAAAGCTGCAGGTGTAAGAGTTAGAAAAGCCTTACAAGAAATTAAAGGACTTGCTCAAACAATGAGAAACGAAGTTTCAAGTAAAAATAAATAATAATATTATGTTAATAGAAATATCTAATAAATTTTTGGTGATTTGTTTCTTTTTGTCGTGTCTAAACACACTTAGACATGGTTATTATTTTATTCAAGCTTATTTACTATATTTATCACCTAATGAGGAAACACCAGTTAAATATAGACTTTCAAATATATCTTTAATATTATTGGGTATTTCTATTGCGTATATTTTATCAACTTTATTTACAGGTATAACACTAAAATAAAAAATAACTATGAATATACAAAAGACTCTTGATTCACTTCAACCGTATGTAATTGGGATTCGATACTTAGAGGGAACTCCTTTAGTCGATGTCGTTTTTAAAGAAGGTTGGAATGTCCCAGAAGACCCAAAAATTAAAAAGATTAAGGGTAATGATGATATGAATTATTTCATGTTGTTGAGTGAAATTCCTGGTGTTGGTCTTGATGAATTATTAGCTTTTGTTGAAAAAACCATAAAGCTTAATATTGAAAGAGAAAAGAAACATGATTTACTCAAGGTTAAATTCAATGAATTGAAAGAAGTATTTAAGAAAACATCTTTAGATAAACTTAAATGTCTTAAATTCACATTTGCTGAAGAAGATTTGGTACCAACATTGACAGAATTCGATATGGATGATTTTGATGAAGAAGAAATTCTACCACAACCGCTACCACCAGAAAAACTAGTTCCAGAAGAATATAGTATTTATGAGGAGTTTGAAGAAGTAGCAGAATCAATTCCAACACCTATTGAACATACTGCGTATTTAGATGAAGACGGCAATCCAATTGAACTAAGTGAAGATGATATGGAATTATTAGCTGAAGAAGCTAGAGCTGAACAAAATCGTCAATACCTAGATAGTAAAAATAAAAAAAATACTACTAAAAAAATTGCTAATAAAGTGGAACTTCCACCAAAACGTAAACCAGTGCTAGAAACAACTATTGATTATGGTGCTGATTGCGAATGTGGTCCAGATGAAGCTTGTGATAAGTGCATCGATTCAAAATACTAAACAAAAAAAGAGCCTTTTTAAAGGCTCTTTTTTATTTAATGGTATTCGTATATAGTTAATCGTTTGAAATCGATTCTAAAGCTTCCTGTAGCGTGTGGATTAACCAAACACCACCAGTTGAAACTAAACCATTCATAAAAATCATTAACCATGGTAAAGTAATAGCACCCATAGGTGTCAAACTTGAAAAGCCAAAGTAATAAAGAATACCAGATACTGCAAATCCCATCCATGTACCTAAACACATAAAACATGTGAATAATTTGTACAAACTGTAACCACCAGTACCAAATTTTGCTAAGAAATCTCTATATCCTTGAAATAGAGAACCGTAAATTAAATTGTTACATGCTCCGTAACAAATAAGGATAAAAATAAGTGTTGTCATAATTTTTATTCAAATATACGGTTTATAATGCCATTTGTAAATATTTATATTGACAAAACGGTTTTTTTCCTTATATTTATAAAAAAATAAACTATGTTAATAACAAATAAAGATGAGTTAAGTTTAGAGATTAAAGAAACTCAGAAAGAAAAAGTTTTGATGGCTCAAAACAACGATAAAAGAAAAAGAGAACTAATTACTGAAATAAAAACAGGGTTAGGTCAAGAAATTAGAAAAAATCCAGGTAGAGCCAAAATAATTAAAAAAACCAGACGTGAAAAATTCATGATATGGTTAAAGAAAATATTTACTAAATTTTAATATGACATACGATAAACTAATAGAAACGGTTTCATTAATACTAGAAAACGACAATATATACAAAGATGGGTTAACATTAACTTATTCGTTAACACCTAAAAAACATAAATCAATGAATGAACAATTGTTTTATAAATCCAACCCACCAAGTTCTAACCCAATATTAACAGATGAATTTGAAGTTGAAATTGAAGGGATAATAATCAAATTCATAAAAAAAATAGAAGAATAGTTGTTACTTTAAAATATTTGTGTAATTTTGCAACATGAATATAGGAGATTTAATAGGGTCAATCGGTGTAGTCTTAATGTTGGTGGCGTTTTTGCTAAACATTGTAGACAAATTAGATAATGACCACCCATTTTACATTATACTTAATTTCTTTGGTGCTACACTAGCGTGTATTGCATCATGTATTATTATGTACACACCTTTCATTATACTAGAAGGAACGTGGGCTCTTATATCAGCATGGGGAATATATGACTATTTTAAAAGAATGAAAGATGAAAGAAACAAAAACTCTTGAATACGCACCAGCAGAATATCTTGATTTAGATTACATCGTAGGGTTGGATGAGGTTGGAAGAGGATGCGGAGCTGGGCCAGTGGTTACAGCTGCGGTTATCCTACCAAAAGGGTTTTCTTCTCCGTTATTACGGGATTCAAAAAAACTCACCGAAAAACAACGTAACACAGCATATCAACTTATCCTTGATAACGCTATATCCATCGTTTGTTATGCTGGTTCAGTCACAGATATAAATGAACTTGGCATAAATGCCGCCACGTTCAAAACTATGCACAGATGTTTAGATGATTTGACTACAACACCTGAACACATATTAGTTGATGGTATTGTATGGGAAGAATACAACGATATTCCAGTTACAAAGGTTCCTAAAGGTGATGACACTTATATGTGTATTGCTGCAGCCGCTATTTTTGCGAAAGTAAGACGTGATGAGTATATGGTTAAGCTTCATGAATTGTATCCAATATATGATTGGGATAGCAATAAAGGGTATTTATCACCAGCACATATCGCTGCAATTAAAGAAAATGGTGTGTGTAAGTACCATAGAAATCAATACGTTAGAAATTTTATTTAAAATAA
>Ga0075464_10000910_pt1 | contig 13227 bp, 12 predicted proteins | sample DEB19_08_DNA_5_FD_75068 | JGI IMG/M metagenome (GOLD analysis project Ga0075464, IMG submission 75068) | Aqueous microbial communities from the Delaware River and Bay under freshwater to marine salinity gradient to study organic matter... | ecosystem: Environmental > Aquatic > Marine > Coastal ...
ATTGACAAGGATGATGAAATGTTTGGAAGAGGATAAAATAATTCACTCATTCAAACAAAAGTTTTAGTAAAGCGCAATTAATATAAATATGGAAACACAGCATAATATAACATTACCAGAAGGTTCTATAGAGAAACAAACCACAACGTTGAACTTTGGTCCAACGCATCCGGCTACGCATGGTGTGTTTCAAAATATTATGGAAGTGGACGGAGAACGTGTGGTGTCTACTGTTCAAACGGTGGGATATATTCATAGAGCATTTGAGAAATTAGCAGAAAGAAGACCCTTATATCAAATTACTCCAATCACTGACCGTCTAAACTATTGTAGTAGTCCTATTAACAATATGGGCTGGCATTTAACTTGCGAGAAGTTCTTAAAAGTGGAGACGCCAAAACGAGTAGATTATTTACGTGTCATAATTATGGAATTGGCTCGTATTTCAGATCACTTAATTTGTAATTCTATTGTGGGTGTGGATACAGGTGCTTACACAGGGTTCTTATACGTAATGCAGTATCGTGAGTTAATTTATGAAATTTATGAAGAGGTTTGCGGATCTCGTTTAACAACAAATATTGGACGTATTGGTGGCTTTGAAAGAAATTTTACCAATACCGCTTTTACTAAATTAGAGAAATTCTTAAATGAATATCCAAAGGTATTAAGAGAGTTCGAAGGGCTATTCACAAGGAATAGAATTTTCATGGAACGTACTCAAGGTACTGGCGGAATAAGTGCAGCACGTGCAATGAATTATGGATTTACAGGTCCTAATTTACGTGCAGCAGGTGTGGACTATGATGTTCGTGTTCAACAACCTTATAGCAGTTATCAAGATTTTGATTTTACAGTTCCAGTAGGTACAACAGGAGATAATTATGATCGTTATTTAGTTCGTAATGCGGAAATGTGGGAGAGTATTTCAATCATAAGACAAGCTTACGAAAAAGTACAAGCGTTTAAAGGAACAGATGCAGATGTTTTCCACGCAGACGTTCCTGAATATTATCTTCCTAAAAAAGAAGACGTTTATACAAAAATGGAAGCATTAATATGGCATTTCAAAATTGTAATGGGGGAAATAGATTTACCTAAGGGTCAAATTTATAATGCGGTAGAAGGTGGTAATGGAGAGTTAGGATTTTATTTAATTAGTGACGGTGGACGTACTCCATTTAGATTACACTTCCGTAGACCTAGTTTTATTTACTATCAAGCTTATCCTGAATTAATTCAGGGTGGAATGATTAGTGATGCTGTAGTAACAATGAGTAGTTTAAACTTAATCGCAGGTGAACTTGATGCATAGCATTAAGTAAGCGTAAATTTTTTAATATGGGTATGCAATTTAATGAAACACAAATGACCGAGTTTAAACGCTTGGTAGCTCGTTATCCGGAAGGAAAACAAAAAAGCGCATTGCTTCCTGCATTGCATTTGGCACAAGAAAGTTTTGATGGTTGGTTGAGCACGGAGACCATGGATTATATTGCTAGTTTGTTAAGCATTGAGCCAATTGAAGTGTATGAGGTTGCAAGTTTTTATAGCATGTACAACTTAAAGCCAGTTGGTAAATTTGTTTTCGAAGTTTGTCAGACAGGTCCTTGTATGGTGAGTGGTTCGGACAATATCATTGACTATATAAAAAAGACATTGGATATTAAACCAGGCGAGACTTCTAAAGACGGAGTATTTACTTTGAAATTAGTAGAATGTTTGGGTGCATGTGGGTATGCACCAATGATGCAAGTAGGGAAAATATATAAAGAGCATTTAACTAAAGAAAAAGTTGATGCAATTATAGCCGAGTATCGTCAATTAGCGGCTTCAAAAAATTAAGAAGTAGATTAAAAAAATAACAATGGGCGTAAAACTATTATTAGATAAAGCAAATGTACCAGGCATAAGAACTTATGACGTTTATCGTCGTGAGGGTGGATATAGTGCGGTAGAAAAAGCTTTGAAGGAAATGAACCCTGAAATGATTGTTGAGGAAGTTAAGAAAAGTGGATTGAGAGGTAGAGGTGGTGCAGGTTTCCCGGCAGGTATGAAATGGAGTTTTATTGCAAAACCAGAAGGCGTTCCGCGTCACTTGGTATGTAATGCAGACGAGAGTGAGCCAGGTACTTTTAAGGACCGTTATTTAATGGAATTTTTACCACATTTATTATTAGAAGGATTAATCATTGCAAGTTTTGCATTAGGCTCACACGATACTTATATATATATCAGAGGGGAGTATGCTTGGATCCCAGATATTTTAGAAGAAGCAATTAATGAAGCAAAGGCAAATGGCTGGTTAGGCAAAAATATTTTAGGTACTGGGTTTGATTGTAATATTCATGTTCAACGCGGAGCTGGTGCTTATATATGTGGCGAGGAAACTGCATTGATAGAATCATTGGAAGGTAGAAGAGGTAATCCTCGTATCAAACCTCCTTTTCCTGCTATTCAAGGTTTGTGGATGCGTCCAACAGTAGTAAACAATGTAGAGACATTAGCGGCGGTTGTTCCAATTATTAAAATGGGTGGTGACGAGTATGCGAAAATTGGAGTTGGAAAATCAACTGGTACAAAATTAATTTCTGCATGTGGCAATATTAATAAGCCAGGTGTATATGAAATTGACATGACTGTTTCTGTAGAAGACTTTATTTATAGTGAAGAATATTGTGGTGGTATTAAAGGCGGGAAGAAATTGAAAGCTTGTATTCCAGGCGGATCTTCTGTACCCATTTTACCAGCTAATTTGTTATTAAAAACAGCTAAAGGAGAAACGCGTTACATGAACTACGAAAGTTTAAGCGACGGCGGTTTTGCTACAGGCTCTATGATGGGTTCTGGAGGTTTTATTGTTTTAGACGAAGACCAATGTATTGTGAAAAACACATTGACGCTAGCAAGATTCTATCGTCATGAAAGTTGTGGACAGTGTTCTCCTTGTAGAGAAGGAACTGGTTGGATGGAAAAAATATTAATGAAAATTGAAAGCGGTAAAGGAGAGATGAGTGATATAGATTTACTGTGGGATATTCAAAGAAAGATAGAGGGAAATACAATTTGTCCATTAGGCGACGCGGCTTCATGGCCTGTAGCTGCAGCAATTCGTCATTTCCGTGACGAGTTTGAATGGCATGTTAATAATCCTGAATTATCACAAACAAGCAATTTTGGTTTACAACACTATGCGGATCCAATTCATGTACCTGCATAATATAGAAAGATAAACTATGAGCGAACAAATATTATTTAAAGTAACCATCGACAACATCACTATTGAAGTTCCAGCAGGCACTACAATATTGCAAGCTGCAAGATTAGTTGGTGGTCAAGTGGCACCTCCTGCAATGTGTTATTATAGCAAATTGCAAGGCAGTGGTGGTAAATGCCGTACCTGTTTAGTAGAAGTATCGAAAGGTTCTGAAAAAGATCCTCGTCCGATGCCTAAATTGGTGGCTTCATGTCGTACTACAGTAATGGACGGAATGGAAGTGAAAAATATTACGAGTGAAAAAGTAGTGGACGCAAGAGCAGGCGTGGTAGAATTTTTATTATTGAATCATCCTTTGGATTGTCCAATATGTGATCAGGCTGGCGAGTGTCATTTACAAGACTTAAGTTTTGATCATGGCAAAGCGGGCACTAGATATGAATTCCAACGCAGAACATTTAAAAAGCATGACTTAGGTAAGAATATACAATTGCATATGACACGTTGTATCTTATGTTATCGTTGTGTATTTACTGCAGACCAATTAACTAATAAACGTGTACACGGAATTTTAGATAGAGGTGATCATGCTGAAATTGCTACTCATATTGAAAAGAGTTTGGACAATGAATTTATTGGAAACGTAATTGACGTTTGTCCAGTAGGTGCGTTGACAGACAAAACATTCCGATTTAAAAATCGTGTATGGTTCTTGAAACCAATGGATGCGCATCGTGACTGTCCAACTTGTGCTGGTCGTGTAACTTTATGGAATAGAGGAGACGAAGTGTTTAGAGTTACAGCACGCAAGGATCAATGGGGTGAAATAGAAGACACACCAGACGGTAAAACTGGATGGATTTGTAATACTTGCAGATTCGATAAAAAAGAAACTAGTGACTGGATTATAGAAGGACCTCGTGAAATTAGCAGACAGTCTGTTATTGCACAAGGACATTATGCTGGTAACATTGGAACTACAAAACCGCATGAAACTTTTGAAGCAGTGAATGGAGGAAGACAACCACATTTATTAATGGATATACACGATGAAAGTGAAGTGAATAAGCCGACGGTGCATTTAGGACAGATTCATGGACCTTCTCATGGCGATACATTTAACAATACTAATAAAGCATAATTTATAATCGCATGACAATTATTGCAATTGATTGGGCATTTATCGTAGAGAAATTAATAATGATTGCCATTATTGTTTTCGCTAGTTTAGGTATTGCCTTATACACCACATTTGGAGAACGAAAAGTAGCTGCTATTTTACAAGATAGACCAGGACCAAGTAGAGTAGGACCTTTTGGATTATTTCAACCATTAGCGGACGGATTGAAATTAATAATGAAGGAAGAGATTATTCCTAATGCAGCAAATAAGTGGTTATTTATATTAGGTCCAGGCTTAGCAATGACAGCTAGTTTAATGACTTGCGCAGTAATTCCTTGGGGTTCTGCGGTAGACGTGTTTGGCCGTCACGTAGCATTACAAATTGCAGACGTTAATATTGGTATTTTATATGTGTTCGCTGTGGTGAGCATGGGCGTTTATGGAATTATGATTGGAGGATGGGCTTCTAATAACAAGTTCTCTTTAATGTCTTCCTTAAGAGCGGCTTCTCAAGCAATTAGTTATGAATTAGCAATGGGCTTAGCCTTGATTGCATTACTGATGACAACAGGTTCTTTAAGTTTAAAAACTATTGTAGAGCAACAACTAACTGGACATTATTGGAATATCGTTTATCAACCACTTGGATTTTTATTATTCTTTATTGCTGCATTAGCAGAGTGTAATAGAACACCATTTGATTTACCTGAAGCAGAGAATGAATTAAATTTTGGATATCATCAGGAATATTCTTCAATGAAATTGGGTTTCTATCTATTCGCTGAGTATATCAACATGATTATGAGTAGCGCCATTATGGCGTCTATGTATTTTGGTGGTTATGACTTGCCATTCTTTGATGAAGCAAGTGTAGCTCCAAATATTGCAGCATTAATTGGAGTAGGTACTTTATTAATCAAGATTGTGATGTTTATATTCTTGTTTATGTGGATTCGCTGGACTATTCCAAGATTCAGATATGATCAATTAATGAACCTTGGATGGAAGACAATGATACCATTGGCTTTATTTAATTTATTATTAACCGGAGCAGTGATATTAGCTAAATTATAATTTTAAAAATAGTAGGATAAATATGCAAGCATTAACTAATAAAGCACAAGCCGTTAACCGAGAGCCAATGACTTTCTGGGAGCGCTTGTATTTGATTAACATCATAAAGGGCATGTTCATTACATTCAGTCATATGTTCAAAAAACAACCCACTATACATTACCCTGAACAAAAACGTGAGTTTAGTCCAGTGTTTAGAGGGCTTCATGTTTTGAATAGAGACGAGGAAGGACGTGAGCGTTGTACTGCATGTGGATTATGTGCCGTGGCTTGTCCAGCGGAAGCCATTACCATGGAAGCCGCAGAAAGAGTTGAAGGAGAAGAAGGTTTGTATAGAGAAGAAAAATATGCAGCTAAATACGAGATCAATATGTTGCGTTGTATTTTTTGTGGTTTATGTGAGGAAGCTTGTCCAAAAGACGCTATTTATTTAAGTGAAACTTTTGCACCTGCGAACTATACACGTAAGGGTTTTATTTATGGAAAAACTGATTTATTAATTCCTAATCCAAAAACTGAAGCGTCTGCTTTAGCAATGGCAAAAGGAGTAGAAGCTTAATTGATATGAGTACATTAGAAATTTTATTTTACGCCTTATCTGCTTTCGCTATAGTAAGTGCTATTATGGTATTAGTAAGTAAAAACCCAATACATAGTGTGTTGTGGTTGATCTTAGTATTTTTTGCTATCTCAGGACATTACATTTTATTGAATGCACAATTTTTAGCCATCGTAAATATTATTGTTTATGCAGGTGCTATTATGGTATTGTTCTTATTTGTAATTATGTTAATGAATGTCAAAAAAGACAGTGAGCCGCAAAAACAATTATTGGTGAAATTTATTGGTGTTATTGCTGGCGGAAGCTTCTTGACTTTACTAATTGCATTGGTAAAGCAAACAAGTCAATTGCAAGGAAAGCAAGTGTTATTAAAAGAAGGTACTATTGGATTAATTCATCCGTTAGGTAAAGCTTTGTTTAGTGACTATGTGGTGCCTTTTGAAATAAGTAGTGTATTGTTTTTAAGCGCTATGGTGGGTGCGGTAATTATTGGTAAAAAATAAATTTATTAGGTATGCCTATATTGTATTATATCTATTTGTGTTTGACTTTATTTAGCATTGGTGTAGTGGGTGTATTAACACGCCGCAATGCTATCATTGTATTTATGTGTATCGAATTAATGTTAAATGCGGTAAACTTATTGTTAGTGGCGTTTTCAAAAATGTATCACGGTGCGGCTTATTTAAATTCGCCAACTACCACTATTGGTATTGACGCTCAAATATTCGTATTCTTTATTATGGTAGTAGCTGCTGCAGAAGTTAGTGTTGGCTTGGCTATTATTGTGATGATGTATCGTAATACGCATTCGGTAGATATCAATTTCTTAAATAGATTAAAGAATTAATTCATTTCGCATGAAAATAATAATAGCATTTATAGTACTATGGCCCTTGGCTGGATTCTTATTCAACGGACTAGGTCGTAATATTTGGAGTAAAAAAACAGTTGCATACAAGGCAACAGGATATATTGTTGCATCATTTATATTTAGCATATTGGCTTTTTTAAATGTACAAACCAATGGCGCAATTACTGTGCATTATTTTGATTTTATAAATACAGCAAATTTCAAAATTCCGTTTGATCTTAAGGTAGATGCTTTGTCAAGCTTATTCTTATTGGTAATCACGGGAGTAGGTTCTTTGATACATTTGTATTCTACTGCTTATATGAAGGAAGAAGAAGCTCCTCATTATGCACGCTACTTTGCTTATTTAAATTTATTTGTGTTTTCCATGTTGTTATTAGTATTGGGAGACAATTTTGTAATCATGTTTATAGGTTGGGAAGGAGTTGGTTTATGTTCTTACTTATTAATTGGATATTGGTTTACTAATAATACGTTCAACTACGCTGCCAAGAAAGCTTTTATCATGAATCGTATTGGTGACCTAGGATTTTTATTAGCCATATTTTGGATGATCGCTAAATTGGGAACAATTAGTTATAGCGAAGTGTTGACTGCAGAAAGTTTAGCTAAACTTTCCACTACAGACATTACAGCTATCACTATGTTATTGTTTGTTGGAGCAATGGGTAAGAGTGCTCAAATACCATTATTTACATGGTTGCCAGACGCTATGGCCGGCCCAACGCCAGTGTCTGCTTTGATACATGCTGCTACCATGGTAACTGCTGGTATTTATATGATCACAAGAGCTAATATTTTATTTAGTGCAAGTGAATTCACTGGGCATGTAATTGCGATAGTGGGTATTAGTACTGCCTTATTAGCAGCCACAATTGCCATAAAGCAAAATGATATTAAAAAAGTATTGGCATACTCAACAGTAAGTCAGTTAGGTTATATGTTTTTAGGATTAGGAGTAGGTGCTTATTCAGGTGCGGTATTCCATGTAATCACACATGCTTTTTTCAAAGCTTTATTATTCTTAGGTGCAGGTTCTGTAATACATGCAATGCATCATGAGCAAGATATTCGTAAGATGGGCGGGTTGAAGTCTAAACTACCAATCACACATATCACTTTCTTAATAGGTTGTATTGCTATTGCAGGAGTGCCTCCATTTAGTGGGTTCTTCTCTAAGGATGAAATTTTAGCGGCCGCTTTTGCAAAAAACCCTATCTATTGGGTACTAGGAGTTATTGGCGCTGCAATGACTGCATTTTATATGTTCCGTTTATATGCAACAACTTTCTTAGGGCAGTTTAGAGGAACGCATGACCAAGAACATCATTTGCATGAAAGTCCTTTTGCAATGACATTGCCTTTAATCTTGTTAGCCGTTGCTAGTGCTATTGCCGGTGCAATTGGTGTTCCAGAATTAATGGGAGGACACCATTGGTTATCACATCAATTAGTAAGTATTGTAGGTGAGCCACATGAAGCAACTTTATCACATCAGACAGAGTGGATGTTAATGGGAATTTCAGTAACTATTGCAGTTATTGCTTTGACAATTGCTATAACTATCTATAAGAAGAAAGCAGACGGAGAACCACAAACTGTTTTAGGTAAATTCTTGTATAATAAATGGCATATCGACGAATTGTATAACAATGCAATTGTGGAGCCTTTAAATAAATTTGCAGGTTTCTTAAAGGAAGTAATTGAGAAATCGGTAATTGACGGTGCAGTTAATGGCACTGGAAAATTGGTACAATATAGTGCACGCAAAATGAGACTTGTTCAAAGTGGACAGGTTGGATATTATATTTTATTCATGGTACTAGGTATTGTTTTAATGCTAGTGCTTTGGTTTAATGATATTTCTATTTTACGATTCTTAATTCAATTGACTAACAAATCTTAAGTAACAATGTTTTTACTTTCATTTCTTCTTATACCTATTATTGCAGCCATTGTTTTATTATTTATAAAACAAGACAGCAAGGCGCAGGTTGTTGCAGTAGGAGCAGCTTTGCTTAGCTTATTTGCAGCCATTTATATTATAACTAATGCAACAGGCGCTTTCGATGCAGCTTGGTTGCCGGTTTTGAATAGCCGCTTTGTTTTACAAACCGACGGGCTTTCTAAAATATTAATTTTATTGACTGCTATTTCTTTCCCAGCAATTTTCATTGCAACAGGAAAAAATATCGTAGAGAATAAAAATGTGTTTTTGTCATTAATGTTATTTACACAAGCAGGCCTAATGGGTGTATTCTTAGCGGGCGATGCATTATTATTTTATTTCTTTTGGGAGCTAGCTTTAATTCCAGTGTATTTTTTATGTTCTATTTGGGGTGGTGAAAAAAGAATTGCAGTAACTTTTAAGTTCTTTATCTATACTTTCTTAGGCTCTTTATTTATGTTAATTGGAATCATTTTAGTGTATTCTAAAACAGCAGATCATAATTTCCTAATTGAATCTTTTAAACATGCAAATTTGTCAAGTGCTCAACAAGCAATTGCGTTTGCATTGTTTTTTATTGCTTTTGCTATCAAGATGCCAATATTCCCTTTGCATACATGGCAGCCGGATGCTTATGAGCAATCTCCTACAGCCGTGACAATGGTGTTAAGTGCTGTTATGGTAAAAATGGGTCTATATGGTGTAATTCGTTGGTTATTGCCTTTATTCCCAGCTGCAGCAAATGGTCACGCTATTATGGTAATTGACTTGTCTGTAATTGGGTTATTATATGCTTCTTTTATTGCTATTAAACAAGACGACATAAAAAGGTTAATCGCATATTCTTCTATTGCGCATATTGGATTAATGAGTGCCACTTTATTTACAAATAGAATTATTGGTACACAAGGAGTTTTAATACAATTATTTTCTCATGGTATAAATGTACTTGGCTTGTGGATTATTGCAGATATTATAGAGCAACAAACAGGAACAAGGTCTATGAAAAATTTAGGAGGACTTGCTAAAAAACAACCTACGCTAGCTATTTTATTAGTGGCTTTTGCGTTTGCTAATATTGCATTGCCTTTAACGAATGCATTCATTGGCGAGTTTTTAATGTTCAATAGTTTGTTCCAGTATAATCCATGGATAGCAGCTGCGGCTGGAGTAAGTGTAGTATTAGCAGCTATTTATACTTTGAATATGGTTCAAAAAGTGGCATATGGAAATATTAGCGAGTCTGTAGATAAAATGACAGCTCCAAACAAAAATGCACAAGGGGTTTTAATTGTACTTATAGTTATCGTTTTTGTAACTGGAGTATATCCACAACCATTGTTCGAATTAACTAAAGACACTTTACAACAGTTGTTTGTCAAATAATTAAAAGAATTAGTAATGAATGCTATAATCGTTTCGGCTTTATTAGGGGTGCTATTAATGTTTTGTTCTTGGGGCATCAAAAGTGAGCGCCTTCAAAAAAATATAACTTTAATTGGGTTCTTGGTTTTAATAGTGGCCAACCTTGCACAATTGAATGGCTGGTATGTAATTGATTTTGACACTAAAGGCATGTTGTCTTTCAGTAGATTCGGTTTGTATGCCAATACTTTATTGTTTATTGTTACCTTCTTATATATCTGGATCAATGCAGAGGAAGTGGATCAAATAGGACATCAGTCTGGTGATTTCTATGCTTTATTCTTTTTCATTTTATGCGGCGCAAGTATCTTGACTTCTTTTGATAATTTATTAATGTTGTTTATTGGTATCGAAATTTTGTCAATACCATTATATATTTTAACAGGGGCAGATAAAAAGAATTTATTAAGTAATGAAGCTTCTTTAAAATATTTTTTGATGGGTTCCTTTTCGACAGGTATTTTATTATTAGGGATTGCGTTTATTTATGGCGCTACTGGCAGCTTTCGCTTGGAGGCGCCACAGATTGTTCCTTCTAAAGGATTTGCTATTGAGCAATATCTATTATCAGCTGGATTAATTTTAATTTTTGCGGCAATGAACTTTAAAGTTTCTGCAGCACCTTTTCATTTTTGGACGCCAGACGTTTATGACGGCGCTCCAACCGTATTTACTTCATTCATGGCGACAATTGTAAAGTCTGCAGCATTTGTTGCATTCGTTACCGTATTTCATGGTCAAGCAAAATCTTTAGGTAATTCTTGGGAACTTTTATTGTCATTTGTAATTGTAGCAACATTATTAGTTGGGAATATTACTGCTGTTTTTCAAAGAAGCGTTAAAAGAATGCTTGCGTATTCTAGTATTGCTCAAGCAGGATTTATGTTATTTGCATTGTATGGAGTTTCTGATTTTGCAAACGAGGGCCTTTTATTATACATGGTAGTATATTCTTTGGCTACAATTGGAATTTTCGGAGTATTGATAAAAATGAAAGAATATAGTTTTGAAGCATTTCATGGATTAGGGAAATCACATCCCTTATTGGCATTTTTAACAACCGTATTTTTAATGTCACTAGCGGGCATTCCCTTAACTGGTGGCTTTTTTGCTAAATATTATATGTTAAATGCAATAATGGTTGCCGGAGCTGGCCTATGGCTAGTAATTGTGGCAATTCTATTTGCAGCAATAAGCGTGTATTATTACTTCAAACTTATTCAAGCAATGTATTTTGTGCCAGGCACGCCTGCAATTAAAGAAGTCGATAAAATCTATACTTATAAGTTATTAGTGGTTGCCATTTTGTTATTGGTCCTTGGCGTTTTCCCTAACTTACTGTTCAATTATCTATACTTTTAGCCGTTCCTCAAATAATACAGCCAATCAAAGCCCTATTGTATATTCTGTGTTACCTTTAGCTTTCAGATAAACAATAACTATGACGCTTCAGGACTCTTTCATTCTAGCATGGCGCACTGTAAGAAGCAATAAGCTTAGAACAGGTATCACAGTTACTATTATTGCTTTTGGAATTATGGCATTAATAGGAATTATCACTGCCATTTCCGCTATGAATCAAAGTTTAAAAGAGAACTTCTCTTTTATGGGAGCGAATGCATTTAGTATTCGTTACAAGGAAATGAATGCACGTTTTGGTGGAGGTCCTGGAAATAACGAGGAGTTCTCTAAATCTAAAAAAGGGTTAAAAGAAAAAAAATCAAATCTTGATAAAGTTATTCGCTTAGAGGAGTCCTTATATTTTAAAGAACATTATGGTTTTAATAGAGCACAAGTAAGTGTTTATAGAAGAGGCAACGGTAATAACGAACTACATTATAAAAACAAGAAAACGAATCCTCAAGTAAGTATGTGGGGTGCAGACGAAAATTATTTAGTAGTAAGTGGATACACTTTGTCTGAGGGAAGAAACTTGAATGCAGTAGACATTCAAAGCGGAAGAAATGTTTGTGTGATTGGTAGTAATGTAGCGGCTAAATTATTTCCTTCCAAGCCAGAAAAAAGCGTTGATAAAATTATACTTGTTGGTGGTAAGCCTTATAGAGTGATCGGTTTATTAAAATCAAAAGGGTCAAGCGCTATGCTTAGACAGGATGATGTGGTAATTACCTCCATAAAGAATCTAAGACAATACCAATCGAATGCTTCTTATCAATTAGGTGTCATGGTGAATAATGTGACAGAGTTAGAGCCTGCTATTGACGAGGCTACAGAGCAAATGAGGAAAGCGAGAAGGTTAATTCCTACCGAGACAGATAATTTTGTAATTGACAAGAGTGATAAATTCGCGGAAATGTTTATTGGATTTTTAGCTGGGATTAGTGGCGCAGCTGGCGCTATTGGCATGATTACTTTAATAGGAGCAGCAATCGGATTGATGAATATCATGTTGGTTGCTGTAAACGAAAGAACAAGAGAAGTAGGTTTGATAAAAGCCATAGGTGGAAAGAAGAAAGACGTGCGTCGCCAGTTCTTATTTGAAAGTATTTTAATTAGCATTTTAGGTGCTGTATTTGGAATTGTATTAGGCGTCCTAGTAGGAAATATATTTAGTATGGTATTGCATACTGGATTTGTAATTCCTTGGATGTGGGTAATTATTGGAATTGTAATTTGTACAATTGTAGGTTTGGCTGCTGGAATTTATCCAGCAATGAAAGCGGCTTCCTTGAACCCAATCAATGCATTGCGATACGAATAGCGTTTTTAATTCAATCCTCGACACGTTCTTCCCTTACGACTGTTAGTCATAGACTAGGCCCGATGGTCCATTTTTGGGGCATTTAAAGGGGATAGGCGAGGCGCTGCTCCAATTACCCTTTACGAAGGCTTCCGTTCAGCAGTAATAATCTTATTATAAAGCTGCTTTTATCATATTGTCATTTTGACACAAAGAATAGTAAATAGAAAGCTTCTATCTTATATTACATTTAATTAATTTATAGTAAAGGGCGAAATTTATTTTCAATATTATTGGGGATTAA
>Ga0075464_10000913_pt1 | contig 13214 bp, 12 predicted proteins | sample DEB19_08_DNA_5_FD_75068 | JGI IMG/M metagenome (GOLD analysis project Ga0075464, IMG submission 75068) | Aqueous microbial communities from the Delaware River and Bay under freshwater to marine salinity gradient to study organic matter... | ecosystem: Environmental > Aquatic > Marine > Coastal ...
CGCCACAAAGCCGACACCGCAAGCGTCATGCTCGTTGTGGCCTGAGTACAAACCGTGTTGTTCAAAATCCTTGATTTCAGCAGCCGTGGTCATGGCAATCCCCATCCAAAACAGTCAATAAAATTCCGAGAAGCGAGCATAGTGCACAGCAACAATAATGCCAAACAAAATAAATGGGGTCAGATCCCATTTATTTTCACCAAGCCGATGAAAAATTTAAAATAGGGACAGATTAAAAGTAATCACAACGTTTATCACTCAGGACTGTCAGGAAGTCTGGGGCGGCCGCGTTGTCCGGGTGCAATGCGCCGCGTCGTTCCCTCTTGTAAAGCCTTCAGAAATGGCTCAGTGCCAAGCGCCCAGCCCGTCAAGGCGGTGTGCGTCAGAGCTTCTTGCTGCTGAGGCGAAACGCCTGCTTGCACCAATTCATGGTAGGCCGCTTCGCGTGAAAACGGTGTGTTTCCAAGGTCCCAAAGCAGTGCATGCGGCGTCAGCAGCTTGTCCACGCTTTGTCCAATACAGTGCCTGTGGCTGGACCACGGGTATTGCGCTGGCTCGGCGACCATGCCGGCGCGCACCGGATTGAGGTCGATGTAGATCATGCAGGCGAGTAAATAACGCTCGGTTTCGATCACGGTCGATTTGTAGCGGCCTTCCCACAAGGTACCGCTGCGGCCATGCCGGTTATTGAAATACCGCACATAGCTGCGGCCCACCGCTTGCATCAGCTGCGGCAAGCCGTCCTGGGTTTCAGGTGTGGCCAGCAGGTGAAAGTGGTTGTCCATCAGCACATAAGCGTGCAGCGCGACTTTGAAGCGAGGCACGTGCTCCGCCAACAACGCCAACAGACGCAACCGGTCTGCGTCGTCCAGCACGATCAGCTGCCGGTTGTTGCCGCGCTGAATCACATGGTGCGGATAACCGGGGACGGTGAGGCGGGGTTGGCGGGCCATGGACGTTAGACAGACTTACAACAGTTTTCGACCCGTCAGCCGCTCGTGCTCGCGGCCGGCAAAACGGTCTGTCATGCCGGCGATGTAGTCGGACACAGCACGGGCTGCGTCCGGCCTTGCGGCGTGTTCTGGCGGCATTTCAGACGGCTGCGCTGAATAGGCTTCAAACAGCTCACGGACCATGATCTGGGCCTGACCAGTCATCTGCATCACCTGCGGATGGCGATACAGCTGCGCAAACAAAAATTGCTTCAACGCCGTCGATTGCGCGTGCATGGCGGGGCTGAATCGCAGCAGCGGACCGGCCAACCGAGCTTCGTCAGCACTCGCCGGTGCGGCTTGGCTGAGGGCCTGCCGAGTGGCGGCGATGACGTCGTAAACCTGCGCGCTGAGCATGCGGCGGATGGTTTCATACAGCAAGCGGCGGGCTCGCGCGGGCTCGGCCAAGTCGGGAAACTCGGCCAGCGCCTCGAAGCGGTAGCGCTCAAACAAGTCAACCGACTGCAGCTGCGCCATGGTGATCAAACCGGAGCGCACACCGTCGTCAATGTCATGCGCGTTGTAGGCGATGGCGTCGGCCAGATTGCACAACTGCGCTTCCAAGCTGGGCTGGCTGCGGTCTAAAAAGCGCCGCCCCACTCCGCCCGGCTCTGACTGCTCGATCAGCTCGGCGTTGCGATGCGAGCAGTGTTTTAGGATACCTTCGCGGGTTTCAAAGGTCAGGTTAAGGCCGTCATAAGCCGGGTAGCGCTCTTCAAGCTGGTCGACCACCCGCAGACTTTGCAAATTGTGTTCAAAACCGCCATGCGGTGCCATGCAGTCATTCAGTGCGTCTTGCCCGGCGTGGCCAAAGGGTGTGTGACCGAGGTCATGCGCCAACGCCACAGCTTCCACCAAATCTTCGTTCAAACCCAAAGGCCGGGCGATCGAGCGGCTCAGCTGCGCGACTTCCAGCGAATGCGTCAGGCGCGTGCGAAAAAGATCGCCTTCATGATTCAAAAAAACCTGCGTCTTGTAAACCAAGCGCCGAAAAGCCGTAGAGTGGACGATGCGGTCGCGGTCGCGCTGAAAGTCGGTTCGCGTCGGTGCGACAGACTCGGCAAAACGGCGGCCGCGCGTCTTCGATGGATCAGATGCGTAAACAGCGAGCGTCATGCGTGCAAAAGACAGCTCAGACCGGCACGCAGCACACGTCGATGACCCCGCGTACCAGCGCCTCGGGTGCGCCTCGCACGGCGGCGCGGCCAGGGCCGTCGATGACGACGAATTTAATCTCGCCAGCTTCGGCTTTTTTATCGACCTGCATCAGCGCCATGTAGCGACCGGCGTTGTCGGCGGCATCGAGCGTCGGGCCGACCGTCGGCAAGCCCGCGCGCTCGACCAAGCGGCGCAGCCGCGCCACCAAAGCGGCATCAATCAGACCAAGCCGTTGCGACAATTCTGCCGCCATGACCATGCCGCAACCGACGCCTTCGCCGTGCAGCCAAGCGCCATAACCCATGCCCGACTCGATGGCGTGGCCGAAGGTGTGACCGAAATTCAAGATCGCCCGCAGGCCAGCCTCGCGTTCGTCTTGGCCGACCACAAAGGCCTTGATTTCGCAGCTGCGCTTGACCGCGTGGGCCAGCGCGGTGCTGTTGCCAGAGCGCAAATCATCGATGTGGGCTTCGATCCAATCGAGAAAATCCATGTCGGCGATCGGGCCGTATTTGATGATCTCAGCCAGCCCCGCGCTGAGTTCACGCGGCGGTAAAGAGGCCAACACGTCGAGGTCGCAAATGACGCGTTGCGGCTGGTAAAAAGCACCGATCATGTTCTTGCCCAGCGGATGGTTGATGGCCGTTTTACCGCCCACCGAGGAGTCCACCTGCGCCAGCAAGGTCGTTGGGATTTGCACGAAAGGCACGCCGCGCATGTAGCTGGCCGCCGCAAAACCGGTCATGTCGCCAACCACGCCGCCACCCAGTGCAAACAAAACCGTTTTGCGATCGCAGCTGTTTTCCAACAAGGCGTCAAAAATGAGTTGCAGCGTCGGCCAGTCTTTGTAGACCTCGCCGTCGGGCAAGTTGACCAACAAGACTTTGCCGTAATGCGTCTGCAACGCGACACGCAATTGCGCCGCATAAAGTGGCGCCACCGTGGTGTTCGAAACGATCAGCGCAGTGCTGGCTGGCGGCAGTCCGGCATACGTTTCGGGACGGCCTAATAGTTGGCTGCCAATGAGAATTTCGTAGGAGCGCTCAGCGAGCTCAATTCGCACCTGCTGCGTGACGGGGACATCTGACTTAGAAAGTGGGGCGATTTGCATGGAGCCAAGTGTATCGGCCACACCGTACCTGGACTTTGAGTCAGCGGGTCAGGACCGCGGCGACTCCCAAGCGTCCAGCTTGAGCTCAGCCATGATGGTGCTGACCAGACTGGCCACCGAAGGCCGGCCGGTTTCGATGACATGGTGCGCAGTCTCGCGGTACAGCGGGTCGCGCGCCAGATACAACTCTTTGAGTCGCGCCAGCGGATCGGCTACCTGCAGCAAGGGCCGATTCTGATCGTGACGCAAGCGCCTAAAAACTTCTTCAGGTGCCGAGTGCAGATAGACGGTGGTCGTGCGCGCATGCAGATGCTGGCGATTGGCTGGGCGCAACACAGCACCGCCGCCGGTCGACAACACGCAGCTGTCGCCCTGCGTCAACTCATCGATCACCGTTTCTTCGAGATCGCGAAAAGCCGGCTCCCCCTCACGCTCGAAAAACTCACGAATGGAACCGCCGATGCGATGCTCCATGACATGGTCCGAGTCAATGAAACGGCAACCCATGCGCCTAGCCAACTGCCGGCCGACCGTGGTTTTCCCGGAGCCGGGTAAGCCGACGCAGGCAATTCGTTGCGGAATCGTGTTCAATTGAAAGAAAAATTGTCTGAATTTTGGATGGATGGTCGAAGGTGCCGCAAGACCGCACTCACACAACAACCGAAAGATGGAGAGCATAACCGTGGACAGCCGTGGTTTTAGGAACACCCTCAAGGCGAAGTCAGAAAACCAGGCCAACCTTCGGTGCCCAGCGCTTGCACCGGGGTGGGCAAGCCCTCGGGCAGCAGTTGAGGCGTGATGAAGACCAGCATTTCCGACTTGCTGGTGCTGCGGATGCGGCTTCTAAACAACGCCCCAACGATGGGCAAATCGCCCAACAGCGGCACTTTGGTGTCGTCGTTGCGTTCGGTCTGCTCAAAAATTCCGCCAATGGCGACCGTGCCGCCGTTTTCGACCAGCACTTGGGTTTGAATCCGCTTGGTATCAATGGCAAAACCGTTGACCGTGACGCGGCCCACGCTGTCTTTGTTGACGTCGAGCGTCAAAATAATATTGCCTTCAGGCGTGATCTGCGGCGTGACCTCCAGCTTCAAACTGGCTTTGCGCCACTCGATCGAGGGCGCGGTCGTGGCCGTACCGCCGGTTTGGTAAGGCAGCTCGGTGCCCTGCTCGATCATGGCTTTCACCTGATCTGTCGTGACAATGCGAGGGCTCGAAATAATCTTGCCTTTGCCGTCCGCCTCCATCGCCGATATTTCCAGATTCAGCAAGCGCGTCAGCGATGAATTGAACAGCGAAACTGCAAAGGTCGCGCCAACGATGCCATTTTGAGGCGCTGCGGGTAAGTTGACAAAATCACCGCCGGTCGCCCCGTAGTTGACACCCAATGCGGGCGCTGTGCCCGACGAGATATCCGGCGAAATATAACTGGCGCCAAACTGTGTATTACGCCCGCCGTTCAGCGTGATCGGGCGGCCGCCCAGACGGACCCCGATAGACCGGCCAAAAGCATCACTGGCCTCGACAATCCGCGCCTCAATCAAGACCTGTCGCACCGGAATGTCCAGCTGACGGATCAAGCTCTGGACCTGCGCCAACTTGAGCGGAATGTCGGTCACGAAAATCTGATTGGTACGCACATCGGACATCACGCTGCCGCGCGGTGACAAGATGCGCGTCGCACCCGCGCTCACGCCAGACCCCATCCCACCTGCGCCAACGAGGCTGCCCATCAAGCTGCGCGACACCTCTGCCGCCTTAGCGAAGTTCAACCGGAACTCCTGCGTGCGGGTGGGCTCCAGCACCTGCAGCGCTTGTTGAGCCAAGAGTTCTGCCGTTTTGCGCTCTGCCAGTTCAGCCTTAGGCGCGATGTGCAGAATGTTGCCGACTTGCAGCATGCCCAATCCACGTGACGCCAAAATAGTGTCCAGCGCCTGCTGCCAAGGCACTTCTTTCAGGCGCAAGGAAACCGCACCCATGACTCGGTCAGAAACCAGAATGTTGAGACCCGTGAAGTCAGCCATGATCCGCAGCAGCGCGTGGATTTCGATGTTCTGAAAATTCAGGGTGATCAAGTTTGCATCGGCCCTGACTGCCTCCTCAGCAACGGGCAAGGGCGACATTGACCACGCTGTGGGAGCTGCCGGCAATCCCAAAACGACGCCTGTCAGCGCGAGCCAACTCCCTAACGTTGTCGCTCTGTAGGGCGTGTTCATCATGGTTCTTGCAACAGCGCCAAGCTGATGACGCGTTCAGACGGTTGTCCCAATGCGGTGAGCGCGACCTCGCGCACGAACAGGCTTGAGATCGTGATGGCGCTGACGCGCCCTTGGTCTTGACCGATCTTGTCCCCGACCCGAACCGAATAGATCCAGCCCTGCACGCGCAACATGGCCAAGGTTTCACCGCCACGCTGGACACTGCCAACCAGTCGCACACCCGACAACGGCAAAGTCTCCAGCAGCGGCCTGGATTGACCGGGTGCGACCGGCAGCAGTTGGGTCGTCACAGGCTGGACAGTGTCAGCCGGAACAGTCAGTAGCAGCCGTTGCGCGCTGAACGGTTCTACACCTTGGCGGTGCTTGTCGTATGGTGTCTGATGCGCTTTTTGCACTTGAACACGATCAACCGCAGGGGTATGCGGCTCCTGTGGTGCATGCTTGTCCCGTTCGTTTTGCATCCAAACCTGCAGACCCTTTGGGTCTGCAGAGTCTGTCTCAGCGCAAGCGGTCAACACCACCAAAATCAACAGCGCCAAGCACGCAGCGCGGACCATCCGCATGACCAAGGCGCCCGACCAATAAGCTATTTTCAAGGTGTACCCCTGGTTGCTGCCTGGCTAGATGGCAAGTTCAGTGGACGCAAGGTGCGGACCACAGCGTCCATCACCAAGGCCCCGTCCGGCGCTGGTTGCAGTGTGAAACTTTGGATCGAGACCAACCAAGCCAACCCGGCGAGGTCGGCAGCGAAATCCGCCAAGTCTTGATAACGACCAACCACACGCACGGCAATGCGCTGCTGGGCATACAAGGGCTGAGGCTTCAACTCTGCTGGCCGCAACAGTTGGATCTGCAACTTGCGGTCTCGGCCAGCCCGGCTCATGTCAGACAACAACATGTCCATCTCGAGCGAACCCGGCAATTGCTTTTCAAGCAAGGCCAGTCGCTTTAGCTGCAAAGATTGCTGGCTCTGCAGCTGCGGCAATGGCGCAGTCTGCAGCAGCTTGGCGCTGAACTCAATCCGAAGCCTGTCGTGCGTCGCCTCGGCGGTTTGCAGGGCCTGATGATCTGCGGACAACAGCAGCATCCAAAGCAAGCCAACAACGGCCACGCAAACCATGGTGTGGGGCAATTGGCGCAACCCGCAGGGCCACGCCATGGGCGCATCGCGATCTATGCTCTGCAAATTCCGCCACAAATTTTGCAAGGATTTGAGCATGTCGTCTTGTTGAATGAATCAGTCAGGTGCCGAGGAATGGCGCTGAGCCTCGCCATCAAAAGGCAGTTCGGGACGCTTCAACCAGACCCGCACGGAAAAGGGTGTTCCAACAGGCTCACCCTGCAGCACAGACGCCGTTGGGGCGGCCACCTCGATCAACTCAGGCCGCGCCAGCCATTGACCGTCACTGACCATCTGACGCAACAGCTCGAACACCTCTTCACCCGATCGGGCAACGCCATTGATGTGTACTTTGTCACCGTCCTGCTTCAAGGCGGTCACATACAGGCCGTCGGGCAAGTGCTCCGCTAATTCACGCAACAAAATCGCCGCCAACCGACTTTCATCCTGCAGGTCTTGCAGTGTTGTTTCGCGCATCCTCAACTGATCTGTAGCCACTTTAAACTGAAGCTTTCGCTTGATCTGACCGTCAAGCGCGGCAATGGCTTGTTGAAGGCTGCTGTTAGCCGCCCTCTGTGCCGCCAGCCGATGCGCCTGCCAAGCAGAGATGCCAACAGCAATCAGCACACCCAGCAACGCCGCAAACCCCATTGAAGTTGCAAATGCTTTGCGCTGGCGCGCCAATGCCCACTGTCGGTGCGGCAATAGATTAATCAACATGAGCCGTGAAACCGTCGCAAAGCCAGACCACAAGCTGTCAGCATGCTGGAGCGTCCAGTTGGATCTAAAGCGTCAGTTGGGATGGATTCATGAACATGCATGCCGCGGAATGCGTCGGCCAGCAGGCAGTCAGAAAATGTTCGCTGCTTAAGCGCTTTTTGCAAAACTGGCAGCCATGACCGACCGCCCGCTAACAGGATGGTGTCTATCTTTCGGTGCGCTGAAGCAGATGAAAATCCGTCGAGCTCACTGGCCAAACTATCGGCCAGTAGCTGCACGAAGGGCTGCACAACGGCGTGCGCATAGACCCCCGGCAATGCCTCTTGGCATTGATGCTCTTCAGTGCTGTTCAGTTGTTTGAAAACCCTGTGAACGATATCCCCCTGATACGTCACATGCAGACTGTAGCCACCCGTGCCGACTTGGATCAGCGCCATCACTGGGTCAGCAGCAGCTGAAGGCTTGGCCATGATCAAACGGCGGGCGGCCAGCATCGAAGCCTCAGCCTCCACATCCAAAATCACCGCCTCAAGGCCTGCCGCCTCTGCAAGCCCCAAACGGTCTTGCACTTTCTCTTTGACAGCAGCTGCAATCCAGACCTCGACTTCAGCGCCAAGCCTTGGTTTGTCGACGCGATCCCGCACCTTGTAATCGACGCTCATATCAGCCCACGACTTGCCGCTCATGCGTTCAACCTCCGCCGCAACTTGACGCTGCAGTTCAGTCTCACCCAAATCGCAAGGCAGACGGATTTTGCTAACGCTCACCGCGGAGTCAGGCATGGCCATTGCCACCTGCCGGGTACGACTGCCACTGGCTTGAACAAGACGCCGAAGCGCTCCGACGACCTCGTCAAATTGCGCGATGTCTCCCGCTAACAGCCAGCCGGCCGGCAACGGCTCCATCACGCAGCGCTCCAAAACAAAGCCAGCCTTGTCGTCCTGCGCCAATTCAATCCATTTCAGGCTGGAAGTGCCGACATCCAGGCCAATCAAAGGCTTGAGGTTGGACTTAAAAATGCGCCTCAAAAGAGTACCAAAGTGGTTTTCATATCGGCAAGTATCGCCATACTTACTACCTGAAATCCATCTCTATTACATTTTTTACACATCAGCCTGACCAGGAACGACTACTGACAACCCGGACACCCAGAACGGCTCAGCGTTTTTTATAATGTTCGGCTGTCCTAAGATCGAACGCATGCTCCCAAAAAATCCCATCGCCAAAAATTCTGCCAACTCGCCAGACAGCAAACGCCATGTCGCCGTCCGTCTGTTTCTTTGGGCGAGCGGATTGGCCGTTGCTGGCGGGATCAGCTTGCTGCTGGTGATCGCGGTCGCTCTGTCCGTGGCTTATCCGAATTTGCCGGACATTTCTGACCTGTCGAACTACCGACCCAAACTGCCCATGCGCGTCTTCTCCGCAGACGGTGTGCTGATTGGCGAGTTCGGTGAAGAGCGACGCAGCCTGACGCCCATAAAGGACATTCCGCAAGTGATGAAAGACGCGGTACTGGCGATTGAAGACGCCCGCTTTTTTCAGCATGGCGGCGTCGACTATTTGGGTGTGATTCGCGCCGGCTTGGCCAACGTTGGCCGCGCCAGAAGCCAAGGTGCATCGACCATCACGATGCAGGTCGCCCGCAATGCCTACCTGTCTGCAGACAAAACCTATACCCGCAAGATTTATGAAATTTTGCTGACCTTTAAGCTCGAACACATGCTGACCAAGGATCAGATTCTTGAGATCTATATGAACCAGATTTTTCTGGGCCAACGGGCCTACGGCTTTGCTGCAGCGTCAGAAACTTATTTCGGCAAACCGCTGAAAGACATCAGCATCGCTGAAGCTGCCATGCTGGCCGGGCTGCCCAAGGCGCCCTCGGCCAACAACCCCATCAGCAACCTACAACGGGCGCGCTCACGGCAGCTCTACATCATCGAGCGCATGGAGGAAAACAACTTCATCACCAAAGCTCAGGCTGCAGCCGCCAAAAAAGAGGAACTGAAAATTCGACGTGGCGGCAATGACGGTCGTGTCCATGCAGAGTTTGTGGCAGAGACCGTGCGCCAACTTGTTTTCAACCAGTACGGCGACGAAACCTACACCCGCGGCCTGAACGTTTACACCACCTTGTCGTCGGTTGACCAAACTGCAGGCTACAAGGCGCTGCGCAAAGGCATCATGGATTTTGAGCGGCGCCAGGTGTACCGCGGTCCGGAGAAGTTCCTGACCTTGCCAGATGACCCCAAAGAAGCCGAAGAAGTGATTGACGACGCGCTCGCCGACAGCCCGGACAACGGTGACGTCATGTCGGCCGTGGTGCTCGAAGCAACGCCTAAAAAAATCACCGCTGTCCGACAAAACGGTGAAGCTGTCGCGATCACTGGCGACGGCTTGAAGCCGGCGCAATCAGGTTTGAGCGAGAAAGCCCCGGCCAACATTCGACTGCGACGTGGCGCACTGATCCGCGTGGCCAAGACCGAGAAAAACACCTGGGAAATCACCCAACTGCCTGAAGTCGAGGGTGCCTTCGTCGCCTTGGACCCGCGTGACGGCGCCATCCGCGCGTTAGTCGGCGGCTTCGATTTCGCTAAAAACAAGTACAACCATGTGACACAGGCGTGGCGTCAACCCGGCTCCAGCTTCAAGCCTTTCATCTATTCCGCCGCGCTTGAAAAAGGCTTCTCCCCGGCCACCATCATCAATGACGCCCCCCTGTTTTTTGATTCCGGCGTCACAGGCGGCCAGCCTTGGGAGCCGAAAAATTACGACGGCACTTTTGAGGGCCCGATGAGCATGCGGACCGCCTTGAAAAAATCCAAGAACATGATCTCTATTCGTATCTTGCAAGCCGTCGGCACGCAAAACGGGCAAGACTGGATCGGTCGTTTTGGCTTTGAAGCAGACAAACACCCGGCATACCTGACGATGGCGCTCGGTGCCGGGTCGGTCACACCGATGCAGATGGCCACGGCTTATTCAGTCTTTGGCAACGGCGGCTACCGCATCAATCCCTACCTGATCACCAAGATCACGGACCAGCAAGGCCGTACGCTGGTGGAAACACCCGCACCAGTGCGCGATGAAAGCACCCGCGCCATTGAGCCGCGCAATGCATTCATCATGTCCAGCCTGCTACAAGAAGTGACCCGTTCCGGCACCGCGGCAAGAGCCCAGGCCATGCTCAAACGACCGGATCTTTATGGCAAAACCGGCACCACCAACGACTCTATCGACACTTGGTTTGTCGGCTACCAGCCGACGCTGACGGCCGCGGTGTGGATGGGCTATGACAAGCCAAAAAAACTCGGCGACCGTGAGACCGGCGGCGGCTTGAGCTTGCCGATCTGGATCAACTTCATGGAGACGGCGCTGAAGTCAGCACCCGTGGTCGAATTACCGGTTCCCGCCGGCGTGGTCAATATCGATGGCGAGTGGTATTACGAAGAATATGCCCGCGGTGCAGGCATCAGCAGCATGGGTGTTGATGGCCGCCCTTCAGGCTTGCCGGGCGACGCGGGCAAGCCTGGTGCGCCGCCGGTTCAGGTGACACCGCCGTCGGATGAACGCCGACGCATTCTGGACTTGTTTAAAAGTTAAGCCGCCTTAAAGAGCAAATAGCAGCGGCTGGCCCGCTTGCTCACTGGCGTAGCGCGACAAATTTGTGAAAAATTCTTGGCCGGTTTTGGTGTCAAGCCACTGGCCAGACGCGTACTTGTAATGAAAGCCGCCGGCGCGTGCCGCCAACCAAATTTCTTGCAAGGGTTTTTGCAGGTTGATGATGATCTGGCTGCGGTTTTCAAAGGTCAAGGTCACCATGCCACCCGTGCGCTGATTGTCGACATCGGCGTCAGACTCATCGTTGATTCGGTCGCAAGCTGTTTCCACCGCTTGAAGAACGGCTTCGGCAAGGTCCAAGTATTCCAGGTCGCTCATTACAATCCCATCATGTTTGCTTCACTTCAAATTCACGCCCAAATTCTAGGCCGTCGCGCTTTGCCTGTCAGGCCACAAGGCCTTGCCAGTGTCGCCTTAGTCTGCTTGTTGACCTCAGCTTTGGCCGGTTGCGGCCAAAAAGGGCCGCTGTTTTTGCCCGGACCACCTCCCCCACTTCAACCCATCACCGCGACATCCAAGCCGCTCACGCCATCCGTCATATCCCCCGCGCAAGCCATTTCGGATGCGCCTAACCGTCCAGCCGCTACACCCCAATGAGCCAGAATTCTTCAACCGCAGGCGCTGCACAAGCCCTGCCCGGTCATCCTTTTGTGGCTTATAACGGCGCTGAATTACAGGTCGAAGACGTTCGTCTGAGCCAGCTCGCCGCCGAGCATGGCACACCACTTTTTGTCTATTCGAAAGCCTCGATGTTGGCGGCGCTAGCCGCTTATCAACGCGGCTTTGAAGGCAGGAATGCGCAAATTTGTTACGCCATGAAGGCCAATTCCTCCCTCGGCATTCTTCAAGTGTTTGCCGCCGCTGGCTGCGGCTTTGACATTGTCTCAGGGGGTGAACTTGAGCGGGTACTGGCTGCCGGTGGCGATGCCGCGAAGATCATTTTTTCGGGGGTCGGCAAAACACGCGCAGAAATGCGGCAAGCCTTGCAAGCCGGCATTGGCTGCTTCAATGTCGAGAGCGAAGCTGAACTCGACGTGCTGTCCCAAGTGGCCGAATCGCTAGCGCTGCGAGCCCCTGTCAGCATTCGCGTCAACCCCAACGTCGACCCGAAAACACACCCGTATATTTCGACCGGCCTCAAAGACAATAAGTTTGGCGTGGCCCACGAAGACACGCTGCGCATTTACCAATATGCCGCCAGTCTCAAGGGCTTGCAGGTGGTCGGTATTGACTGCCACATAGGCTCGCAAATCACCGATGCCACGCCCTACCTAGACGCTATGGATCGCGTGCTCGACCTGGTCGCTAGCATCGAAGCCAGCGGTATTTCCTTGGCGCACATTGACTTCGGCGGTGGCCTCGGCATCAACTACAACAACGACACACCACCTGCTGCAGACGCGCTGTGGGCGCAGCTGCTGCACAAGTTGGATGAACGCGGCTACGGCCAGAAAAAACTCATGATCGAGCCGGGTCGTTCACTCGTCGGCAATGCCGGCGTTTGTGTGACCGAGGTGCTTTATGTCAAGCCAGGCGAGCACAAGAACTTCTGCATCATTGATGCAGCCATGAACGACTTGCCGCGCCCGGCCATGTACCAAGCTTTCCACGCCATCGTGCCTGTAATGGTGGAGTCCAATGCTACGCCCAGCAAGGCTGAAGCGCGCTACGACGTGGTCGGCCCGATCTGCGAAAGTGGTGACTGGATCGGCCGCGACCGCCTACTGGCAGTCAAGGCGGGTGATCAACTCGCCGTGCTCTCTACGGGCGCTTACTGCATGAGCATGTCCAGCAACTACAACACCCGCGGCCGCGCCGTCGAACTGTTGGTAGACGGCTCCAAGGTGCACGTGATCCGCGAGCGTGAAAGCGCTGCTGACCAGATGCGGCTTGAGCGACTGGTCGGGATATGAAAGACTTTGAGTCGCGCTAAGACTTGGCGCGACAGCGTGAATACTGATGCAGTCGCCAGCCCAACAGCAAGGCCAAGATTCCCGCATAGACCGCCACTTCGGCAAAGTCATTTTTGCCGGCGCGCATCCAGAAAAAATGCAGGACGGCCAAACCGGCCACTGCATAAATCAGCATGTGCAACTGCTGCCAACGCTTCGCACCCAGCGCCTTGATGGCCGCATTGAAAGACGTCGCCGCCAAGGGCGTCAGCAACAACAGCGATAGCGCACCGACCAAAATAAACGGTCGCTTGATGATGTCTGCAACGATCTCTACCATGTCAAAACCCATGTCAAAACCGCTGTAACTCAAGAAGTGAA
>Ga0075464_10000914_pt1 | contig 13206 bp, 15 predicted proteins | sample DEB19_08_DNA_5_FD_75068 | JGI IMG/M metagenome (GOLD analysis project Ga0075464, IMG submission 75068) | Aqueous microbial communities from the Delaware River and Bay under freshwater to marine salinity gradient to study organic matter... | ecosystem: Environmental > Aquatic > Marine > Coastal ...
GGACGGCCTGATGCAAGGCGCTGATCGCGACTTGGTTAAGATCTGGCAAAAAATGAATGCACCGCGTTTTGACAACATCATGCTCAAGACCAAAACCGTGGCAGCCAAAGCCACCCCGGCCGGCATTGAAGTCACGTTTGAAGGCGAGGGCGCTCCGGCGCCGCAAACCTATGACTTGGTGCTGCAAGCGGTGGGTCGCACGCCGAATGGCAAGAAGCTGTCTGCCGACAAAGCCGGCGTCAGCGTCAGCGACCGTGGTTTCATTCCGGTCGACATTCAGATGCGCACCAACGTGCCGCACATCTTTGCCATCGGTGACATCGTCGGTCAGCCGATGCTGGCGCACAAGGCTGTGCATGAAGCGCATGTGGCCGCTGAAGTCATCGCCGGTGAATTGCTCGGCAACAAGGAGCTGGCCAGTGCGGCCTTCAACGCCCGCGTGATTCCGAGCGTGGCCTACACCGACCCCGAAATTGCTTGGGTTGGCCTGACCGAAGACCAGGCTAAAGCGCAAGGCATCAAGGTCAAAAAAGGCCTGTTCCCGTGGACGGCTTCAGGCCGCGCAATTGCCAACGGCCGCGATGAAGGCGTCACCAAACTCTTGTTTGACGACAGCCCGGAAGCGCACGGTCACGGCAAAATTTTGGGTGGCGGCATGGTCGGCACGCATGCGGGCGACATGATCGGTGAAGTCGCCTTGGCCATCGAGATGGGCGCTGACGCCATCGACATCGGCAAGACGATTCACCCGCACCCGACGTTGGGCGAGAGTATTGGCATGGCGGCGGAAGTCGCGCATGGCAGTTGTACCGATTTGCCCCCTGCGCGGAAGTAATCAACTGCACTGAGGCTGAAAAGCCCGAATCCTGAGGGGTTCGGGCTTTTTGCGCAGTGGATGTTGTTGGGTGCCCGCTCTGGCGGATTGCATCAGACGGCGCAAGCGACAACAGCAGGCCTCAGCTGAAGCTTCAAGCGGCGTGGACATGTCTAGTGCTTGAGCTCAGGCGCTGGCCAGCTCTTTTTTGCGCTGTTGCCGATGGATCACCCGCACGCGCAAGGTGTCATAAGTCCAGTTGTAGGCAAAGGTGTACGGCAGGAAAAACAGCACAATACCGATGTCCAGTAAAAAGGCCTGCCACAGGCTGATGCCCAGCCACCATGCGGCCAGCGGTACGACCGCCAGCACCAGACCGATTTCAAACGCCACAGCGTGCACGGCGCGAACAGCCATCGTCCGGCGAAAGCCCAAGCGCAGCTGGAGCCGGTCAAAAAGGGCGTTGAAGACCATGTTCCAGAGCATCGCAATCAGCGAGATCATGAGCGTGAGCAAACCCATGTGGGCCAGCGAATAACCCAACAGCCAAGCGCCCAGCGGTGCGCAGATGGCAATTGCCAGCACTTCAAAACCGAGGGCATGGAAAAAACGTTCTTTGACTGATTTTTGGAGGCTCATGGGGTCTTTGAATGGCGAAAGAATGGAATAACTGTATTTTTATCGGTTATTCCAATACTTTAAAATCGATAACCATCTAAAAAATCGATAGGCAAAGATTCAAGCCATGCGTCATTCCCCCGAAGCCCTGACCGCCTTTGCCGAAGCCGCCACGCTCGGCTCGTTCTCGGCAGCCGCCCGCAAGCTGGGCAAAAGCCAGTCCACCGTGAGCAGCGCCATTGCCAACCTTGAGATCGACTTGGGCCTGAGCCTGTTCGACCGCAGCAGCCGCAAACCCAGCCTGACCGATCACGGCCGGGTGATGCTGGGCAAGGTGCAAGAGATTTTGGCGGCCAGTGACCGCCTCGACTTGTCGGCCAGCCAGCTTGGCGGCGGGCTGGAGGCCAAGCTCAGCGTGGTTTGGTCTGACACCTACCAGTCGGATGGTTTTGAGGGCATGCTGACGGCCTTTGAGCAACGCTTTCCCGACTTGGAGTTCGAGTGCTTGATTGCCGAATACGGCGACCTCGTTGCACTGGTGCAAAGCGGGCGTGCGCACATCGGCGTCGTCGGTGCGCAGGCCACGTACCCGACTGACATTGGTTCTGCCACGATTGCCGAGCACTCCGAGATCACGCTCTTTGTGGCGGCCAATCACGCGCTGGCTGGGATGCAGGACGTCACGCCCGAAGTGCTGGCGAATTACCGCGAACTCCGCCTTGACACGTATCAGGGGCGGGCTGAGCGGCTCATGCCCGCAGCGCGTCGTTCTTGGTCAGCCTCCAGTTACCTGATACTGCTGGAGATGGCGGTGCTGGGTTTTGGCTGGGCTGCGATTCCGCGCTGGATGGTCACTCGATTTGCAGTTGGCACGTTGCACGAGCTGGACGCGCGGGGCTGGCCGCAACGTGTGCCGGTTGACGCTGTCTGGTCGCGCCAGCGGCCGCTGGGCCGGGCCGGTACTTGGTTGCTGCAACAGATGCTGGCTGCGCCTGCTGGATAAGCGGTTGTGCTTTGGCGCTTGAGGAAAGTTGGTGAAAAATCACCTTTTGAATTAAATAAATGCATACTCGAGATCGTTTGACAATTACCAGCCAAGTGCTCACCCCCTGGAGTCCCATGGATACGTCTCTTCTTATCGTCATCCTGCTGCTCATGCTGCTGTTGATTTGTTTCTTGCTGTTCTATTTTTTCACGCAGCAAAGTCTTCGCGATATCACGACGCGTTTGAACTTTGCGCTTCAGCCGCCGCCCGTACCGAAGAAAAATTCGGAATCGATTCGTCGTGAGCGTGCTTTTGCACACGACCAACTGGTACTGTTAGAAGCTGATCTGGCCAATAACCCCCGTGACGACTTGACGCCGGAAGAGCTGGCCAGCATTGACCAGATCAGCAAGACGATCCGAACCTGCATCGCGGAACTCAAGAAGTTGGGCGACTGGCTAGGTTTGCCATTTGATTTTGAGTGGACAGATATATTGGCTCGGGTGCCTAAAGTCAATGCGCTTTATCGCAAAGCGATTGCCATTGAGACGGAGCCTGAGAATTCAGCCTTGGCAGAAGAACGTCAAAAGATCGGTAACAGCACTGGATCCATCAGTCAGCGCCGCTGAGCCAGCCTGAACCGGCAAAGGACGAGTCATGGGCGGACTGGCACTTTGGCAGAGCGCCAGCGATTGAATCTCACTTGGCCTGTGAGCCTATCGACGCGCCTAATGACGGCATGCTGTCATCTGCAAGCGTATCAACCCGGCGGGCGCCGTCAAATCGGCGGGTCCAGTATGCCGCGGCGAGACTCTCTACGCGCACCTCTGATCCAGGCTTCGGTGAATGGATGAACTTGCCGTCTCCAATGTAGATACCGACGTGGCTAAAAGCTCGGCGCATGGTGTTGAAAAAAACCAAGTCACCAGGAATCAAGTCTTTTTTCTCGATATTTTGTGTGGCGGCAGCTTGTTGTTCAGCCTTGCGGGGCAGAACCAGACCGATGGTCTGTTCGTAAATAGCTTTGACGAAGCCACTGCAGTCAAAACCAGTATCTACGGAGTTGCCACCGCGGAGGTAGGGAACACCAAGAAATCCAATGGCGTGCAGCACGAGCTCCGACGCTTTGAGGTTCACATTTTGCCGAGCTTGCTGGATTTGCGACAACAGGCCTTTGTCTGCCAGCCACGAGTCCAGCTCGTCTGCGCTTGGTGTGGCTTGCACGCTGGTGGTGTAAAGACCTAAAGCCAAAGCCATGCAGGGTACAAAAGTGGTCTTGATCAGTCGAAAACGCATCTGTGGAGCTTACTGAAGTGATGGCTCAGCGTCAAGCTTCTAATTTTAGAGTGTCCAAATCGGCGATTGCTGCCGGCTCCGATGCACGTCCTAGCGCGTCGGCTCTATAAAATAGCGTCGTCCATCTACTTCCGTGAGTCTGTGTGCCTGATCGTTTCAAAGTGCTTCTTCAATACCTCCTGCCCAAGCAGGCCATCACGACTTTCGCTGGCTTCGTGGCGTCGCGCCAGCGCGGCTGGGTCACCACCGCGCTGATTCGCTGGTTCGTTGGCAAGTACGCTGTCAACATGAGCGAAGCGGCTAACGCCGACATCACCAGCTACCTGTCGTTCAACGACTTTTTCACCCGCGCTTTGAAGCCAGGCACCAGACCGCTGGCCGGTGCTGAATGGATCTGTCCGGTCGACGGTGCCATCAGTCAGTTTGGCCAAATTGAGAGTGATCAGATTTTTCAGGCCAAAGGGCATCATTATTCGACCACTGCGCTGGTCGGCGGTGACGCGCTACTGGCCGAGCAATTTCGGGATGGCAGCTTTGCCACGATCTACCTGAGCCCGCGTGACTACCACCGCATTCACATGCCGTGTGATGGCCGTTTGCTGCGCATGATCTATGTGCCGGGCGATCTATTCTCTGTTAACCCGGTCACTGCGCGCGGTGTGCCGGGTTTGTTTGCCCGCAACGAACGCTTGGTCTGTGTTTTTGACACGCCGCACGGTGCGATGGTTTTGACCTTGGTCGGTGCGACGATTGTCGGCAGCATGGCGACGGTCTGGCATGGCGTGGTGAACCGTTCGCGTCAAAGCGCGGTGCGCGAATGGCATTACGCAGATAACGGGCCGCCTGTAGCGCTGAAAAAAGGCGACGAGATGGGCCGCTTTTTGCTCGGCTCTACCGTGGTCTTGCTGTTCCCGGTCGGCCCTTTGCAGTTCAATCCGGATTGGCGGGCTGGCGGGCCAGTGCAGCTGGGGCAAGCCATGGCCACGGCTAACGAGCAGGTCAGCACTTGACGGCAACAGCATTCATCATCAACTGGTTCGTCGGTTGGTGGCGCGTGCTGTATTTCGGCGCCCAAATTTTGGTGCTGACTTTTTCACCGACCAGTTATTCGCCCAGCAACCGCGTGCTGCTGGCACGTCACATGGTGCAGGGCACCGCACCGATTTTGGTTTGGTTCACGCTGTTGTGTGCGCTGATCACGCTGGTGATCACGCGCATTGTGGTGGTCACGGCGCAGAGTTATGGGCTCTCGCAGTACGCGCTGCAGGTAACTATTCGGGTGCTGGTGCTGGAGTTGATTCCCTTGAGCGCGGCGCTGTTCGTTGCCTTGCGCTCGACCATGGCCAGCAGCGCTGAGCTGTCCGACATGCGCCGGCACGGCAAGTTGGCGGCGATTAGCGCGCAAGGTCGTGACCCGCTGAGGCAAGAAGTCATGCCGCGCGTGGTGGCCGGTGTCTTTTCCAGTGTCACGCTGGCGGCGCTGAGCTGTGTGGTCGCGCTGGTGTTGGCGTATGTGGCCGTGTATGGTTTTAATCTGTCGGCGTTACCCGCCTACACGCGACTTTTTGGCCAGGTGTTCACCCCGGCAGTCACACTGATTTTTGTGTTGAAGACGCTGTTTTTCAGCTTGGCCGTGGCGCTCATGCCGATGGCGTCAGCCATGTTGGACGAAGCCCCGGGCGGCGTCCGGCATGGTGCTGAGTTGCGTGCTTTGGCGCGCATGTTCGTGGTCATCTTGCTGATCGAAGTGGTCTCACTCGTCGGTAACTATTATTAAATTTTTATGTTGCCCTTCATAGGATTTGAATGTCATCTTTGAGCGATCCTGAACCCGTGCCGCCTGCAAGCCGCCTTGAACTCAAGGCCTTGTTGCTGCTGGCTTTCATGCTGGCGCTGGTGTTGGGCTCGGCTGTTTACGTCTTGTATGCGCGGGGTGCTTTTGAAAGCACGCAAAAACTCGTGCTCGTCAGCGATGATTCTGAAGGCGTGGTGGTCGGCATGGACCTGACCTTCTCAGGCTTTCCGATTGGCCGCGTCAGCAGTATCGAACTGGCACCGGACGGCAAGGCGCGCATCTTGGTTGATGTGCCGGTCAAACAAGCGCACTGGTTGCGTCAATCGAGCGTCTTCACGCTGGTGCGCGGACTGGTGGGCAACACCAATATCCGTGCCTACAGCGGCATTTTGACCGACCCGTTGTTGCCCGATGGTGCTGCGCGCGAGGTCTTGCGCGGCGACGCGTCTGCCGATATTCCGCGCCTGATGTCGGCCGCCCGCGACCTGGTGGAGACGGTCCAAACGCTGGTCAGCAACGAAGGTGCTTTGGGCGGCAGTCTGGCCAACGTGCAGCAGCTGACCGACAAACTCAAAGGCCCGACCGGCGCGCTCGGTGTGTTGCTCGGCAATGACGCAGAAGCCCAAAAATTACTGTTGACGCTGGAACGCAGCAACACCTTGCTGGCGCGCTTGGACGGGCTGACTTTGCGCGCTGACACGCAGGTGTTTGGGCCTGGCGGTGTGATGCCCGAAACCCGCGCCACCATCGTCCAGCTCAACGTTCTTCTCGGCGAAGCCCGCGGCAGCCTGAGGCGGGTTGATGCGGTGCTGGTCGAAGCACAGGCTGTCGGTGCCAATGCCCGAGTCGCCACAGCAGATCTCGGCACACTGCGCGCTGAGGTGGAGAGCAGCCTGATCAAGGTCGAAAGTTTGGTCAATGAGATCAATCGAAAATGGCCGTTTGCCCGTGAAACTGAGGTGAAATTGCCATGACCGTTTTTTGTTCTCGATTTTTTTCCCTTGCGTCCGCTGTCAGTTTGTTGCTGCTGTTGCAAGGCTGCGCCAGTCAGCCAGCCGTGCCCGACTGGCAACTCAGCGCCAAGAGCGCCAGCGACCGTTTCATCACTGCTTATTTGACAGGCAACACGCGGGTTGAGGTGCTGGAGTTTGACAAGGCTAGGCAGGCGCTGTCCAGCACCGGCCGACCCGACGCTTTGGCCCGGCTGGAACTGCTGCGCTGCGCCACCCGCGTGGCCAGTTTGGTGCTGGAGCCGTGTGCCGGTTTTGAGTTGCTGCGCACCGATGCGTCGGCGGCTGACCAAGCCTATGCCGACTACTTAGCCGGACGCGCCACGTCTCAGAACGCAGCGCTGCTGCCGGCGGCTCAGCAACGCTTGGCCGCGGCTGCGCCCACAGCACAAGCCAGCGTGATGCAGGCCATGGACGAGCCGCTGTCACGACTGGTGGGCGCTGGCGTGCTGATGCGCACGGGGCAAGCCAGTCCAGCGGTCTTAACGCAAGCCGTAGAGACCGCGTCGGCCCAAGGCTGGCGTCGCCCCTTGCTGGCTTGGCTGGGCGTACAGGCCTTGCGCGCAGAGCAAGCCGGCGACATGGACGAGGCTAATCGCCTGCGCCGCCGCATGGACGTTGCCGCCCCGTGAGCTACAGCGTTCGTTTGTTTGCCTATGAAGATGTCAGCGAGCTTGAAAAGCGCGCGGCAGAGAAGCGTTTTTGCAAGGCCTTGAATGACGCCTTGGGAGACGCTTCGCTGGTGCTGCCGGTGTATTCGATGTACCGCAAACTGGTGTCCGTGTATGGCGAGTCGCCGTCAGCGGATGTCTTGAGCACCGAAGAGTTGGAAATTTTCAACCAGTGGCAGGCCGCTGAATCGGCCGCATTGACAGCGGCCTTGGGTCCGCATCGCTACATGGGCGAGGCGGAGTTTGACATCAGGGCGTGAGGTCGTCGTCACCTTCGTCGAAGGCGTCGTGTTGATGCGCTGGCAACTCACCCGCCGGGCGAACTCTGCGGACCCCGTCTTTGGCCACAAGCTCGACAAAAAATTGGTCTGCGCCTTCAGCCACAGCCGCGTCGATGCGCGGGATGATTTCTGCCAAATGCACGACTTCAGCGGATTCTTCAGTGCTGCCGAACTTGCAGTCGAAGTCCCAAAAATCCACGCCGGCGGGCAAGGGCACGCGCCTTTGGCGTTTGACGTACTTGCGGATTTCGTGTTTGTGGGCGTCCAGCACGCGGTCCGGGTTTTTGCCTTCGACCTGAAGTTTGAACGTTTTTCTCACGGGCGCCTTTATTTTGGTTGGGTTGCGGTCTAGCGCAGAGGGATGCAGTACAGCGCCATGGCGCCAGACTGTCAGGAGGCCATGATTATGCGGCCTCACGCGCAGGTCCGATGGGCAGGCGCGTAAACTTGACCCATTCGCTCTTACTAAAAAGCCACTCACGGCTTCACTTCAGCTTTAAAACCCCACCAGCATGTCTTTTTCAACACTCGGCTTGTCGCCGACCCTTCTTCGCGCTTTGGCGGGCCTGAATTTCACCGAACCCACGCCGGTGCAACGCGAGGCTATTCCGCTGATTTTGGCGGGCCGCGACGTGCTGGCGTCGGCTGAAACCGGTTCCGGCAAGACGGCGGCGTTTTGCCTGCCGATTCTGCAAATGTTGGCGGCTGTTCCGAGTACTCGGCCTAGGCGGGTGAGGGCGCTGATATTGGTGCCGACACGTGAGTTGGCCGTGCAGATTGGCGAGGTCGCACGCCTGCTGGCGCTGCAAGTGGCGCCTGAGCTCAAAGTCACCGTCGTCTTTGGCGGCGTTTCGATCAACCCGCAGATGATGGGTTTGCGCAGCGGCACCGACTGGGTAGTCGCGACGCCCGGCCGTCTGCTGGATTTGATTGACCACAACGCGCTTGACTTGTCGGCGGTGCAGACGCTGGTGCTAGACGAAGCTGATAGGCTGCTCGACCTCGGTTTTGATGAAGAGCTCAAGCGAATTTTGGCCTTGCTGCCCGCCCGCCGGCAAAACCTGTTTTTCTCGGCTACCTTGCCTGCGCCCGTACAGGCTTTGGCGGCTGGCTTGCTGCAGTCTCCGGCGCGTGTTGAAGTGCTGCCCGAGGTGCTTGAAATCAGCGCCATTGCACAGCTGGCGATTGAAGTCGACAGCAGCCGACGCACCCAGTTGCTGCGGCATCTGATCGCGCAAAAAAAATGGAGCCGTGTGCTGGTTTTTGTGGCCACCAAACACGCCGCCGAGATGGTGGCTGACAAGCTCCGTAAAGTCGGCCTTCAAGCCGAGCCTTTTCATGGCGAACTGAGCCAAGGCAAACGCACACAAGTGCTGCTCGACTTTAAAAACTCAGATGTCAAAGTGGTGATAGCGACCGATGTGGCGGCGCGCGGCTTGGACGTGGCGTTGTTGCCGGTGGTCGTCAATTACGACTTGCCGCGCTCGGCGGTGGACTACGTTCACCGCATTGGCCGGACGGGGCGCGCTGGCGAGTCTGGGCTGGCGGTGAGCTTTGTCAGCCCCGCCACCGAAGCGCATTTTCGATTGATCGAAAAGCGCCAAGGCTTGAGTGTGCCGCGCGAGCAAGTGCCCGGTTTTGAGCCGACTGACGTGGCCCCGGTGCTGGCCGCCACTGAAAGCCGCAGTGCAGCGGGCGAGTCCACCGGCGGTATCAAAGGCAAGCGGCCGAGCAAGAAAGACAAGCTGCGTGCGGCGGCTCAGCAAACGTCTGGTGAAGACGCCTGAAATCAGTTCAGCGGTGTTGAGCCAGCTGTGACTGTGTCCAGCGCACGATGTCAGCCGTGCCCATGGCACCCGCTTGACGGGCGATTTCTCGGCCATTTAAAAACAGCGCCAAGGTCGGAATGCTGCGGATGTTGAAGCGTGCGCCTAAGTTTTTAGCGTCTTCGGTGTTGACCTTGGCCACCCGCACCTGCGGTTCCAGTTGCTGCGCGGCTTGCGCATAGGCCGGTGCCATTTGGCGACATGGCCCGCACCACGGGGCCCAGAAATCCACCAACACCGGAATTTGATTGCGCTGCAAGTGTTTGTCAAAAGCCGCTTCCGTCATGGCCACGGGCTGGCCGCTGAACAGCGCTTGGTGGCATTGTCCGCAGTCGGTTGATTTACCCAGATCGGCCTTGGCGACGCGGTTGGTGGTTTGGCAGTGCGGGCAAACAATGTGCAGCGTGGGCTTGGAGGGTGTTGGTGGTGTCATAAGACCTTTAGAATCGAGCGCCCTGAGGCTTAGACTCATTTTTACCTGATTTGAAACCCCTTGAATCCATTCGATAACTCCTCCACGCCCGAAGAACCCGAACTGGTCCAGCAGCCGCGCTTGTGGCAAGACAACGGCTGGACCGCACGGGTGCTGAAAAATGAAGACGATGATGGCTGGGCGGTGGCGATGACCAGAGACGGCGAGCCTGAGCCGGCCTTGATCGGGCCTTGGACCATGGGCCGCGACAAGAAAAATCCCAAGCCACTCGACAACACCGCCTTCAACACCTTGGTGAAGACCGCCTCTGAATTTGTGCGCCGGCAAGAGCAGCAACTGCATGCCTCGCTGCACCAGAGCATCACCGTCACCGCTGGGTCTGCGCGCGTCACGGTGTCGTTGGATATCGTGCCTGACGAAGACAATCCCTACGGCACGCTGAGTGCGCATGACGACGATGGCGAGTTGCTGGCAGAAGTGCGTGTGGCTGCGTCCTTCAAGCTCAACCGCAGCAGCGCTATCGCTTGGGCTGACAAGCAATTCAAGAAGCCGGGCTGACAGCGATGGTGAATTTGAGGGGCGCAGCCCAGGCCTGCGGCATTGACTTCGGTACTTCAAACTCAACGGTTGGCTGGAGCCGGCCGGGCCAAGCTGCGCTGCTGGCGCTGGAAGGCGACAAGCTGACCTTGCCGTCGGTGGTCTTTTTTCACGCAGAAGACAGCGTCACCAGCTATGGCCGGGCGGCATTAGCCGACTATCTGATCGGCGATGAAGGCCGCCTGATGCGTTCCCTGAAAAGCCTACTCGGCACCTCTTTGATGGACGACTTCACCGAAGTTGCAGGCCGGGTCTTGCCGTTTCGGGAGCTGCTAGCGCTCTTTATTGGCGAGCTCAAAAGCCGCGCCGAAGTGTCAGCCGGACAAAGTTTCAGCAGCGCGGTGTTGGGGCGTCCGGTTTTCTTTGTCGATGACGACCCGCAAGCCGACAAGGTGGCCGAAAACACACTGGCTGAGATCGCTCGCGCGGCGGGTTTGCGTCACATAGAGTTTCAGTACGAGCCAATTGCCGCCGCGTTTGATTACGAGTCTCAAATCAGCCGCGAAGAGCTGGTGCTGGTGGTTGACATTGGCGGCGGTACGTCTGACTTTGCACTGGTTCGACTGGGCCCTGAGCAAGCGGGCAAGCAGGAACGCAAAGACGATATTCTGGCCAGCGGGGGCGTGCACATTGGCGGCACCGACTTTGACAAACACCTCAGCCTGGCCGGTGTGATGCCTTTGCTGGGGCTGGGCAGCCAACTCAAAAGTGGCTTGCAAGTCCCCTCGTCACCGTACTTCAACTTGGCTACTTGGCACACCATCAACCAAGCCTACACGCGCAAAGCATGGGCGCAGATTGTCGAGGTGACGCGGGAGGGGTGCGAGCCTGAAAAATTGCAAGCCTTGCAAAATTTAGTGCAACAAAAAGATGGCCATTGGCTGGCGATGCAGGTCGAAGCGGCCAAGATCAGTTTGTCCTCAGAGTCTGAAGTGCTGATGGATTTGAGCCGCATTGGCGGAGCAAAAGATGTGCGTATGCAGCATACCATTTTTGACCATGCCATCGCGGGTCTGGTGGGCCGCATCGGCGAGACGGTCAACCAACTGTTGCGCGATGCCGAGGTCGCCGCCGATCAAGTCGACACGGTGTTTTTCACCGGCGGCTCAAGTGGTGTGCCGCTTTTACGCCAAAGCGTTGGCGAACTGCTGCCCCAAGCGCAGCGCGTCGAAGGCGACTTGTTTGGCAGCATTGGGGCGGGTTTGGCGATCGATGCTGCGCGCAAGTTTGGCTGAGTCGACCTGGGAACGAGAAACTAAGACTCGAGCACTTCCAGCAAGCGGTCTAGCCCGCCTTGGTTGATCGCCACCATTGCCTGTTCGCGCACACGCGGCTTGGCGTGGTAGGCCACTGACAGACCCGCCACGCTCATCATCGGCAGGTCATTGGCGCCGTCGCCCATGGCAATCGCTTGCAGCGGACTGATGCCTAACTCTGCGCAGGTTTGCAAGAGCATTTTCTTTTTTTCTTCGCCGTCACAAATATCGCCCCAGGGCTGGTCCAGCATACGGCCGGTCAAGACGCCATCCTCGATGTCGAGGACATTGGAGCGGGTGAAATCAATCGCCAGTTCGTCACGCACACGGTCTGTGAAAAACGTGAAGCCACCACTCACCAGTAGCACTTTCATCCCCACCTTTTGGCAGGCCTCGACCAGTGCTGCAGCACCGGGGTTCAAGCGCAAACGTTCGCGGTAGACGCTTTCCATGCTGTCCGCGTGCACGCCTTTGAGCAGCGCGACACGCTGGCGCAGGCTGTCTTTGAAGTCGGTGATCTCACCGCGCATCGCCGCTTCTGTGATGGCAGACACTTCAGCCTTGCGACCCACCGCATCAGCAATCTCGTCAACACATTCAATGTTGATCAGCGTCGAATCCATGTCGAAAGCGATCAGTTTGAAGTCGCTGAGCGGGCGTTTTATAACGCCCGGTTTGACGTCAAGGCCGTCAGCGTAGGGGCTGGACGTGTCCGTCAGTTCGGGTGTGTTGTGGCTTGTCATGGAGGTCAATTTTGAGGGCGTGGCCAGGTGATGTTTCAAGCGGTTTTTGTTGGCACGGCAGGGGCAGGCTCAACCCGGGGCTGGCCCAACGAACGCAGCACATCACGGACCATCTGGGCCCGGTCTTTCGGCTCAGGGAGTTCGCGTTCAATGCGCAGTTTGTCATTGCCGGCGAGCTTGATGTGTTTGTTTTTTTGGATCAGATGCATGATCGCCAAGCTTTCGATCGGCGGGTCTTTTTGGAAGGTGATGTGGATCACGCCCGGTGCCGCGTCGACCTTGACCACGCCATACGGTTTGGCCAACACACGCAGGCGGTGCATGTCGATGAGCGTCTGGCCTTGAGGCGGCAATTTGCCAAAGCGATCAACAATTTCTTCAAGCAGGTTGTCGATCTGATCGGCGGTTTTGGCGACGGCGAGTTTTTTGTAAAAGCTCAAGCGCAAATGCACGTCACCGCAATAGTCGTCGGGTAACAGGGCGGGCGCATGCAGGTTGATTTCAGTGCCGACGTGGAGGGGATTCAGCAGGTCAGGCTCAATGCCGGCTTTCAGGCAGCGCACGGCCTCGGAGAGCATTTCGTTGTAGAGCTGAAAACCCACTTCAAGCATGTTGCCGGACTGGTTTTCACCCAACACTTCGCCGGCGCCGCGAATCTCCAGGTCGTGCATGGCCAGGCAAAAACCGGAGCCGAGTTCTTCCATTTGTTGAATCGCGTCGAGTCGTTGGCTGGCTTGCTTGGTCAGGCTTTGCACATCGGGCACCAGCAAATAGGCATAGGCCTGGTGGTGGCTGCGGCCGACCCGTCCACGCAACTGGTGCAACTGCGCCAAGCCAAATTTGTCGGCACGGCTCATCAGGATGGTGTTGGCGGTGGGAAC
>Ga0075464_10000915_pt1 | contig 13175 bp, 19 predicted proteins | sample DEB19_08_DNA_5_FD_75068 | JGI IMG/M metagenome (GOLD analysis project Ga0075464, IMG submission 75068) | Aqueous microbial communities from the Delaware River and Bay under freshwater to marine salinity gradient to study organic matter... | ecosystem: Environmental > Aquatic > Marine > Coastal ...
AGGCTGCGGTTCCTGATCGGCCACTGCGACCGGAGCAGGCTCGTCCAACTCATCAAAAATGCTACTCAATGAAATTCTCCTTTATGCAAGAAACGTACTAATCACCCACTTCAGCAATAGCCTCGCGAAGCTGCCGCACCCATTCGTTACGGCTTCGGTATCTCTCAATCTCATCAGAGCATCTCTCAATCTCATCAGACAGGCTTTTGCTTGCCATATCGAGACGACGCCACGCCATTTCCTCTGTCGAGTTCTTCCACTTCTCAAACGGCTCGACTGTCAGTTCGTCATAAAACTTCGTTGAGCAGTCCCACGCAATTGACTCTTCAAGCTGCGAGCATAAGAACTTCGCATAGTTGGCGTGTTCATTGCTTGGAGGCTTAAACATACGAGCCTTTTCCAACATGGCTGTGCATCTGGCCCGCTCCTCTGCAATCCTTGCCAGCGACTCTTCTCGTCTGGCAATAGTTTCCTCTGCGTACTGATGATACGCCTTGCGCCAATCGTCTGGCGTTCTTGTTCGGATCTCCAGCAACTCACGAGCGGCGTCATCTTTGTTTTTGATGTAATGTTCATCCGGTTCAAGTTCAGGAATCGGAATTCCTTTTGGCTCGTCCCGCAGCATTATCAACGCCCCGAACGCCCTCGCGCATTCCAAAGCGTATTCGGCAAACGACGTTACTTCTCCTGAACGCACGCCGTCTGTGTAACCTGTCGGCATAACTACCTCCCAAAAAAGAAAACCACCCGCCCGGCCCCTGCTGCGAACAGGACAACAGAAGACCCATGCCGAGCGGGTGGTGAGTTAATCAGCCATCGCCAGAGCCATCGCCATCGCCAGAGCCATCGCCATCGCCAGAGCCATAGCCATAGCCAGAGCCATAGCCATAGCCAGAGCCATAGCCATAGCCATTGCCATCGCCAGAGCCATCGCCATAGCCATAGCCATTGCCATAGCCATAGCCAGAGCCATAGCCATAGCCATCGCCATAGCCATAGCCATTGCCATCGCCAGAGCCATCGCCATAGCCATAGTCATCGCCATACATTACTTCGTCCATACAGGCACACTATCAATCGAAGCCTTCGCAGCGTCTGTGACGCTCAGGATTTCGATCGCCTCTGTAACGGTGATCTCATCGACGGGACACGGAAACTTGCAGTTCTGTGGTTTGCTGGTGCCACGCTGAGCGAGCTCACTCAGTGATGCCGCTCCGTCCCAATACCAGATGCGGCGGGCATTAATAATAACCGCCTCTTTGCCTTCTCGACTCTTGAGATATCCAGCAAACACGCCCGCTGAATACGTCCTGACAATCACATACGGATACGTCACAACTTCCATAAACATCACCTTTTCACCCGCGAAATTGCGGAAACGCTAAAGCAGAAAAACACCACGTCGTATTACTAAAGAACCCCTGACCGGCGATTCATTCAGCCGAATCAGGAGTCTGCTCGGGCAACACACCCGAGCGGTTGATGGATTGCTTCTGGGCCTGCAGCCAGATTTCTTCGCGATGCACACTCACATCACGCGGTGCATCAAACCCCAGGCGAACCTTATCGCCTCGCACCTCAATCACCATCACGCGGATGTTCTCGTTGATCACAATGAATTCGCCTGTCTTCCCGCTCAGCACCAACATGTCTCAACCCTCCATACCAAATGCCGCCAACGTAAAGCAGGCCAGGAGCACTCCGAGCCCACAACACACGATCAACTCAACGCCCAGTTGCACACCAGTGATGTGATCCATCCGACGACGCCTCCTGCGACAAAACAAACTGCTCCGAACAACACCTGCCCGATCATCCTGCTGCTGGCAACTCGATCCTCGTATGACTCAGGCTCGTACTCGCTCAGGTCCGGTGCCGGGGCGTTTTGACGGTCGTCACATGTTTCTGGCTCATGATCACCCCACTCAGGAGCCGGGATATTCGGCAAGCCCAGGACAGACCCGTTATGTACCGGCTCGTCAACTGGAACTCGGTAAGTTATGCCGTCCACATACGGCTTCCAGGATTCTCTCCGCTCAACCCACATCCCTGGCCGTGCCTCAAACTCAGCCAGCGGGTGTGGACGTTCTCGCGTTGTGTCAACCATCCTGTACTTCTCTGCCTGACTCATCACCGCACCTCCTTTCGCTTCCACCATGCGTGTGAAATCCCATTAACCAGCTGCGCCACGAACATTTCGTACCGCTCGAACTCCGGGATAAGCTTTGAGGCATAGAACGTCAGCACCTTGTTGTTGACGCCCTGGCCGTTGCGAGTCACAGAGACGTGATGCTCAACGCCGTCGTCGTAAGGCTCGACCGAGTAGATAATCCGGTCAGGTCCATCGTTGTAGACGTGGCATGAAATCGCCCCGATCTTTTTCATTTGGAGTTTGCAGGCTACAGCCGCTCCATGCGGCTCTTGTGGATTCCGCTCACTCCGGCGAGCCTAGACAAGTCTCAAAAACAAAACCCTGTCAAACGTGTTTGCGACACATTCGACAGGGCAACAAATTACCGAAGGTGGTAAAATACTGCAAGCCTAGTCGTCAACTTTTTTCCGACGATCAGGAACATTCTTGATTCGCTTTAGGTCGTCTTCGTCCATAAGTCTTGCGCCGCCAATAACTTGGCCAATTTGAAATTCACGGCAAATTTGCCGAATTCTTCCCGGTGTCAGGCCAAGAATTTCGGCGACATCTGCGACGGTGTAAAGATTTTTGATTACCATTTGCATGCCCCTCAGATTACCGTAAGTGGTAAGAACTGTCCAGAAAAAAGGCAACGCAGATTCGCAAGCCCGCGAGACTTGTAATCAGCGGGTGCTGCAGCTCACGCTTACAGCAATCTGAATTGCCTAGTGCTCTGGACAGGAGTTGCACCTGCACGGGTTTCCCCACACGCCCCTCAAGCGTATGCGTCTGCCAATTTCGCCACTCGGAGTTGCGTCGAGACTTGCGGGGGCAGGTTGACCGCAGAAAACACGGCATTTTTGCGAATCTGATATTTTTTCTGCGAATGATATCATTGGGCTGGCTTAAGGCGTTAGAGGGAAGCCAAAGTGGCGACCCGACGTTAGTCCGCAAGACTAGGGGTAGTGAGATGGCAGTAACGACAATACGAGCAAAAGCGTTTCTCGGCGAGAGTATTAAAGTGCATAAGGTGGCGGTTGACGCTAATGGAGTTGTCCGCGTGTGGGATTCTGTTGCTGGCTATTACACGACATGCCATTGCTTGAGCAAGTCGGCTATTGCAAAAGCTCGCAAGGCCACCCGCTAGACACCCTCCGCCGTCCCGGTGTGGACTCGCAATCCACCTCGCCGAGCTGGGACGGCGGGCTTTTTTTGGAAACTAACCACGAATGCCATCCCCACCCATCCTGCTCCGCATCCCCGACGCGATTGGGCAGCAACTCCGCAAGGAAGCTAAACGCCGCAAGCTGACCATTCAGCAGGTTATTCTGGACTCGCTCGTAGAGCGGTATCGGGTTGATTGTGTGGTACCGAAGCGGGGTGGGCAGAAACGCAGCGAGCCGAGGTGATTCCCCGGCTCTCCCGTTGCTGCGTGACCTTGGGTCGTATCTATGACGGTCCTAGCGTCTCCTACGGTATTTCATTGTCAACCAACGCCCCGTATGCGTAGACGTAATCGCCTCGCACCCAGGCGTCAAGCGGATAGGCGATGTCATTCCCGCCCTGCTCCCCAAACTTTCGCGACCAGTTCAGGCTGCAGGTCGAACGATTGAACGATGCAATCCCTGGCGGGCTGAATTCTGCGGTTGGCGTCCTGATCTCAATCGTGATCTTGTTCTGCTGAACGTATGTTGCGGGGATGTAAAGCTCGCTGATTCCGGTTGCGTTTGCGGCTCCGGCAAACAAAATCTCCAGATACTGCTCCAGATGCCCGTGAGTGTTATCAAACGCAGTCGGAGCCCCAAATGGCCAGACCTGCACATTGTCGACGACACCGCCAGTATTGGCTGCAAAAACAGAATTGATTGCCGCCTCAATCGCCGTAGCATCTCCCAACCAGTCAATCCAGTCGCTGTACTTTGTTGGGTTGCCAGAATTGCCGGTGAACTTAAATCGAAATTCTGTTCCGGTGTCGTAATGCGTTCCGGGGTCGAGGTAAAAACGCCACAGATAGCCTCTGGCATTTGTCGACGTGATCAGCGATGGAGTAGCTGCTGGATTCTTGTAACGGAACCCCTGCGAGCCCTGACCATGCCACACGAAAAAGTCACTGGCATCGAGCCCTATCAGTCGAGCCGCCCCAACGCGGAAGATGTTTCCGGAGATGTCAAGCTCGCCCTGTTCATCAACAGTCACGTAAGTCACGGCTGGAGATGTCTGCTGAAACCTTGTTGTGAATTGGCTATATGCGTTCGTTGCCGAATCGTTATCGGCATCAGTCATCCAGCAATCCATGTTGTTGAGTGCTGATTGTGTGTGGTTAACTTCCGTGCGAGTTCCGCCAGCGATATCAACTTTGCACCCAACCCAATCGGAGCCAGCCAGAGTCTTTTTTGTGCCTGTGATGTAGACATATCCAGCATGCGATCTCCGCTGGTGAATATATGGCTTTCGCTCGCCGGAAGAGACTGTGTGATTGTTATAAACACACCAGATTTCAGTCTTCGTTGTGGCATTCCATCCTTCAAACCAGTTTGGATTGTTGCTGTTTGACTCACTGACAGCAAATGAGTTTGACGCGCCTGCTATCGGTCGTGACGCATCGCTGACAGCATCCGGAACAGTCGGAATAAACCCGCTCACAGATGGGTGCATTTTAACCGCTGCAGAATAATCGCCGAAGATGCAGCCAAACGTGTCAGATATGGTTCCGTTCGTTGGATCAACCGTAAACAGTGCCGCTCGCGTCGGTCTATTGCTGAATCCTGCCAGTGTTGTGGCTTCGATGCCTGCAGATTTGAAGTCGCCACTGGATGAACTCCATGTGACGCTGACATTTAGTGCTGCCAGTGGCCACGGCCCACCAGTCACGGTTGCTGAAGAGACATCGCCGACAGATTCCAGTGCGGTTTTGAGCGATGCAGCGCTCACATTGTAGCCAAACGTGATGGTTTGATCTGAGACCAGCGTTTTCATCGTCACCGTCCCCGCGGTGTGCGTATGCGGGTGGAAAACGTACGTCTTCGTCGTGTTGTTGCTCGCGTAGTCGGTCAGCTCGATCTGAATTGGAACATGACCAGCGATGATCATGTCTCCACCTGACAGGCCATCACATTGAATGTTGACAACTGTTGACCCAAAGCCAAAGAATCTTTCCCCCGGCGTAAACGATGGCGTTGAAGCAGAAACAGCAAACATTGAGAACAGCCATGGAACTGCAGACCTGTTGGCTTCTGTACCGTCATCCGAATTGAGCCTCAATACTTCCACAGCATCTGACGCACGGTTAGCGCCAAGAGTCTTCGTGTTTCTGTTTTCAAATACGGCTAGTGTCCCATCAGTAGGTAGCTCAAGGATGTATGTATCCAGATTTTTTGGCGGCACGATCTGGAAACAGTGGATGTAGTCTGCCCCATATTGCTGCACTGGAAAAAAAATCGCTCCGATTTCCCAGACGATCGTACCGTCTGACTTATTGAGGCACTTTAGATTGACCAGCCGCACCCGTTCTCGCTCACCGGCCACGCCGTGAGTCAACTGTCTGAATGGTCGCCTTTGCCTGAACTCAAGAGGCTGCCGTTCTCGAGTTGGGGATCCTGGCATCGGATTTAGCAGAGTGTGCCTGCGTCTCCTCATAGTGCGGTCATCTCCACGGTTCCTCCTCGGGCGACCTGTAACGCTTTGGAGTTTCTTTGATGTACCCTGAGATTCCGCGGTCAACTATCAGCACGGTTGACGGGCCGCTGCTGGTGGAATATTCGAACCTTCGCTCCACGATTTGCGGGTATCGATTTGTGGGAGATTCCTCGGACGCCGCGTCAAGGTTGATTTCACGGCCTGCAATTTTCGTGATCAGGTCTCCAATCTTGTATTCGAGATGCCAGCCGGGGAGGCGAAACTCTGCATTGACTTCGGCGTGATGATTCTTGTCGCGAATCTCTTCTGCGTAGTCCTGGATCTCAGTCGTGTGGTCCACTTCGTCCGCATCGTTGCTCGACCCATCCGAGGCCAGAACGCTGGCGTACGTACCGGACTCCATTCTCTGGCGAAACTGGAACTTGTCAGCCATGTCCAGCACCTGCTCATAACGCCGCCCGTTCACTGCGAAGGTCTCGCGATCCGCAAATCCTTCTATTCGGTAGTCTCCGTAAACAGTCCCAGTGATTCGGACCCTTGCAGCCGTCCCTGCATTTACAAGCTCCTCAGGCGGTTCCTCGCCATCAAACAGAATCCCTATCTGGTCCGGCAGCAGTTTAACGTGCCATGCATCGTCGAAAGGCAGCCAAGATGAGCCTGAATCTGTGGAGTATTCCAGAAACAACGGACGGCGTTTCTCAGACCCCGAACCGCCGATATAGGTGATCGGCTCCTCAATCCGTCGTCTGTGTGGGACATACTCTGTGAACACATCATCCAGTGTCGGCACGGTCGGAGCCTGTCCCAGCGTTGTCGTTGCGGGATCGTGATCGCCTGCCTCATTGGCTGGCCAGTATCTCCAGACGTCCTCCTTGCCGATGTATGTGGCGGACGTCTTGGCAAGGTCTGCAGCCGTCAGAGAGCTGTGTGTATCATCCCACACAGGGTAGAGCGGGAGCGTGATTTCGTAGGCTTCGTAATCGCCGAGGACGCGAACGGCGTTAAATGAATCCCCGATCCCCCGCGTCACCTCGTACTGATTACAGTTGCTGTCGTTCGCGTCGTAGGGATCGGCGGCCGGCTCCTGGAAATACAGTTCCTTTTCGTCGCCAGCCCCGATTTCAAAGATTGTGATTTCAGGCTTGGTCACGTTGTCGTAATCCAGGTACCAGTTATACCCGAGCGGAATGAGCATTGCGTCAAGGCATTCGTGGAGCCGCATTCCGGGCTTCAGGATAACGTTGCGCAGGTCCGGAGTCGTCGCCAGAATCGTTAGGTCTGTCGGGTTTGTTATGAACTGCTCATCCGGATTGAGAAGCTCGCAGATGGCCTCTACGGCTTTCTGCAGCGTCCATTCATTCAGCAACGTATCGTGATAGTCTTTCCCGTCCAGTGTGATGGCGGACTCCGGGTGAATCCAGACGTAGCCGGTACCGGACGATGGTTGTTTGTCGCTGCGATTGAATCGCACCTTGCCTTCGTATTCCGGGTTGAACATCACCGGGCCGCTGATGTTCGTGATACCGGAAGTCAGTGGGTTCCAAACAGGCATATAACGAATCGGTGAGCCAAAGTGATAGCCACGAATCTGGCTGGATGCAGTTAGCGTTTCACTGGTCTGATCCACTCGCTCTGTTTCTGACAGATAGTCACCAAGGTGAATTCGTGTGTTCGCTGTATCCGGCAGGAACACGCCGATCATTCGGCGGAAATCCGCCGGCTGGTTGCGGTCCTTCATGAATTCGCGAAGAATCCACGTCAGGTCCGCATAGTCCAGACGAGAACCGCTGGCTGACTGCACGACGCGAGAGGCCACGATGTCTTCAGACTCATCGTCTTTTGTCGGGCGATTGCCTGAACTGTCGCCGATGCATGTCAGCCATTTTGGGTAAATGAACGGGTTGTCCCCGCTTGTATTTACTGCGTCAGTGATCACTGAGCAGAGTCCCCGGTCATTTCAGCAGAGACGGCTTTGGATTTCTCTTCCGCAAGTTTTGCCATCTGCTGCTCTCGCCATTCATCAAGACTGACGTACCCGGGATATAGCTTTTTGAAAGCATCCTCCGGAACTGTAATGTCGCCGATGGTCTGACGCTCTTCCGGCGTGAGTTTTACGCGAACCATCTGGCCTGCCACTTCTGCCAGCACCTGAAACCGTGAGCGAAATTCTGCGGGATGCTCCTCGCACTTGTACCCTGAATCAATATCTGTCGAAGTCATGCTCCACCTGCAATCTGTCTGAATCTGAGAGTTCCCTTGCACTGCCAACCGTTGACGCCTGAACCGTCAAGCCACGGCGTTTCCTGTGGCTCGAACCCGTAAAAAATGCAATTTGTGTACGTCGTCGTGTCCCCGCCGCCGAGGTCAATGATCAAATCTCCGCTCTCGCCCAGAGCCAGATTGAACTGAGCGATTCCATCCTGCAGGTCGTCATGACTAGAATGTCCGGTCATGGTGTACACAATGGTGATGTCCCGACCTTCAGCAGCTCCGAGGAAAACAACCTCCCCTGCCACGCCAAAGAACGTCTGGCGAATCCGTTGGTATTCCCACATCGGGACGTTGGGCGTCTCGTGGATTGAGCTGTCAAATGGGATTGTTCCGAGGGTGATTGTCATGTGGAAAACGCTTGATCAAATCCAATCTTCTGTTTCGATAGTAGTGTTCGCTGTTGGTGTCATAGCTGCCGTCAGTCAGCAATCATTTGAGCTTTTCTTACTGTCATTTATCCTGCTTCGTCTCGACGCAATGGCTTGCAGGACATTCAAAAACTAAGGTACTGTTGCAGCTGGAAGTGGAGCTTCCTGCGGTCTCACTGCAGCTGGAGCGACAATGACTTTTCGCGGGTTGGCATTCTCTCTCCGCATTAACTCAAGTTGCCTAGAAAGTTCTTCAAGGACAGAAATCTGCCTGTCAATAAACGATTGATCCGCCTGAGATACTTCACCCATTCCAAAGTTTGTTAGCTTCGCCTCTCTCAAAACGGCCACAGCAGCATCGATCTCCTGCATGCCTTGTTCTCTGTACAGCTTCATGTTTGTTTGAAGCCGCCAGTCATTCAGCCAGTCAGACCCAGACAGGTCAATTGACGCAAGTGTTTCCTTTACGATCTTAGTTGATTGACCTATTAAGCCAGCCTCGTTTGTTCCAAAAAGAGCCTGTTGATTCGCTTGGTTCTTCCTTTCTGCTGCAAGCACTGGCGTTTCCTCAGTTATTGCAGCAACCCTCTTGTTGAATTCAGTCTGAGCTTCGTTCAGGTTGCTGATCGCCGCCTGCGCTTTACGCTCCATCTCCATGACAATGGGGTCTTGACCTCGAACTATCGAGGTAATTGCGATTTTCCCAATTGACTCTCTCTGCGTCTCCAGAAATTGATCCGCCAGATTCTTGTCCTGACGCATCATCGCGAGACGGCCTTCGAAGGTGTCCGTCTGTGCGAACTTATCAATGGTGGCCTTATCAACCCCCACATCTCGCCCGTCAATCTTCATCTTCGACTCTGGGACGAACGATCCGAGTCTCGTGAAGAACATTCGCATTGAGGTAGCTGTGTTGCTGCCTGTCTGGTCCTTAATAACCTGAGAAATTACAGCAGCTGTTTCAAGAGCAACTTCACTCGACACACCTTTCATCATTTCTTTTGGAAGCATCGCAGCTGCAAGCCCAGGGCCTATGTTGGCCCCAAACTCAGGAAGGTTAGTTGACCTCACCTGAGATTGAGTTTGCAGTAACTGCCCAGTGGCACCCTCAAAGTTTGTTGATCCAGACAGTGATGCAATATCTAACGTCGACCCAACCAAGGGAACTGCCTTCTGCGCATCACCACCTGTCAGTTTCAGCGCCGCAGATGAAAGTGCGAGGGCTTCTTTTAAGTCTTTCGCCCCAGCTGAAATTCCCACACCAAGAAGATTTGCAAGCCCTTCCTGAGTTGTTCCAAGTGGTCCAGCGTTTTGCTGAATCATGGATCTCGCACCCTTCAGGTCGGATGCTGGAATATTCTGAGCGAGGTCCGCCAGTGCCTGCTCAAATGTTTTCATTTCAACAGCAGACCTGAGTTTCAACTGACTGCTTTTTTGTAATTCAAAGCTGATTGCCTCAACCACTTTGCCTATCGTGAAGAATCCAGTCATCATCTGGCCAATATTGGCTGTGATTTTCCCTGTTAGAGTGGCCTGCTGAGAAGACATGGCAGCTGAAGCATTTCCCACAGCAGATTTTAGTCTTTCGACCTCCTTTCTCTGTTTCTCAAACTCAGCCGTGCCTTTCGCCATCCCCTTGAGCTTATCTTCTGCAGCCTTCAATTCTTTCTGAAGTGCAGAGAACGAACCTGCAGCCGCATCCGCCGCTTTCTTGCTGGTCTTGCTGATCTGTTCCAGCTTCTTGTCCTGATCGTCCAGCTTCTTGTTGATCCTCTCGAGTGTGGAATTCATCTGCTGTGACTGTGCAATCCACTCCACTTCGATCTTAGTTGCCATCTGCATCCCCCAGTTTTATATTCAAATCAAACGTCTGGAGGTACGTCTTCAGAATGTGCTGCTTGCCTACCCACAACTCAAGGTACGTCGCCAGTTCGGGTAGCATGCGATAATTGATCCGAAGCAGTTTAAGCAGCCACTCAATTTGCTGAGCGGGGTCTTCTTCATACTGAAAAGTGAATACATTAGTGTTTACCATCATTAACGAATCGCGGATGTTTTTCGCTTCATCACACATCCAGGCGAACTGTCGAATTGGCTCCCATCTCATCGAGCCGTCATCGTTGTACACCGCCTTTTGGTCGACCGTTGTTGGTGTTGGAATGACCCACTTTTGCCCCCCGAGATCTGCTCTCATCCCCTCGCGTGTGTAATGCCTGCGCAACTCCGATTCGGTCGGGTCCTTGTCCTTCCAGATCCCGATGAAGTACGCAGGCTTTCCAGACGGCAGCTTCGTGATGGACTCAATCCAGAGCTGCTTCTCCGGTGCGTAACATTGCTGTTGATTTTTCGGACTCAGCCACGCTACCAGCAGGCCATCCAGCTTGTTCGGTCCGATCACGTTTGGCATCGTGTCGCTGTTCTCCCAGATGTCTGAAATGCCACGCTTGCGGCTTTCTGCCGGAACATCTGCGTCTCGTGGCCACTCCGGAAGAAACAACTGGTAATGCATCTGGTGAATCGTCTTTCTGTTATCGACTGAACACTTCGTAAATCAGATCGCCTGCAGCGGTGTCTGCTTTTGCCTGATACGTCTTGCCGACAATGCAGTATCCCAGAATCGGGACGTTGTTTGGCGGAAGGTAAAAACAGGGTCGGAACGTCCCCGAGTCGTCGTATCCGATTTCAATGAAGTTGGTTGCCCCGAGGTTTGACAACACGATGTACCCCGGGTTGGTAACATCACCGAAATCCAGATTTTCAGCGGTCGTCCCGATGTTCTGAATCTTACCAGCTTTGCGGGCTGTGGACTGGTCGAACCGCAGTCGGCCCGGGTTGTAGTCTGCTTCTACATACCCGTTCGCCAGCTGCAGTCTGAGGTCCAGTGTGATTTCGTTTGCCATCAGGTCACCTATGGGATCGCGACAGCGTTGTTAGCTGTCAAGGACTTGCCGTGAAGAGTGATCGTCGCCGAACCGTTATCCATATTCTGGACATCTACAGAGCTGTTGAAATACAGGCCAGCCGCAAACGTGAATCGAAGATGCTCAGGCGTCGCATCCGCCACGTAAGACGATCCTGCGGCCCGCTTGCGGAAATAGACGTTTGCTGATGTCATTTCGCTGAATGAACCAACCAGAGCTACCACTTCGTCAATGTCGTCCACAGTCAGTTCAATCGTAGGCATGCGCGACTGAATGCAGACCTGAGTGGGGAACAGCAGACCCTTGGACCATTTTTTGACCAGCGTGATCCCCGGGTTCACTCGAATTCCCTGCACGCCAACAATCTCACTGCCGTTGATGTACGCCTCTCCCATCCCGTACTCAACACTGAAGTCCTGAGAGGCGAGTGCGTTGCCCGTGCTGCCGGTCGCTGCTTTTGCTGCGCCAGTCGCGCTCACCCAATGGACCTCAAAGTCGCAAGTTGCTTCGTCGGAATCCTGCTGGACTGACCAGCCGGTGGGGATGATCAGAGCTTTCGTGCCGGTGATTGCGCTGTGAGACGACCCGGACGCAAACTGAGCCCCATCACTACGGCCCTTGTATGGGATTGTTACGCTCGATCCGCTGACCCACAGCCCAGCGCTGCAGAATGTCGACGTATTGAGACCTGCCAGGGCTCCGCAGTCTCCGGATGTGACTGAGGTGATTTCTTCGCCACGGTTCCCTGAAATCTGGGCGATTGCCGCGCCGCCGGAGTACATGGATTTTCGGGCCTGCAATCCGTCTTTGTGGCTGCTCGACCTGATCTGGCGAATGGTTGACGAACCCAGGATCGCGTCTGCTACAGCAAATGTCATGGTCTACGCCTTTCGGTTCTTTCGTTTCGCATACTTCAGGTCAAACGCCCGTCTGGCGTATTCGCTGCCCTGCCACTTTGCGTATTGTTCACGTTCTCGAATACTCATGTACTCGACCTCCCGCCGTTGCCAGTCTGCCAGCCTGTGCTCGCTGGTTCCGCGGGTGGTCATCGTCGCCCGGTACTGAGTGGCCCGCACCGGTTTTCGATTCGCCAGGATCGCCTTCAGGAGTTCCCCTGAGTAGACGTTTGGTCTGGCGTGTGAGTACTTCTTTCGTTTGGCTTTTGTGTACACCACAGACCGGGCCCGGTAGTTGTATTCGCCACCGGGCCTAGTCTGCGGATTCGATTCAAAGTGCTTTGGTAAAACCTGAATTGAATGCTTTTGCAGCGTCTCCCGATTGAGGTCTCTCATCAGTCGAGCGTGATCCCGCTGAGAGAGTTCGAATCGTTTGATTTCGTGCCGCAGATACATCATTGCAGTGTCAGTGTCAGTCGGATGACGAACAGCCAGTCACACCTGCCATTATTCTCTTTCGGATCAATCTGACCGGGCTTGAGCATCAACTCAAACTCCGGATTCATTAGCTGTCCGCCGCCATTTGTCCCGGCAGTGATACCAGCCAACAAAGCCGAAATCTGTTCCCACACCCACTCATACTGATCCGCATAGCTGCCCTGGCTTGCACTCGGGACAGCAAGTTCAAAAATCATATCCACGGGCAGTTGGCCCGTGTGCTTCTTTCCACCGATCACCCTCATGCTGAAGTTGTCGATATCCAGAATGCAGAATGGAGCCCGAGGAGAGGCTCCGTCGTCTGTGTTTTCGTAACCTCCGAGATAGATGAATGCCTCGGCCGCCGCCGCATTTGCTGCACCGGTGATCGTCTGCCATGCAGTGAGACTTCCCAGCATGGCCTTAACGTTGGCCACCGATGTTGCGATGTCCAGAGCGGCCATCAGTAACCCCT
>Ga0075464_10000916_pt1 | contig 13167 bp, 9 predicted proteins | sample DEB19_08_DNA_5_FD_75068 | JGI IMG/M metagenome (GOLD analysis project Ga0075464, IMG submission 75068) | Aqueous microbial communities from the Delaware River and Bay under freshwater to marine salinity gradient to study organic matter... | ecosystem: Environmental > Aquatic > Marine > Coastal ...
AAGCTCGCCGCTGAACTCGCTGCGAAACAGAAGGAATTGGACGAGGCAAACAAGTAAGCCCATGAGCGACCGCCTTCGCAACTCCATCGAGCTATCCGCAAGCGTTGTCGCCGTCGCCACTGGGCTTGCTGGCATGTTCGGCGCTTTTGTGCTTCTGCCATCGCGTATGGATGCAGCCGAGCGGCAGATCGCAAGACTCAGTGAGCGAGAAGAGAAGCAAAGGGAGATGCTGGTGCGGATCGAAGAGCGGCTGATTCAAGTGCAGCAGGACATGAACAAGCGAAAGGTGCAGGAATGACTCAACATCTTGTCCGCGTCAAGCGATTGAACGTATCCGGCTGGCTTTACAGCTTGCTCGCTTCAGCCATCAGTTCCGGTGCTACCGCTGCCTCTGCATGGCTGGCGCTGGCTGCGGCGAGGTCCGCCGGCCTGGATGTGCCTTCGCTCAATTTCAAAGCCCTCGGAATCATCGTGCTATCGGGTGCCCTGCCCGCATTCTTTGCGGTCCTAGCCAAGTCTCCTCTCCCTCCCGTGGAAGACATTGAACCAACCAACGAAACACCATGACACCCCCGCGCACACTCCTCCTCGCCATTACCCTTATCTGCCTCTCGGCCTGCGCCACATGGGAAGGACTCAGCCCCACCACGCAAGCGGTGCTCAAGGCCGGGGCCAAGCTAGCACTCTCCTACGGTGTCCAAGAGCTGGGCGACCGCGTGCATGAGCTGCGACCCTACCAGGGCAAGCTCAACACCCTGCTGGAAACCACCTTTGCCAAGCCCATTCCTGCCGAGGAGTTGGGCGCGGCTCTCAAGCGCGGCGTGGTGGCGGTGGTGCCGGCGGAGTTGATGCCAGCGGTCCTTGCACAGTTCAAGGATTCTCTCTCCGGCAACAAGACCACGGCGGCATCGCCGGGAAACGTGAGTTACAACGCCAAGATCGCGGCCATCCTTTGAGTCTATGCTCATCACTGTCTCCGACCTGATCGCCAGGCTCCAAGAGGAGTGCGCGGCGACGAGCGGACCGGAAGGGGTGCGGCTGCCGGAAATGTTCGCCTCCATGCAGGTGTTCGTATTCGACGAGTCGTGGGTGGATGACGAGTTTAACCCGTTTTGGTGGGAGTATCTGGCCACCTACCGGAGCGAGCGTAATCAACCGCTAGAGAACAACGAACAACGCGGGATCTGCGACGAGATTTCAGAACGGTGCGGATCGCACTTCTCCGAGGCTACCCGCAAGCTGATGGGTGATGTGGATTGCCGTAGCGGAGCGCCCTTTGTCCGCATCCGTATCCCAGCAGACGCAGCCATCAACCGAGTGCCTGGCCCCGGCGGTCACGAGCCAATTCTGTTAGTCACAACCAAAGACGGGAAAACTTTCACACTCTGGATCTATGAACCCCAAAATCGTCTCCGCACGCCGTTGGCTGCTGCTGTTGCTGCTGGCATTAGTGTGCGCGACATCTGGCTGTAAGACGACCGACGACGGGAAGATCACGTTGCCACGCACGCCTGTGGCGAGATAGTTAAATGAACCGTTACCGCGCATACTGGCCGACTGATGATGCCCCGTTGAAAGACGGGGACAGCGGCTTTGTCGGCGTGGACGAGCGCACGGATGCCGACTTGCTGCCGCCGGGCATGGTGGCAAGCGCGACCAACTGCCGATTCCGCAATGGCCGGGTGGAGCCCCGTCCGGGCATTACCATTCTCCCATGGATGAAAGCGGACGGGCGCACGCCGTTCAGCAACACCACCAGCATGTCGATTTGGAAGGTGTCTCCGCCGGCGGGCTATGGCAGCTTCATCGGCACGGGCGCACCCTTCGCTTCGGATGGTGCCAACGACGCGGTGGTCGGGGTTCGGCTTGGCGAGATCCAAAACGTCCTTTACGCGGAGGTCTTGCTCGACGGCGATCCTGGCTCCAAGTGGTCTAGTGCCAACGCCGCTTTGTATCCTGTGGGTTTCTTGGTGAATGGAGTGTTGGCTACCACGGCTTACACCTCGTCGCTCAACTTGAGCGCGCAGTCATTCAGCCTGACCTTCAGCCTCAACTCAATCGGCGGCGTGCTGGCTAACCACTACATCCAGGTGAATGTGGTTTGCACCTCGGGCACGCGCACGGGCTATCTCACTTACGTAACATGAGCGTGCAAGGCGCAACCATTTACAGCGACCCGAACGGCTCGGAGTGGATCTTCGTCGCTTCGGGTGGGAGGGTATTCGCCACGGGAGAGGGCCGCGTCGCACGCGAAATCAGCCTCAACGGCGAGACCTTGACTGGTGACTGCACCTTTACGCAGTGCTACGACAAGCTGCTCCTCTGGCGTGGCACGGCCTCCAGCCCGCTCCAGATGGAAACCTTCGACGGTGGATTTGTGGCCGTCACCCAGACCAGCAGCGATGCCGGCAACGGCACGGGCACTCAAGTAATACCCAACTCCGACGGAGCAAGGTTCTTTCAGAACCGCGTCTTCGTCCCGTTCATTTACGTTGGGGCCAAGAAGGATTTCGTGGCTGTGGGCGACATCGGCAACTACACGCGCTACAAGTTCCCGCAGCAGGCGTTCCGGTTTAACGACGGTGCGGATGATGACATTGTGGATCTGGCGCCCTTTGGTCGAACGGCCATGGCGGTGTTCAAGCAGAAGTCGGTTCGCATCGTGGACAACCTGGTGCCCGACTCCAATGGAGACTACTCATCGGCGGTTTCCGACCTCATCACCAACACGCACGGCCTCGTTGCTCGCGGCGCGTGGGTGGGAGTGGGTCGAGATCTCTTCTATGTGAGCACGCGAGGAGTGACCAGCCTCCAGCTCACCGAGGAGAACAAGGTCAAAGGCGTGGATCTTCCTCTGTCGGCGCCCTTGGAAGCAACGTGGAACCGGGTGAACTGGAACCAGCGCAGCAAGATCAGGATTGGATATTGGGACAACAAGCTCTACGTCGCGTTGCCACTCGACGATGCGCGGGTGATAGACGAGACGAATCTTGTCTCGGGCAACTACAGCTTTGGAGGCACCAAGACGGTTTCAACCACCGTGGGTGACACGTATTACTTTGAGCTGGGCACCAATGACGCCAGCGTTACCAACGGCAGCGCCACCTACACGCGCAGCGGATTCTTTACGACTACGGCCAGCAACACCACGTTCAGCGGCACCTCGCTCGCCGCCGTTACGGCTACGCTCTATCACGTCCCGTTCTACAACTGCAACACGGCGGTGGCGGTGTATGACTTTATCACGCGGGCTTGGTCGGGGGTGGATCAGACATCCTATGTGACGCATGTGAAGGAGTTTCTCACGCCGACGATCCAGGGCAAGCAACGCCTCGTGGCCGTGACGGAAGACGGCTTGCTGCGACTGTGGGAGCAGGGATTCGAGGACGAACTCATCACCACCATCGCAAATCCCTACGTGGACATCACGGTGGAGAGTGTGCCGGCCACCTCCAAAAACCTTTGGTTGTCCCCCACGGGCGATGTGGTGACGAGCAACAATGCCTTGAGCGCGAACAGCGGCACGGACTGGGGCACGATCTCGCTGGCCTTGGCTCGGACCAACCTCTACGCCGGCTACGCCGGCGGCTGGGCGGCCACCGGGGGCACCGTCACGCAGCAGAACTATGGCATTCGCTGGACCTCCTCCACCAGCACGCTGCCGGAATTTCAGATCAACTACATCGCCATCAAGAATTCCGGCCTGCAAGGCTGGGCGTATGTGGACTTGGTGCAAGGCAGCCAGATCACCACCCAGTCCGTGAGCATGAGCGTGACTACCCGCGCCTACGCCATGCAAGACCCGGACGGAAAGCGTTACGCGCAAGTGGGCTTGCGCATGGCAACGTGGCGGCCCAGCTACACCGTGACGGGCATCACGGACGGCGTGAACGAGACTTCCAGTATCGCGTCCGCGCAAACCCGCAGCAACACGACCTATTCCACCGACGGAACGGCGGCATGGGATAGCTCCAACGTCAACAACGACCACGGCAACCCGTGGCGCGAAGACTACAGCCTCACGCTCGGGACTGGAATCAATCTGGGCACCGGCGTGAACTCGGAGTTGCACCAGGACAGTCTGGCCCGGCTGCGCATGTCCCAGCGCGGAAACTCGCTTCAGCTCACCTTGGCAAATACCCAAGGCCGGTGCATTCTCAAGCGCGTGGAAATGGAAGCCACACCGGGCGACCGCACGCTAGGCACCAAATACAGCGGCTAACTCTCAAATCTCCAAACCACCATGGCTTTAACGGCGACAGTCACCCCCGGCAAAACTCTCGTGAGCGGCGAATCCGCCACGAACTCCAAGCTCAACCAGGGCTTTGGCCCCACTGTCACCCTCGGCGGAACGGCGGACACCACGGACATCACGGCGGATGCGGTGACAGCGGCCAAGCTGGCATTCGGGCCCGCTTACTACTGCGCGGCATCCACCGCCGCCAACGTCATCACGCTCACCGCCTCGGGGCACACCCTCGCGGATGCGACCCTTGCCGCAGGCTTGCTCGTGGTCTTTAAGGCCGACGCGACCAACACCAGCACCGTCACGGTCAAACTCTCCTCGGGTGGCACAGCCAAGAATCTCTACAAAGACGCCACCACCGGACTTACGGCCGGCGACATTCGCAGCACCCAGATGGTGGTGGCAGAATATGATGGGACGCAGTGGCAGATGGTTTCCAGGCTTGGGAATCAGGCCGTGGTCATCGGCACGGATGCCGGCGGCACGGATGCCTACGCCATCACGCCCACGCCCGCAGTGCGTGCGCTCGCTGACATCACAGGTGTCCCGGTGGTCTTCAAGGCGAACACCATCAACACGGGCAACGCCACTCTCAACATCAGCGCACTGGGCGCGGTGAACATCCTCAAGAGCTACAACGGCACCCTCTCCGACGGCGACATCAAGGCGGGGCAGTGGGTCACAGTGGTGTATGACGGAACCGCCTTCCAGCTCCAAAGCCCCGTGACGCAGCCGAGTGCGCGCACAACTGCAAGCGTTCGCCAGACGGTCTTGGGTTGCAGCGTCAGCGGCACCACGGGACTGCCAAACTTTCTAGCTACGGGTGCGACCACCACGGCGGTCTACCTCCAGAACTGTGCCACCACGCCCCTCGTCGTGGCTTTCGCTTATGGCCACGATGACAGCGGCGCCGTCGATTACGTGACCCGGTGCAGCACCGACGGCGCGACGTGGACCGGCCTCGGTGGAACCACCACCTATTACCTCTACGTGGACCGGAATACGAGCACCGGAGCCATCACCTACGGTCAAACCACGAACCGCCCCACCTATGTCACCACCAGCACGGTGGCCGCGGGAGCAGGATTCCACACCTACCTCATCAACACCGGATTCATGTATGAGGGCAGCGCCACGACGACCGCCATCCAGCGCGTCTTTGTGGGCGAGGCCACGACGAGCGCCGGCGCGGTCGCCACCGTCACGGCCTATGTGCCGCGGGGCCAGTTTGTCAGCGGCACCTTGCAAACCATTGGAGGGCTGGGCACCACGCAGGTTTTTACGGACACCCACCAACTCGGCCTCGCGCCCCGGCTGGTGCGCTGCGTCTTGGTGGACCAGAATGCCACTATCGGGTTTACCGCCGGGGACGAGATAGATGTTGGCAATCTTTACAACAGCACCTACGCCTACCACTACAGCGCGCCGTGGAGCACCCCGACGCAGTGTGGTTGGGCGTATGCGGCCACAGACCTGACCGCAGGGTATCTGCTCAACAAGGGCACCGGGGCCATCACCGATATCGGCGCGGCAGGCGACTTCAAAATCCGTTTCTACGCCAATCGAGGCTGGTAATATGACCACGCAGACACACCAACCCGAAGCAGCCAGCAGCCAGTCACCGGTGGGCAGCGCGGTGACGGTGGAGCTATGCCGCGATGCGGACGTGCTCGATGCCATCCTGCACCACCCCGAGGTGGGCGAGCGCACCCGGCACGACGAGATGCCCCCGCTGGCGGAGATGACCTTGAAGCCAGCCATTGAAGCTGGTCGAGTCTCGGCACTGCTGGCAAAGGCCGCAGGAGAACCCGCTGGATTCTGGCTCGTCATACCCAAGGGTGCAGGAGTGTGGGAGGTTCACACCAACTTCCTGCCCGAGCATCGCGGCGCTTTCGCGCTTGATGCCGCGACCCTAGCCATTGACCTGATGTTCACCGCGACGCCGGCCGTGACCTTGACCAGCTTTTGCCCGGAGTGCCTGCCTGAGTCGTGGTTCTTTGCCCGCAGAAACGGATTCAAGACTGACTTCAGCCGTCCGGCGGTGTGGCCGAGAGCAGGCGTGCGGCATGGGGTCCGGCACGTCAGTCTTACTCTGCACGAGTGGCTGCGCGAAGCGTGCAATCGGTTGGGCATCGAAACGATCCTTAGCCGACTGCTTCTGAGCGGGCACACCGCCAAGGCTCAGTCGCTCGCAGAACACTGGCAAGCCATTCAACCTGCTGCCCACGCCAAGCAGCCAACCAAATAAATTATGCCCGCCGTAGGAGCCATCGGAGCCATTGCAGGAATAGCCAGCGCCGGAGTCGGCATCGCCGGAGCCGCCGGTGCGTTCGCACCCGACGATCCGCGCAGCCCAGACTATGGGGCCATGAGCAAAGATGCGCAGCAGGCCCAGATCGACTTGTTGCCGCAGAAGTATGCCGCCCGTCAGACCTACGACCCCAAGTTTGCCGCGCTGCAACGCCAGACCCAATACGAGAACCTTTTTGGAACCCAGTCGGGATCGAGGCAGCAAGAATACATCGACTACGAGCCGCAAGTGCAGCGTGTGCCCACCGGCGAGCAGAGATACAACCGAAGCACGGGTCGGATGGAACCGGTCTATGAGGAAACCACGGTTTACAATCCCGTGGTTAAGAATCGCACCGTGCAAACGGAGGGATCGCCCGGAATGCTCGCGCTCGCCAAGCAGGCTACGCCCGAGCTAAACCAGATCTCCATTGACTCGCAGGCCCAGCAAACCGCCGGCAATCTGGGCCGGCTGGAGAAGTATGGCCCTCAAGCCTTCAAGGCCATCCAAGGATTCGACCCCTTCGCCTCGGCGTTAAGCGACCAGCTACTTGCCAACGCGCAGGAGGAACTCACCGCCGGGCGGGGGTTGACCTCCAGCCAGCGCCGCGACTCAGAGCAAGCCATCCGCGGCGCCCAGGCCTCCCGCGGCATGGGCTTTGGCCCCACCGATGTCTTCCAGGAGGCGCTCACCTTGGGCGACCGCGGCGAGCAGCAGCTCAACCGCCGGCAAGCCTACGCCAGCAGCATCCTGGGCCAGCGCAACGGCCTCTACGGCCGCGCCTACGAAGCTCTGGGGCTCAGTCCCGGCCAAGGTGCGGATGCCAGCCCTTACCTCGGTGCCGCCGGCCAGCCAGGCCCGGACTACACCAACATCAACCCGGCAGCCTACCAAGTTGGTTTGGCGGGTTACAACGCGCAGAATCAAGCGAGCATCGCCGGCTACAACCAGCAGATGGGGGCGCTGGGCGGTCTTATAGGCGGCCTTGGGCGCGTGGGCAACGCTTACTCCAACATGCCCGGCCAAGGCACACCCAACGTGGGGAACGGCTACAACAGTTACCAGGGCAACCCCTACTCCGGCTATCCAACGGCTTGACCCTTAACCCTCAACTCGCACCACCGATGTCCGACTACGATACATCCAGCCTGGGGCGCGGCATCTTCGCCGGCCTTTCATCCTACGCGGACGCGGTGGACGAGCAAAAGACTCGCGCACGAGAGTTCAAGGCTCTCCAGGAGTTCGCCGACGCCACCGGCATCGCGGGCAAGGACCAGACCACCGTGATGGATTTGGAAAGCCTCAAGGGATTTGTGCGCGGCGCCGAGAGCAAGCGCGCCATCGCAGAACAGCAGCGCAAGGCCCAGATGGATCAGGCGCAATTCGCCGAGCAACAGAAACAGCACCAGATCATCAATGACCGGAACAGGACGCTCGACATGCAGAACGCTGGCCAGCGCAGTTTCGAGAACGACCGCCAGCTGGGTGCCGACCAGCGCGCCGAGGGCGAATTCGGACTGCGCAAAGACATCCACACGGACACCCTTGCCCGCTTCGCCGCGGCGGATGCGGAGAAGAAGCAAGCCCAGGCTGCAGTGGGTGGGTTTCTCAAAGACTTCAACCGGCTTTCTGGCGATCCTCAATTCAACGGCACAGGTATGCAGCGGCCCGTGGGTCAGTTCGAGGCATACCGCTCTGCCCTTGGCCTCAATCCAGGCGCCCTCTCCCCGCAGATGATTGACAACCTCGGAACCATGTCGGTCGCCGAGGACCGGCAGCGGGCGCAATCATCCTTGGCTGCTTTCTCCCCAGATCTGAAAACTAAATCCGTCACGCTGGGCGACGGCAGAATTATTGAAATTCCCTACGGCACCACGTCCGCAGGCGGCGCGCACTGGATGCCCGACTTGGTTAAACCACGCCCCGGCGACGGGACGGACGAAGCGGCCCCTCCCGACCCTGTTATCAGCCCAGACGGCAAGCTGCTATGGGATGCCCGCACGCGCTCATGGAAACAGATGCGCAACAACGCCGGCGATGCAATCGAGAAGCTGTTCCCCAAAGCGGGCGGGGCAGCGGTCCCGGCGGGTGCAGCCACCGAGCGCAAGGCCGAGGGCGGCTACATCGTGGGCCGCGTGTATGGCGGCAAGAAGTATTTGGGCGGCAGCCCCACCACTGCGGGCAACTGGGAAACCGTGCGCTGAGAGCTTATGCCCGAGACCTTCGAGCCGCCGAGCCTTGACAGCATCGAGCCGGAGCAGGGGAAGTTCACCCCTCCTCCGCTTTCCTCCGAGGAATTCTCGCCCCACGGGGAGATGCGCGCCCCACCCACCACGGGCGAGGCCATAGGTCGCGCGCTGCGCAAGACGGCGCGGGAGACGGTGCCGCAGTCTTGGAGCGATGCGGGGCTGGCCCCGCTGAACCTCCTCACCGCTCCGCTGCGCGGCGTGCGGGACGTGTATCAAGGGCTACGCTATGGTGGGCAGCCCGTGGAAGACCCGCAGGTGGCCCAGCGCCAGGCTGAGGAGCGCGCCTTCCGCGAGTCACGCGGAATGCCTGGAGCGTTTGACAAGGTGTTGCCCCCCTTCACGCAGGAGGACATCTCCGCCCATGCCGACGGAGCGCAAATCCCCGCTGCGATCGGCGCGGCGGCGTGGAATGCGGCGCGGCAGCTCCCCCGCTTCTTCACCACGCCGGAGGGTGTGGCGGTGCTGGCAAGCGGCGGCGTGCTGGGCGCGGGCACCGCAGCTCAGGCGGCCATGGGCCACCGGGCCATCCAAGCGGGCTTCGCCGTGGACCTCGCCAGCGGGCTGCCCGCACAGTTGGAGCAATCCCGCGCCACCCTTGCAGACCCCAACGCTGGCTTGCTGGACGCCGCCGAGGCAGTGGTGAACCCCTACATGACGGCCGCCCTCGTGGCAGCCACGGCCAAGGGCGCGGTGACCAAGCCCAAGGAAGGCGTTGCGGTCGAGCCTCAAGAAGTTCAAAGGCAAAAGGCAAAAGGCAAAAGTGAAGAAGCTCCGTTTGTCCCGCCGCCTATTGAGTCCATCGAGCCGGCCGTGGAAGAGCCGCCGGTGATTGTGCCTCCTCCTGTTGCCGATGGGCGGACGGCGCGGGACTTGGACTTGGAACAGCGGCGACTGCAACGCGAGGCCGAGCAAGCAGCGGCGCGCGCACAGGCCGAGGCGGAGCGGGCGCGCGTGGTGCCGCCCCCGCCGGTGGAAGAACCCCCATTGCCTCCCGCCCCACTGCTTCCCGTGGTGGCCGCTCCGGCGGGACCGACTCCCGAGGACATCATTAAGGCGCGCGTGGCGGCGGACCTCGCCCAGCACGAGGCGCATCTGGCCGAGGGCGAGCGGTTGCGCCAACTTCAGCAGGACGTGTTGAAGCAACCCATCGGAGATCCTCTGGAGACGCGGGTTGACGTGACACCCACAGTCATTGAGAACGCCCCGCCCGGAGGTTGGCGGCCTGAGGACAAGGTGCCTGCCAAAGACCGGAAGATCATCGGTGAAGGGACTTGGATCGAGTGGACGGACGACTACGGCAAGGTGCGCCAAGGCAAGGTGGGTGCGGTGTGGAAGACCGGTCGCATCATACCAGGCCAAGGAGCGGAGAAGCCCCGCATCGAGTATTCGACAGACGTGGGGACAGCTCGTGCCGAGCAGAACCCCCGCATTATTGACGAACCGGCCAAGCCGGTGCAACCTACGGAGCCAGCCAATGAACCTGAACAGCAGCCAACGCAGCCACCTCGAGTGGATGTTCGAGAACCAGCCCGACTTGGTGCGCCAACTCCACCAGACGAGCAAGTTGGGCCAGCACCTCGACCAGAAGGGCCAGCAGGCGCTCCTGCTGGTGGACCGGTTGAAGGATCAGGGGCTGCCGGAGGACGAGGCGTTCCAAGTGGCGAGCGAAACCGTTCTGGCACCAGCGGACGGCCCGGCGATGGGGGACAACCCGCCGGACCCGGTGCCGTGGAAGGAGCAGGCGCAGATCCAGCGGCGGCTCGAACAGACGCCGACCTAAACCACGTCCTTCCCCAGGACGCCGACTGGATACCCGTCGGCGACAAGGCCAAGGTCCGGGCGAACCTCGATGCCATCAAGTTGCTCAAGCAGCTTGAAGCCGAGAACCGCAACCCCACCCCGGCGGAGAAGGCCAAGCTGGCCCAATACACCGGCTGGGGCGGACTGAAGGCAATCTTCGACGAGGGCAAGGCGGCTTACCGGGAGCGGCCCGGCTGGAATGACGAGCAGCGCAACGAGGCGGCCAACTGGGAGAAGGCATGGGGCAAGCTCTATGACGAAGTGGGCGAAGCCCTGACGCCCGAGGAGCACGCGGCGGCGGCCAAGTCCATCCTCAACGCCCACTACACCTCGCGGGACATCATCAAGGCGGTGTGGTCCGGAGTGCAACGGTTGGGCTTCAAGGGCGGCACGGCGCTGGAGCCGGCTTCAGGCGTCGGGCATTTCCTCGGCCTCATGCCCGAGGGCTTGCGCGGCAAGGTGCGGTGGAACGCCGTCGAGCTGGACAGCATCAGCGGGCGCATCGCGCAGAAGCTCTACCCGGAGGCGCGCGTGCAGCAGGTGGGCTTCGAGCAGTCGCGGCTTTCCCCCAACTCGCAGGACTTGGTCATCAGCAACGTGCCCTTCGCGGCGGGCGGCCCGATGGACAAGCGGTATCCCAGCCTCTCCCTGCACAACTACTTCTTCGCGCGATCGCTGGACGTGGTGAAGCCGGGCGGCATCGTCGCGGCCATCACGAGCGACAGCACGATGGACGGCGGCCGCAGCAAGGCGGCGCGGGAATACTTCGCGGGCAAGGCGGACCTGGTGGGGGCCATCCGGCTACCCAACACGGCCTTCAAGAAGAACGCGGGCACGGAGGTCACGACGGACATCCTGTTCTTCCGCAAGCGGGACGGCACGCCGTTCAAGGGCGAGGACTTCACGCGGACGGTGCCGGCGGAGACCTACAAGGGCGAGCCGATTGAGCTGAACGAGTATTACGCCAAGCACCCGGAGATGATGCTGGGCCGGATGTCCAAGGAAGGCACCATGTATGGCCCGGACCAGCAGGCGCTGATCCCCACTCCCGGCGCGGACCTGAACCGGCAGTTGGAGGAAGCCATTGGCAAGCTGCCGGCGGATGTCTTCGGCTCCAAGCCCATCGCAGCGGGTGCGGCGGCGGAAGTGATGGCTGACAAGTCGGCCAAGCTGGGCGGCCTGACCTTGCACAAGGACGGCCGCGTGATGCTGGTGAACGCGACGGGCGGACTGGAGATGCCCGACTGGGGCGCGGACGCCAAGAAGCAGGCGCAGGCCAAGGCTTACCTCGGCGTGCGCGATGCGGCGAAGGACATCATCGGCAAGCAACTCAGCACGGACGCCACCGAGGCGGACCTGAAGGCGAGCCGGGCGGAACTCAACAAGGCCTACGATGCCTACGTCAAGAAGCACGGCCCGCTGAACGAGCGCCGCAGCCAGTTCCTCGACGATGACGTGGACTTTCCCCTGGCGCTGGCGCTGGAGGACAAGAAATCCACGCTGGTCAAGGTCAACGGCAAGGACCGGCGCGAAGAGACCTACACCAAGAGCAAGCTCTTCAGCGAGCGCACACTCTTCCCCCGGCAGGCTCCCACGCGCGTGGACACCATCGAGGACGGCTTGCAGGTGTCGCAGAACTTCGCGGGCAAGGTGGACATCAACTACATCAGCCACATCACCGGGCGCACGCCCGAGGAAGTGATGCGGGAACTGGACCGCACGGGCGCGGCATTCGAGAACCCGGCGAGCGGGCAATGGGAGAACAGATCCACCTACCTCAGCGGGTTTGTGAAGCGCAAGCTCGCTGAGGCGCGGGCGGCGGCGGAGAGCAACCCGCACTATGCCGCGCAGGTGGCCGAGCTGGAGAAGGTGCAGCCCCCGCCCATCGCCTTCGGCAACATCGGCTTCAAGCTGGGCAGTGTGTTCGTGCCGGAGCGGGCGATTGAGAGCTTCCTTCGGGACCAACTCCAGGTCGGAGCCTCGGTGAACTTCACGCCGCAGACGGGCAAGTGGAGCATTGCGGCGCAGTCCGGCCATTTCGGCGAGCGCAACAAGACGCTCTTCGGCATCCACGAGTGGAAGGGGCACGAACTAGTCGAGCAGTCCCTCAACCTCAAGAGCGCCGTGGTGATGAAGACGGTGCCCAAGGATGGCGGCGGCACGACGGAGGTCCGCGACGCGGCCGCCAGCCTCGAAGCGCAGCAGAAGCAGGACACCTTGCAAAAGGCGTTCAAGGAATACGTCTCGCGCAGCCCGGAGCTGGCAGCGGAGATCGAGCAGATTTACAACGACCGCTACAACGGCGTGGTGGCCCCGAAGTTCGACGCGCCCACCTGGGCGCATTATCCCGGTGCGTCCACGGAGAAGACGCTGCGGCCACATCAGAAGGAAGTGGTCACGCGGATGCTCCAGAACTCCACCTTGCTTGCCCATGCCGTCGGCACGGGCAAGACGCTGGCCATGACCACGGCGGCCATGGAGATGCGCCGGCTGGGGCTGGCCAAGAAGCCCATGATCGTGGTGCAGAACGCCACGTTGGAGCAGTTCGCCGCGGCCTTCAAATCCCAGTATCCCACGGCGCG
>Ga0075464_10000917_pt1 | contig 13166 bp, 7 predicted proteins | sample DEB19_08_DNA_5_FD_75068 | JGI IMG/M metagenome (GOLD analysis project Ga0075464, IMG submission 75068) | Aqueous microbial communities from the Delaware River and Bay under freshwater to marine salinity gradient to study organic matter... | ecosystem: Environmental > Aquatic > Marine > Coastal ...
CGCCACGCAGATCATCAACCTGATGAGCCGCGCGCTGGACCGCGTGCCGATGCTGGGCATGGGCCGCGCTGTGTTCTACGCCAACCGCACCGTCTACTCGATGTTGCGTGTCGCTGCGTTGAACAAGTCGAACGCTGCCTTGAGCATCCAGCAGGCGCTGACCCAGTTCGGCACCCCTTACGCGTTGACCTCCTTCTTGGGTGTCCCACTGCGCAAGGTCGACCAGCTGCTGAACACCGAGACCCGAGTGGTCTAACCAAGGACTGGGCTTCGGCCCTTTTCTGAAACCCTCAATTTAAAGGACCACCATCATGATTCTCGACCAAAACTTGTTCTTGTCCGGCGCGGTCTCCGTCGCCGGTGTGCTGTCTGGCCAGGCCGCCAACGGTGCCGGTAACGTGTTGTCCACCAACACCATCGACCTGGGCCCCTTGACCATCGGTGGCAACCAGGTCGGCGACACCGGCTCTGGTGAGCAGCTGTTCGTGGAGTTCAGCGTGCTGACCGCCCCGACGGTGGGCACCACCGTGCAGTTCCAGCTGATCCAGGCCGACGACGCCGCGCTGACTTCCAACGTACAGGTGCTCAACCAAACCGACGCCTTCCCGATTGCCAGCCTGCCAGCCGGTACGTTGGTGCCGCTGAATGTGGACCCGGCCGCACCGTACGTGCCCAAGCGCTACGTCGGCGTGCGCTACGTCAACACCGGCGCTATCGCCACCTTCTCGGTGGTCGCGGCCATCGTGAAGAACATGCAGGGCCTGAAGAACCTGTACTACAAGTCTGGCTTCGCAGTCAGCTAAAGGTAAGGCGCCAGGCTCACAAGGCCTGGCGCTTTTTTATTCATCAACCACTTCCTCAATCACTGAAAGAAGCGCATGCCAAAGTACAAAGTACTGGAAAAGTCCCTCATCGGGAATGAAATTCACGAAGCGGGCGCCATCGTCGACTACGACGGCTTGCCCGCTGAAAACCTCGAGCCCCAGTGCGACGAGGGCAAGGCCAAGTACCAGGAGTACCTGGACACCAACGCCGAGCGCGTCAAGACGATGCGCGATCAACACAGCGATAGCGCTGTGGGCGACCCTGCCACCTTCGCCAAGGCCATCGCCGACGCGGTCGCCGCCGGTATCGCCACCGCCATGATCGCCCTACAGCCAGCGCCCGAGGCCACCCCAGCCCCCGCCACCAAGGGCAAGGGCAAGGACAGCCTGGTCTGACCCAAGCCGCAACCATCAAACAAAGGGGCTTCGTGCCCCTTTTTTGGGTATCAAGGAGTAAAGCATGGCCAGTGATGTCGACATCTGCAATGAAGCACTGAGCCACCTGGGTGACAGCGCCACGGTGTCCAGCATCAGCCCGCCTGAAGGCAGCGCCCAGGCCGAGCACTGCGCACGCTTTTACCCGTCCGCGCTGGTGTCCCTGCTTGAGATGCACTCCTGGGGCTTTGCCACCCGCCGGTCCGCCCTGGCCCAGGTGGCCAACCCCTCGACGACCTGGGCCTACGCCTACGCGTTGCCGTCAAACACGGTCACCCTCTTGTCGATCCTGGCCGCCGACGCTGCCGACGACTACAGCTCCCCAGGGCAAGCCAGTGGGGTCAGCTACGACAGCCCCTACACCCAGAACCCCAACCTGGGGGGTGCCTATACCCCCCAGCGGTTTTCGGTCGAGACCGACGACTCGGGCAACGACATCATCTTGACCAACCAAGTCACCGCCGTGGCCCGATACACCGCCTTGGTGACAGACACCACCAAGTTCAGCCCCTTGTTTCGGGAGACCCTGGCCTGGATGCTGGCCTCCAAGCTGGCGGGCCCGGTCCTGATGGGTGACACCGGCCGCAGGGCTGCGCTGTCGTGCATGCAGACCGCCATGATGTGGTTTGCCAAGGCGACCAACTCGGACGCCTCCTCCCGCAAGGCCGACCCCCAGCACCAGGTGTCCTGGCTCAACGCGCGCTGAACCATGAGCGTACGCAAACTCACCTACGCATTTGCTGGCGGCGAAGTCACCCCCGAGTTCTGGGGCCAGATCGCAGACGCCAAGTTCCAAATGGGACTGGCCACCTGCCGCAACTTCATCATCAAGCCGCACGGCCCCGCAGCAAACCGGGCCGGTTTTGCTTACGTCAACGCAGTCAAGACGGCGGCCAAGCGCACACGCGTCATCCCCTTCACCTACTCGGTCACCCAGACCATGGTGCTGGAGTTTGGCGACGGCTACATCCGCTTTCACACGGTGGGTGCCACGTTGCTGGCAGGCTCGCCCCCCGCCTACAGCGGTGCCACCGCTTACGCTGTCGGGGCCCTGGTGTCCAGCAGCGGCACCAACTACTACTGCACCGCAGCCACCACCGGCAACGCACCGCCCAACGCCAGCTACTGGTATCCGCTGCCCTCGACCGCCTACGAGATCCCCAGCCCCTACCTGGAGGCCGACCTCTTTGACCTGCACTCCGTGCAGTCGGCCGACATCCTGACCATCTGCCACCCCAACTACGCCCCGCGCGAGCTGCGCAGGCTGGGCGCCACCCAATGGACCTTGGCGCCGATCAGCTTCGTGTCCAGCCTGGGCGCGCCTACGGGCGTGACCGCAGTGGCGACGGGGGCCGCCACGACAAGCTACAGCTACGCGGTCACCAGCGTCGGCACCACTGGCCTGGAGGAGTCGGCGGTGTCGTCGGCCGCCAGCTGCACCGGCGCGCTGCTGACCACTGGCAACTACAACACCATCAGCTGGACCACCACCAGCGCGACCCGCTACAACGTCTACAAGCAGTCCAACGGCCTGTATGGCTACATCGGCCAGACCGACGGGGTGACCTCCAAGGACGACAACATCACGGCCAATCTGGGCAAGACCCCGCCAGTCGTGAACAACCCGTTTAGCGGCACCGGCTTGTACCCGGGGGCCGTCAGCTACCACGAACAGCGCCGGTGCTTTGCGGGTTCGATCAACGAGCCGCAGAACCTGCGCATGACACGCTCGGGCACCGAGTCGAACCTGACCTACTCGATCCCGGTGCGGGACGACGACAGCATCAACATCCGGGTGGCTGCGCGCGAGGCCAACACCATCCGCCACATCGTGCCGCTGGCCAACCTGGTGCTGCTGACAGCCGCCGCCGAGTGGCGGGTGACCAGCATCAACTCCGACGCCATCACGCCCACCAGCATCAGCGTCAAGCCCCAGTCTTACATCGGCGCCAACAACGTGCAGCCGGTGATCGTCAACAACAACATCCTGTACGCGGCCGCCCGGGGTGGCCACCTGCGCGAGATGGCGTTTAATTTTCAGGCGGGGGGCTACATCACCGGCGACCTGAGCCTGCGCGCTCCGCACCTGTTTGACAACCTGGACATCGTCGACCTGGCCTACGCCAAAGCACCCCAGCCGCTGGTGTGGGCGGTCAGCTCCAGCGGCAAACTGATCGGCCTGACCTACGTGCCTGAGCAGAACCTCGGGGCCCTCCACCAGCACGACACTGACGGCACCTTCGAGTCCTGCTGCGTGGTGTCAGAAGGCAGCGAGGATGTGCTGTATGTGGTGACCAACCGGCTGATCAACGGCGGCAACAAGCGCTTCATCGAGCGGCAGCGGACACGCCAGTTTGCCGCCCCGGCTGATGCCTTTTTTGTGGACTGCGGTGCTACGTATTCAGGAGCTGCCGCCACAACCATTTCGGGGCTCACATGGCTGGAAGGCAAGACCGTCAGCGTCTTGGGTGATGGCGCGGTGTTCCCCCAAAAGGTGGTCACCGGCGGCTCAATCACCCTGGAGCAAGCCTGCAGCAAGGTCCAGGTGGGCCTGCCCATCACGGCCGACCTGCAGACCCTGCCCATGTCGGTCCAGGTCGATGCGGGGTATGGGCAGGGCCGGGTTAAAAACGTCAACCGGGTCTGGCTGCGGGTGTTCCAATCGTCGGGCGTTTTTGCGGGGCCAAGCCTGGCCAGCCTGGTGCAGTTCAAGCAGCGCACCACCGAGGCCTACGGGTCGGCCCCCGCACTGATCAGCAACGAGATCCAGATCGACCTGAAGCCGAGCTACCAGTACGGCGGCCAAATTTATGTCAGGCAGACCGACCCGCTGCCGCTGACGGTGGTGTCCATGACCCTCGAGGCGGAGCTGGGTGGCTAGGGTCTTGCTGGCCGCGCCAACCGCAGGGGACATTGAATACATCGCCGCCAACCTGCGGGCCGCCGATGTGCAGGAGCTGCGGGCGGTGCACGGCCCCGAGGTGGATCTGCTGCGCTGCCTGCGCCTGGCGGTCGCTACCTCTGACGATGCCTACGTGGCAGTCAGCGCGGCAGGCGAGCCGGTAGCCCTGACTGGGGTGTCCCCCCTGTCGCTGCTGGGGGGCTTGGGTAGCCCCTGGCTGCTGGGCACCGAGGCATCGGTCCGCTACCCGCGCGACATCGTCGCCCATGGGCACCGGCTGGTCCGCCAGTGGGAGCGCAAATACAGCCACCTGTTTAACTATGTCGACGCCCGAAACCTGCGCAGCATCGCGTGGCTCAAGCGCATCGGCTTCACCGTCCTGCCTGCGCAGCCCCACGGGCAGGAAGGCCTGCCGTTTCACCGATTCGAGCGGTGCACGTAACACCCCCTGTGCACGCGACAGTAAGGTCAAATCACGAAACGGGCCTGATCAATGTGCAATCCTGCGGCAGCGCTGACAATGCAAGGTGTGGGTGCCGCCAGTTCAGCACTCGGCGCCTATTCCAGCGCGCAAGCCAGTAAGACCTCGCTCAACCTGCAGGCCAGCCTGGCCGACATCAACGCCAAGTCCACCATGGACATGGCCGAGATCAACCAGCAGATGGCCGAGCGCTCGGCCCAGCAAACCCTGCTGACCGGCCAGCGTGAGGAGCAGCGCAGCCAGATCGCCACCGCCAACCTCAAAGGCAAGCAGCGCGCCAGCATGGCCGCCAACGGCATCGACCTGGGCGAGGGCAGCGCCAACCAGGTCCTGACCAGCACCGACGTGTTGGGCGAGATCGACGCCAACACCCTGCAGGCCAACGCCGTACGCGGTGCGTGGGGCTACCGCACGCAGGGCCAGGCCGAGTACAACCGGGCCCGCACCCAGGCCAGCAACCAAAGCTCCCAGGGCGCCATGTCGCGCGCCTCGGCCGACGCCATCAGCCCCGGCACCTCCGCCTTCACCTCGATGCTGGGCAGCGCAGGCTCGGTGGCGGGTAACTGGTATCAATACAACAAGAACGCGCCGACGCCTAGCAAAAAGAGTACAGGCATAGACCTCGACAACTTCTTCAACTGAGGTTTAGAAACACATGCCGACCGTCCCCACCTACAACAACCTGCAGACCTCGGTCTCCGGCGTCCAGAACACCTCCTTCCAGGGCGGTGGCGCCCAAGCCCCCCAAGGCCCAACCCCTGGCGCCATCGCAGGCGAGCAAGCCAGCGCCTTCGGCCGCGCCGCCACCAGCACCGGCGACGCCATCGGCAAGATCGCGCTGGACATGCAGCAGCAGGTCAACGAGACCCGAGTGATCGACGCGGTCAACAAAGCCAAAGAGCGGATGTACGACCTGACCTACAACAAGGACACCGGCTACTCGATGCAAAAAGGCATCAACGCCCTTGAGCGGCCGGACGGCGCAGACCTGGCCCATGAGTACACCCAAAAGTTTCAAAAGGATCTGGACGAGATCGGCGGCACTCTAGGCAACGACTTCCAGAAACAGGCCTTCGCCCGGCAGGCGGGGCAGATGCGCACCGAGATGTATGGAAGCGCCGAGCGCCACATCTCGCAAGAGTTCACCCGCTACCAAGGCTCGGTGTACGACGGGGCCATCATCAACGGCCAACGCCAGATCGCTACCAACTACAACGACGTGTCCCAGGGCGGAGCCCTCGAACAGGGGGTTGCTGCCATCGAGGCCGCCACCCGGGCCAAGGCGCGCCTAGCGGGCCTGTCGCAAGAGTTCGCCGACACCCAAGTGCGCAAGGCCGTGAGCAACGCCCACGTCCTGGCCATCGCCACCGCGCTGGAAAAGAATGATGTCGCCTTCGCCGACGGCTACATGAAGAAATTCAGCAAGCAGATGGACGCCGACGACATCCTCAAAATGCAAGGCCACGTCACCAAGGAGATGGACCTGCGGCAAGCCGAGGGTGTAGCGGCCAAAGCGGTCGCGGCCATCACGCCGAAAGTGTTTAACAGCGACGGCGACCGGGCCTTCAATATCCTGATCGGCACCGAGTCAGGGGGTAAGCAGTTTGACAAAAACGGCAATCCGCTGGAGTCCACCATCATGCGTAACGGCGTCAAAGTGCAAGGCGCCATCGGCATCGCCCAGGTCATGGAGGACACGGGCCCTGAAGCGGCCAAGCTGGCCGGGTTGCCGTGGGACAGGGAGCGTTGGCGCAACGACCCGGTCTACAACAAGGCGCTGGGCAAGGCCTACTTTGGTGAGAAGCTCAAAGAGTTTGACGGTGACCTGGCCAAAGGCTACGCGGCCTACAACGCGGGCGCAGGGCGGGTTCGCCAGGCGATGGACATGGCCAACAAGCAGCGCACCACAGACTGGCTTTCCAACATGCCGCCCGAGACACAGGCCTACGTCAAGAAAAACATGGGCGAGTACCAAGCAGGCGGGGGGCGCTTTAACACCCCCACCCTCCTTGAGGTTCACGCCCAGGTGCGCGAGCAGCTCGGCCCCAACGCCAGGCCCCAGGTGGTGCAGGCCGCCCTGGCACGCAGCACCCAGCTGTTTGAAGAGCTGACCAAGGCCAAGACCGCGCAGGACACTGAAAACGTGGCCAACGCCATGCGCGCCCTGGTGCAGAACGGGGGCAAGTACTCTGACTTGCCAGCCAGCCAGCGGGCTGCTTTGCCGCCCAAAGAAATCGACAACGTGATGAATTTTGCGGGGCGTGTTGCCAAGGGCGACGACAGCACCAACAGCTCGCTGTACCTCAAGCTGACGCAGCCCGGGGAGTTGGCCCGGTACAGCGACAACGCATTCTTTGCACTGCGCGGCGAGCTTAACGAGGCAGACTTCAAGCACTTCGCCAAAGAGCGCGCTGCCCTGATGTCAGGCGGGGGCGGCAACGGCTTTGGTGACCTGAACACCCAAGCGATCAAGTCCACGCTGGACGACCGGCTGCGCCAGCTCAAGATCGACCCGACCCCCAAGGACGGCAGCGATGACGCCGCCCGGATCGGCACCATCCACCGTTTCGTACGCAGCGAGGTCAGCGAAGCGCAGCGCCTGGCAGGCAAAAAGTTCACCGACACCGAGACCGCGCAGTTCGTGGACAAACTGTTTGCCACCAACGTGCGCTTTAAAACCAGCTTTTTGGGCATCAGCACCGGCGCCTCTTCTCAGTCCCTGATGTCACTCAAACCTGGCGACATCTCAAGCGATGTCAAGGCCGCCTTGAAGGCAGATTTTGCCAAGCGCGGCAACACCGACCCGACAGATTCCGACTTGCTCGGGGCCTACCTACAACTGCAAAAACGCAAACCCCCAATGGGTGGCGCAACAGGGAATTTTTGATGGCCGAACCGATTGACACCGCCGGTGCGGTAGACGCGTATTTAAACTCGCCCGCCCGCCTGGGTGCGCAGGCCCGCATGACGATGATGGATGCGGTGGGCACCAAGCCCGACTACGAGGCCGAGCTGCAAAAAGTTGCCAAGCGCACCGGGGTGCCGGTCGACACCGTCAGGGCCTTCCCAGACGAGATGAAGAAGCAGGCCACGCTGGGGGCTTATGACTTCGACAGCATGGCCGAGCAGTTCCCCAACGCCGTCAAGTTTTTGGCAAACCGCGACAAGGCAGCCGTTGCCCACGACGACACCGACACCTTAAAGTCGGTCGAGCAAGGCTTTGGTTCGCTGCTCAAGTGGGCCATGGGTAACGGCGCCAACCAAGGCTTCATCGGCGCGGGCAAAGCTGCGCCCTTCGTGGCCGCGAGCAACTACGCGAACGCCAAACGCTTTGCGGTAGACATGGTCGAGCCCTTCGCCAACGTGGTGGCGGGGCCTGACAACCTGTTCGCGCGCAGCTCGGCCTTGTACAGCCAGCAAGCGACAGCGTTTAATGCTCAGGCGAAGACGGTCAACCCGCCGCAGCAGGGCATCGTCGCGGGCGGCCTGGACGCTGGCGGCAACTCGCTAGTGCAAAACGCCAAGTACATGCCTCTGGCCCTTTTCGGGGGACCAATTGGTGCCGGTATCGCGCTCTCCGGTATGGCGATAGAGACCTTCGCCGCGTCTTACGGCAAGGCCGCCGACAAAGGCATACCGCTCGGCACCCGGGTGCTCTACGCAGCCGCTGACGGCGTGATCGAGTGGGGCACCGAGAAGGGGCCCTTGGGTGCGCTGATCCACAACGTGAAGGCCGGTACACCGTTCATGCAATCGGTCATCTCCAACGCCTGGAAAGAGAACAAGGGCGAGCAGGTTGCCACCTTGCTGCAAAACTTGAACGAGTGGGGCGTGCTGCACCCTGATAAGCCCTTTAGCGATTTTGTCAAGGAGATCCCGGCCGAGGCTGCGAAGACCCTGATCGCCACCCTGGTGGGTGCGGGAGGCAACGTCGCCATCGCCCAGGGCGCGCAAACCGTGGTCGATGCCGCCAACGGACGCAACCGCAATTTTGAGTACCAGGCCCGGATGGCTGAAGAGCACGCCAAGCTCTTCGAGGGCCTGCAAAAAACCGCCGAAGCCAGCAAGCTGCTCGAGCGCAGCCCCGACACCATGCGCGCCTACATGCAGGACCTGGCCGACCAGGGTGTGCCGACCGTGTTTGTCGATTCGGCTGCACTGGTCGAGGCCGGTGTCAACCTTCAGGAGCTGGCCCAGGCCCTGCCCAGCGTGGCGGCCCAGCTCGAGCAGGCAGACTTCGCGGGCGACCTGGCGATCCCCACTGGCGAGCTGCTGACCGACTCGATCGGCACCACCTTTGCTCAGTCCCTGATTGAGCACGCCCGCACCAGCGAAGGCAGCATGAGCCGAGCCGAGGCCAAGGTCTTCATGCAGGAGCAGGGCGACCAGCTCAACGCCGAGATCGAGCAGGTGCTCCAGCAGCGCGACAACGACGCCGAGTTCAAGGCAGGCCGCGACCAGGTCCAGGCCCAGCTGCTGGCCCAGCTCAACGAGGTCAACCGATTCACCCCGAAGGTCAACGAGCACTACGCTGCCCTGGCGGCCAACTTCTACGCGGTGATGGCGGCACGCACCGGCATGACGGTGGAGCAGTTTGCCGACACCTACAAGCTGGGTTTCGCGGGTCAGGCAGGGGTAGGTAGCCAGGTGCTGGATCAGCCCGGCTCGCTGGGGTTTGCTAAGTTCTTCGGCAGTAGCAAGGTGGCAGACGCGAAAGGTAAGCCGCTGGTGGCTTACCACGGCTCCACAGCGGACATCACGCGCTTTAAAACGGGTGACGCGGCGAGCCTTGACACTGTCAGCGCTGACTTAGGTGCCTGGTTTGCCGCACCGGCGTTAGAGCTTTCAGATAAAACAAGTGCAGCAACACTTGCCCGTTCTACAGCGGACAGTTTTGCTGAAATGCAGGCCAACATGGACGGGGGTAGCGACACGGTCTATCCGGTGTACTTGTCCGTTCAAAACCCGCTCGAGTTTGAAGGGTACGACGACCTGCAAGAAGCCCTCAACTTGGCGGGTTCAGCGGCAACGATGCGCGCCAATGCCATCTCTGAAGGGCACGACGGGATGGTGGTACGCAACAGCCGCAGCGACAACGGGCGGTTGAGGGATGACTGGGTGGTCTTCGAGCCAACCCAGGTCAAGAGCGCCATCGGCAACAACGGCAACTACGACCCGACCAACCCGAACATCTTGCAGCAGTCGATGTCAAGCCGCCTACCGGGTGGCAAAAAGGCGACTGAGGACCCGCTCGACAGCGTGCTGAACATCACCTTCGACGTGGCCCTTGCGGACCCGGTCAGCCTGGGCAAGAACGTGGCCGCGCTGCAGCAGCTGCCCAACATGCGCAAGCTCAAAGGCAAGGGCGCCAAAGACGACGTGAAAAACGCCGAGGCCTTCATTGAGCACGCCGTCAGCAACCTGCTGTGGTTGCACGACCACATGCCCGCCAAGATGCGCGAGCGCGCGCACCTGTGGTACGACGGTGGCCGCAAAACGGTCGAGGCGTGGGCCAACCGCTACGGCATCAGCGAGATGCAAGGCGCGGCCGCGATTGCGGTGCTGTCGCCGCAGAACGGCTGGTTCGCCAACGTGAGCCAGGCCGAGCGCATTGCGGACATGATTTTTGGGCTGCGCGATACCGTCTGGGACGACGCCATGACGGCCGAAGCAGAGCGCATTTCCAGCGAGGACGGACTGGACGACAAGATGCAGGCGGCTGTTGGCAAGACGCTGGGCGAGCTGCTGGCCACCCCCGACATCGCGGCCCGGTGGGCCCGGGTGTACGACCAGACACACAACAACCGGGCCTACCGCGTGCTCACCCCCGAGGGTGGTGCAGCTGGCTACGTGCAGACCGGCAAGGGCGCCGACGCCACGATGATGTGGAAGTCCTACAGCACCATCGCCAAAGCTGTGTCGGTGCTGACCGACGGGCGTGCAGAAAACGTCTACTACCAAATCGGCAAAGAGCACAAGGTCCGCAATTTCTACAACAACCTGTTTGCGCCCAACAGCGACAAAGGGTTTGCGACCATCGACACTCACGCGGTGGCGGCTGCCTTGCTGCGCCCGCTGGCGTCGGCAGACATCGAAGTGGCTCAGGCGTTTGGTGGTGGGGGTTCGTCGTCATCGTTGGCCACTGGGCTCAACGGCACCTACCCCATTTACCTTGAGGCCTACCGCCGCGCCGCCGAAGCCCGGGGCATCTTGCCGCGCGAGATGCAGTCCATCACCTGGGAAGCTGTGCGCGGGTTGTTTGAGGCCGCCAAAAAGAGCGGGCTGAAGACCCCCGCCAACGCGATCTGGAACCGCTACAAGACCGGTGAGATCGACCAACAGCAGGCGCAAAAAGAGATCCTGGAACTGGCGGGCGACATCACCCCACCGTCCTGGGTCAACGAGCCTTTCAACGACCAGCCCAGCCGCACCTACGAAGGCCCTGCGCAGGCAGCGGTTGACGCGCGCGGTGATGCTGGTGCTGCAGCGGCCCCGGTGGCCAAAATGATGTTTGAAGTTGCGCCAGACCCCACAGACACCGCGCTGACCGCCGATTGGAATGCGTTAACTTCTGAGGAACGCCTGGAGATCAGCCAGCAGGTGGCGGCCGAGATCGTACCCAAGGTGCTCAAGGAGCTTGGCACCGAGGGCGACTTCACGATGCAGCTGGGTGGCTACTTGGGCGCCACCAACCCTTCCATGACACTGCGCATCGCGCGGCCGGAATTGACGATTCAAGTGGCCAAGTTGCTAGGCCACGCGCTCGCGCAAGACAGCATGATGGTGGTGTCCGAGACCAAGATCGTCGGGTCGGAAGCTGTCGGTGCCGTCACGATCACGCTGCCAGAAGGCTACGGCGAGACCGAGGTGTCGGCGCTGTACAACAAGCTGTGGGAGCTGGAGCGCGATGGCCAAAAACTGGTTGGCGGGCACACTGCTGCTGACGGGCGGATGGTTATACTTAACTACAGTGAGTTGACTCGGGAAGAGCTGGCCGATGTCATCGATGCGCACCTGGGTAACCAGTTTGCGATCGGCACCCACGAGGTGTACTCAGCCTTCCCGGCGAAGAAGGACTATGGCTATGCCAGTGACAAACCATCCACCGGGGACACCGCTCCCCGAAAATCATCCGCTCAAAGGCGCCCGGATAATCTTCGGACAGAAGCCACCACAATCCTCCGCGAAGCCCTCGACGCCCGCCGCGCAGGCACCCGCACCTTCGACCAAGGAGAAGTAAATGGACAACGACGATCCGAACCGGCCGGAGACCGAGGAGGACGGCTACCGGGCCGGAGCCTTGCGCCTCTTGAAGGTGCGCCAGCAGTACCAGGCTACAACGGGCCGGACCCACGCGTTGTTGCCGTTGCCGAGCGATACGCAGCCGACAACGGGATCGACCTTAAGCGACAAGACACCTACGTCGAAGTAGTTCCCGAGCGCGCCGCGCGCCTTGTTCAAGCGTACGCCGACATGGCTCACGCACCGAACGACCCTGCCGTCAAGGCCGCCTACGCGGAGCTGATCAAACAGACCACCGCCCAATATCAGGCGCTGGCGGCTGCAGGTTACAAATTCTGGTTCATCGATACCAACACTCCAGAAGGCCAACAGTACGCATCAACACCGTGGAATCCCATGCGCGATGCGCGCGAAAACCAGCAGATGGGTGTGTTCCCCACCACCGACGGTTTCGGGTCCAGCGACGAGTTCAAACCAGAAAACAACCCACTATTTGCTGAAACAGGATTCGAGTGGCCGGTCGGTGGCCCTGACGGTCCGCTCAAGCCGGTGCTGGCCAACGACCTCTTCAGGGCTGTGCACGATGTGTTCGGTCATGGCATGGAGGGCGCGGGCTTCCGCGCGCAAGGCGAAGAGAACGCATGGCAAGCGCACGTTCGCCTGTTCACCGGCTTGGCTGTCGGTGCTGTTACCAGCGAAACCCGAGGTCAAAACTCCTTCGTAAACTTCGGCCCCAGCGGTGAAGCCAACCGAACCGCGACACAGATAGCAACCGACTACGCCGTCCAGAAGACCGGGCTGATGCCCGAGTGGACCTGGACCGAGGGGCGTGCGGGCGATATGCCCAACACCCTAGACCAACCCGCCCGTGGCCAGATCGCCTTCGGTGACGACATCACCCAGCAGGCCAGCATCATCAGCATGCTCAAGGGCGCTGACCTCTCGACCTTCATCCACGAAGGCGGACATTTTTTCTTAGAAGTTCAAGCCGACTTGGCAGCCCGCATCCAGGCGCGCATCAGCCAGGGTGAGACCGTCAGCGATGGCGAGCGCTCGATCCTGGACGACATGAACAAGCTGCTCGACTGGATGGGCGTTAAGGGCACCCCCACCACCTCCGCCCTGGGTGAGTGGCTCGCTATGCCGCTGGAAGAAAAACGCCCCAAGCATGAGCTGTTCGCGCGCGGCTTTGAGGCCTACGCATTTGAAGGCAAGGCACCGAGCCTGGACCTGCAAAAAACCTTCCAGACTTTCCGGGCCTGGCTGGTGAACGTGTACCGCA
>Ga0075464_10000919_pt1 | contig 13151 bp, 9 predicted proteins | sample DEB19_08_DNA_5_FD_75068 | JGI IMG/M metagenome (GOLD analysis project Ga0075464, IMG submission 75068) | Aqueous microbial communities from the Delaware River and Bay under freshwater to marine salinity gradient to study organic matter... | ecosystem: Environmental > Aquatic > Marine > Coastal ...
TAAAACTTTTAAAGTTTGGGTTGATAAACCAAATGGTCAAACGGATGAAAACACTTCAAACGATAGAAAAGAAACTTATAATGTTTTAGTTCCAAAAACTTTCCCATCTCAAATAATAATTGAAACTACAACAAATAAATTTCCGTTAGAAAGCAATTGGACGTTAAAAAATGCTATGGGAAATATTGTGGCACAAAAAAGTTTTACAAAACCGAGTTTACGTCATTTAGATACTTTAAATATTGGTTATGGTTGTTTTACTTTTCAATTAGATGACAGTGGAAAAGATGGTTTAGATTTTTGGGCAAGCAGAAGTAGCACAGGCAGCGGTTCTATTAGAATTACTGCTACTAATCCATATAGAGTTGTTCAACAAATAAATCCAGATTTTGGTAGTTTTTATAAAATTAGTTTTACAGGTGTAGCAGGCTTAGGAAATGAAGAAATACTTGGCAATGAAATGTTAAAAGTATTTCCAAATCCAGCTACAAACCAATTAAATATTCAATTGGAAAATTCATTAAGCAATGCTACCAAAATATACCAAGTTTTTGATTTACAAGGCAAATTAGTTTATTCAAAAAACACAGCTGATTGTATCTTAGATTTGGATGTTACAACTTTTACCCGAGGAATGTACCTATTAATAATCAACTTGAATAACCAAACGTTAAAAAGTAAATTTGTAGTTGAATAGTATATAGAACATAGTCAATGGACGATAGTAAATTGATATAAAAAAAAGGCAATAAAAAATAAAAATATGAAATCAGAAGCAATACTTATCATTGGCTCAAATGGGCAAATAGGAACAGAATTAGCCGAAGCGCTAAGAGGAATTTATGGCACAAATAATGTTGTTTGTAGCGATTTAAAATTACCTGCCATAGAAACTGGTCCGTTTGAAATAATTGATATTTTGGATAGAAATGGTGTTTATGCAATTATAAAAAAATATAATATTACTCAAGTGTATTTATTGGCAGCAATGCTAAGTGCAACTGCTGAAAAAAATCCCAAATTTGCCTGGGATTTAAACATGCAAGGTTTGTTTAATATATTAGATGCCGCCAAAGAAGGATTAATAAAAAAAGTGTATTGGCCAAGTTCTATTGCCGTTTTTGGGCCTACAACTCCTAGTATTTTAACTCCTCAATATACTGTTATGGAGCCAAATACTATTTATGGAATTAGTAAGCAAGCAGGTGAACGTTTTTGCGAATATTATTTCCAAAAATACAATGTAGATGTGCGCAGTATTCGTTATCCAGGATTAATTGGACATAAGTCGGCACCAGGTGGTGGAACTACTGATTACGCGGTTCATATATACCATGAAGCTATAAAAAATGGAAAATATACTTGCTTTTTAAATGAGCAAACTACACTTCCAATGATGTATATGCCTGATGCACTTCGTGCAACAATTAGCATCATGGAAGCACCTGCAGAAAATGTAAAAATTAGAAGCAGTTATAATATTGCAGGAATGAGTTTTAATCCATTAGAAATAGCTGCGTCAATTCAAAAACACATTCCAAATTTCACCATTGATTTTGCTCCTGACTTTAGACAAGCAATTGCCGATAGTTGGCCAAAAAGTATTGATGATACGGAAGCTCGCCAAGATTGGTTCTGGAAAAATGAGTTTGATTTGCAAAAAATGACTGATGATATGATGTTAAATTTAACTAAACTTTACAAACAATCAGTTTAGTTATTTAAAACATTTCCATTTATTTTATATAATGAACAAACAATTTATTTACCTATTATTCTTTTATTTTTTTAGTCAAAATGTAATTGCTCAAAATTCTTGGATTAAGAATTTTGGTTCTTTAAAGTCAGATAATTTAGACATGGTTAAAACCGATGATTCCAATAATGTTTATGTAGCAGGAAGATTTGGAGGTTCAATGACAATTGGTGACACTACAATTTTAAAACCAGGGTCAAATACATATAATTATTTTATTGCAAAGTTTAATGAAAATGGAACTTTTAAATGGGTTGCAAGCTTTGTAAACGCAGGTTATAACGAGACTGTAAGTGCTTTAGCAATTGATAAACGGGGTAATGTTTACATGGCCATTCAATACAATGGAATGCTTTTAAAGTATGATGTTAATGGGCAATTATTAATTCAAAAATCACCAACTGCTTGGTATACTCGTTATTCTAATATTGAAATTGATTCAAATAATAATATTTGGATAGGCGGATCTTTTAGTCAATATAATTTCAGTTTTGATGGTTTGCCAGCAATGCCACATAATGGTGGAACTTCATTATATATAGCCAAATTAGATTCTAATTTAATAGCCAAAATGGTAATTCCAATTGGTTGTAATAGCTTAAGTTCCCGTGTGGGCCGCATTGCTTTAAAAGACTCATTAATTTATATAATTGGGAATACAGATAATGATGTTTATATTGGAACTGATACTTTTAAAAATGCAAAAATTTTAACAGCATGTTTCAATACAAAAGGAACTTATAAATGGGCTAGGGCTGTTAATCCTATTGGCATTACAAGTAGCGAAAATATTTGGGATATAGCAGTTTCCGATAGCCAGCAAATTGTAATTACAGGCTTATTTTACGATCCAATAAAAATTGGAAATATTACACTTAGTAATACAAATAATAAAGAGAATTTTTTTATTGCTTCTTACGATATTAATGGAAGTTTACTTTGGGCAAAAAAATCAGCAACAATTTATTCCTCGGGCAATGGAGTGGAGTTTACACCAAATGGAAAAATTGCTTTGGTGGTAGATTATAATTTTTCGTTTTCATTAGGAAGTGTTTCCGTTGGTGACGGAGTAAGTAACAAACGTTATGCAGCAATTGTTAGCTTAGATAAAAATGGAAATACAGAATGGATGAAATCCCTTGGACAAAAAGATTGGACTTACGCGGTAGATTTAACCATAGATAAAAAAGGGAATTGGTATATGGGCGGCACTTTTCAATCCACAACTACTAATGAAATTGACGGACATGTGGTAACTTCAGTAGGTGATATTGACATTTATTTATTAAAGAATTTTTCTATTGCGCAGCCAATAACTGGAAATTTAATATTTTGTAAAGATGGATCCCCTAAAACGATTGCTGCCACTGGAACTAACATTCGTTGGTATTCCGATTCCTTGTTAGCCAATTTGATTTTTGCAGGTAATAATTTAACTATAAATACCGACAGTAATACTACTGTATATGTTACTCAAACGGTAGGTTCTAATATAAGTAATCCAAAAAAAATAAATATTTTAGTGAATGATTTAACCAAGGTGTCAATACTGAAAAGCGGTAATATTTTAACTATAAATCCAGCAGTTGGAAAAACGTATAGTTGGTTTAAAGATGGTCAATTTCTAAGTGGTCAAAATAAAGTTACATATACACCATCTGCAATTGGCAAATACCATGCTTTAATGATTGATAATAACAACTGTTATAATTATACTGATACTTTAAATTTTGTTCCTAATTCAGTATTTGAAAACAGTAAAATAAGTTTGAATATTTATCCAAATCCATGTCACGAAAAATTACAATTTAATTTGACAGAATCAGTAATAAATGAAGTCAAAGTTTATAATAAGGTTGGCAATTTGATTTTAAATATACATGGTAAAAATGTGGAAGAAATTAGCACTTTAAACTTTGCCGATGGATTGTATATTATTCAGCTAATTTCTGGAAATAAAATTATCAATAAATCATTTGCAGTTAAGCACTAAATTATTAAATTAGTGCTTCCTATCTATAATGTATTCAACCAACATGGCTAGTTTATCAGCTATTTCACGGTTGCTTTGCAAAGCTAAAATAGCCAAAGCTTTTTCTTTGTATTCAATCATGGCTTTGCGGGTGTAATTAATGCCATCGTGTTCGTTTACATATTTTATTACTTCTGCTACCCGTTTCTTCTCCGTATTGTGGTTTTTTATAGAATTTATTATAAAATTACGCGTGGTTTTATCAGCATGATTGATAGTATAAATAATAGGTAAAGTGAGTTTTTTTTCCTTTAAATCAATTCCTGTTGGCTTGCCAATATCGTCATCGCCATAATCTAGTAAATCGTCTTTTATTTGAAATGCTATACCAATACATTCGCCAAACAAACGCATTTGTTCTATTTGTTCATCATTTGCGCCAGCACTAGCAGCGCCCATTGCGCAGCACGAAGCTATTAACGAAGCTGTTTTTTTACGAATAATATCGTAATAAATTTCTTCAGAAAGATTTAAGTTCCGGGCTTTTTCTATTTGTAATAATTCGCCTTCACTCATTTGTTCTACTGCGGTACTTACAATTTCAAGCAATAGAAAATCTTTATTTCTTATTGCTAAAAGCAAACCTTTTGAAAGCAAATAGTCACCCACTAAAACAGCAATTTTGTTTTTCCATAAAGCGTTTATACTAAAAAAACCTCTGCGTTCATCACTGTCATCTACCACATCATCGTGAACCAAAGTTGCAGTATGCAAAAGTTCTACCAAACTAGCTCCACGATAGGTGGCATCAGTTACACCTCCAAATAATTTTGCACAATAAAACACAAACATTGGCCTTACTTGTTTGCCTTTGCGTTTTACTATATAAGTCATAATAGTATCAAGCAAAGCCACATTGCTTTTCATGGCAATTTTAAACTTGCCTTCAAACAAATTAAGCTCGTTGGCTATTGGTTGTTTAATATTATTTATTTGACTCAATGTTAATATTTTTATTTTTTATGCTTTGCAATTTTATGCCTTGCTTTGAGCATCAACTACTGCAATTGTTACCATATTTACTATTTCACGTACATTACTTCCTAACTGTAAAACATGTGCAGATTTTTTTAATCCTAAAAGTATTGGTCCAATTGCTTCTACCGATCCTAATTCTTGCAACATTTTATAAGTAATATTTCCAGATGAAAGTGATGGAAAAATGAATGTATTTACCGGGTCACCGTTTAACTCACTGAAAGGAAAATTACTTGCTAATAATTTTTGATTTAAAGCAATGTTGGCTTGTATATCTCCGTCAACAACCATAAAAGGATAAAGTTCTTTTAAAGTTTTACGAACTTGAATCATTTTTTCTGGTACTTCGCCACCAGCTGATCCAAAGTTGCTATAACTTAATAAAGCAATTCGTGGCTCCATATTGAATTTTTTTACTGCTTTGTAAGTTGAATACGTAATATCAACTAAATCATCGGCACTTGGAAAACGATTTACAGTTGTATCAGAAAAAAACAAAGTGCCTTTTTTGCTTATCATAATATACATTCCTGCTACATTTTTAGTGCCTTCTTCTTTTCCTAAAATTTGTAAAGCTGGCTTAATTGAAGTAGGGTAATTTTTAGTTAAACCACTAATTAAAGCATCAGCTTCACCCATTTCTACCATCATTGGTGCATAATAATTTCTATCCTGCATCAGTTTTCTTGCTTCGTGTAAAGTAGTTCCTTTTCTTTGGCGTTTATTAAAAAATATGTCGGCAAAAGCATTGCATTTAGCTTCTTCTTCTTGTGGATCAATAATGCTTACATCATTTAATTTTATATTATTTTCAGCAATAATTGCTGCAATTTTCTTTTTATTTCCGAGTAAAATTGGAATAGCTATTCCTTCATCTTTTACTATTTGCGCAGCACGTAATATTTTATAATTATCGGCTTCAGCAAATACAACTCTTTTAGGTTCGTTTTTAGCTTTATCAGTAATTGCTCTAATAAAATTACTTTCTTTTCCTAATCTAGCTAATAATTGATGGTTATATTTTTCCCAATCTTGGATAGGATTTTTTGCTACACCGCAATCCATGGCAGCTTTTGCTACAGCAGGCGAAACAGTAGTAATTAAACGAGGGTCAATTGGCTTAGGAATAATGTAGTTTTTACCAAATTTTACATTTTTTTCGTTGTAAGCTAAATTCACAATTTCTGGAACAGGTTCTTTGGTAAGTTTTGCTAAAGCATAAACAGCAGCAATTTTCATTTCTTCTGTAATTTTGCTAGCTCTAACATCTAATGCTCCTCTAAAAATATATGGAAAACCTAATACATTATTTACTTGGTTAGGATAATCGCTGCGGCCTGTAGCTATTATAATATCAGGGCGAGAGGCAATGGCAAGCTCATACGAAATTTCAGGATTTGGATTTGCCAAAGCAAAAACAACACAATCTTTTGCCATGCTGCGCAACATATCTTGCGTAACCACATCGGCTTTCGATAATCCAACAAAAACATCGGAATTTATCATGGCTTCTTGCAGTGAATGAATATTACGAGAAGTGGCAAATTGTTTTTTTGTTTCGTCTAAATTTGGGCTGTCGGTTCTAATCACTCCTTTGCTATCGCACATGATTAAATTCTCCTTTTTTACGCCTAAAGCCAACATTATTTTAGCACAGCTAATTGCAGCAGCACCAGCACCGTTATAAACTACCTGAATATCACTAATTTTTTTACCTACTATTTCTAAGGAATTTAGTAAGGCAGCACCAGTAATAATAGCAGTTCCATGCTGATCATCGTGCATTATTGGAATGTTTAATTCTTCTTTTAAACGTCTTTCTATTTCAAAACATTCAGGAGCTTTTATATCCTCTAAATTTATTCCTCCAAAAGTACAAGCAATGTTTTTTACTGTATTAATGAATTCTTCGGTATCTTTTGTGTTTATTTCAATATCAAAAACATCAATATCGGCAAATATTTTAAATAAAAGCGCCTTTCCTTCCATTACTGGTTTTGATGCTTCGGGGCCAATATCGCCAAGTCCAAGCACTGCTGTACCGTTTGAAATTACTGCTACCAAGTTTCCTTTGGCAGTATATTTATATACATCATCTGGATTTTCGGCAATGGCTAAGCACGGTTCTGCCACTCCTGGCGAGTATGCTAAACTTAAATCGCGTTTAGTATTGGTAGGTTTTGTTGGTACTACAGCTATTTTTCCTGGACGTCCTTTACTATGATAATTTAAAGCGTCTTCTTTTAATTGACTCATTATTTTTTTCTAAAAATGCTTATATTTAATTGATTTAACTGAAAAGTAAATCAATATTTAAAGACAAACGTAATACATTTTTTTTATATAAAAATTTGATAAAAAATATAGTTGTACCTGCTTTAAAGCAATTGTACTTTTATTTTATTAAAATAAGGAGTTAAATACTTTAATTTTTTATTACATATTTCAGTACTTTTTGATATAATTCATCAGGTTTAAAAGGTTTTGTAACAAAATCGTTCATTCCTGCTTCAATTACTTTTTTGCGAGTTTCTAAGAATGCATCAGCACTTAAAGCTATAATTGGAATGTCGGAATTTAAAACGGGTGAATTATTAGAACGAATTAATTCTGCTGCTTCAAAACCGCTCATTTCGGGCATTTGTAAATCCATTAATACTAAATCAAAATCAATATTTTCACTTAAAAGTGCAATGGCTTCAACGCCATTATTAGCAATTATAATTTCAGTATTCCATTTTTTAAAAAATTGTTTTGCTACAAATTGATTCATTACATTGTCTTCAACCACTAATATTTTAAATTTACTTAAATCGTATACTTGATCGACAAACTTATCAATTTCTAATTTTTTAAATTCGCTTTTTTCAAATGTTAGTTCAACCGAAAAGACACTTCCTTTTCCAACTTTACTAATAATATTTATATTCCCGTTCTGTAATATTGTTAAATTTTTAGTAATAGCCAAACCCAATCCCGTACCACCAAATTTACGCGTTGTGTCGGTATAAGCTTGGTTAAAACTTTCAAATATTTTTGATTGTTTGTGCTCAGGAATCCCAATTCCAGTATCTATAATGTTAAACATTAATTTACATTTATTGTCATGAGTTTCTATTAATTTTACATCAATAGTTATACTTCCTTTTGAAGTAAATTTCAATGCATTTCCTACCAAATTGAACAATATTTGATTCAGTCTGTAAGGATCACCTTTTAAAATATTAGGAATGTCTTCATCTATATTTATAATAAAATCTAACCCTTTTTCTTTAGAACGATATTCAAAAGTTTTGTGCAGTTCGCTCATCCTTAACCGAAGGTCAAAGTCAATATTTTCAAAGCTAATTTTCCCCGCTTCTATCTTCGAAAAATCCAAAATGTCATTTATAATAACCAATAAATTATCGGCCGAATAACGAATAGATTTAAGGTTTTCAAGCGAAGTTCCTGTAAATGCTGAATCATCTAAAAGCAAATCAGTAATGCCCATTATTGCATTCATTGGCGTTCTTATTTCGTGGCTCATATTTGACAAGAATTCAGTTTTTGCTTTTGCTGAAAATAAAGCATCATTTCTTGCTTGTAATAATTCTTTTTGAAACTTTCTGTTTTCAGTAATATCCTTGCTAAATATTGCTACTCCCGTAGTTTTACCATTACTTTTTATAGGGTTATATGTGGTTTCAAAACAATTATATTGATTGTTTAAAGTTAACTCTTCAAAATGTGTTAAGCTATGCCCTTTTAAACTTGCTATAAAATGATTGATAATTTCATCATCTTTAATAAATTCATGTATTGATTGACCTATATAAACCTCTATATTTTGTTGTAATAATATTCTGTTTTTGAATGATGAATTGAACGAAATTATTTGAAGAGAATTGTTAATTGCATAAATATTATTATCAGTACTTTCTACAATTGCTGTTAACCTGTTATTATTTTCTTCAATTTCTTTTTCGGCTTTTAATCTTTTGTTTTCTACTTCCCATAAACGTACACCATTTAATATTACTTTTTGAATATAATCGGGGCTAAGTTCTGCTTTTGGGAAATAATCAAAAGCACCACTTTTAATCATTTGAACTGCTAGTTTTTCATCTCCCTGCGAAGTCATAACAGCTATTGGAGTAAACACTTTTAATTCTCTAATTTTTTTTAGTAATTCTAAGCCATCTACACCTGGTAAAAGATAATCTAAAAAAATACAATTGTATTTATATTTTTTAACAAATTCAATGGTTTCAATTGAGTTTTTACAAATATCCAATTCATAGTTTAAGCCAGTTTTTTTTAACGCTCGCTGAAACGATATGATATCAATATCATCATCATCAACTAGCAATAATTTGAACTTTTCTGAAGTCATAATTATTTTAATTAAGTATAGTTTTGAAACTTAATTAAGTAGGAAATTCACAAAGTTTCCAATAACTATTTAACGTACTAACAACATCCATAAATTGATCCATTGATAATGGTTTAAGAATATAGCCAGCTACATTTAAGTTAAAAGCTTCTACTTTATCTTTATCTTCATTTGAAGTAGTCATAACAAAAACACTAATGGTTTTTAGATTTTCATTTTTTCGTAATTCACGCAAAAATTCTATGCCACCCATTTTGGGCATATTCAAATCAAGTAAAATAATTTTAGGCATTTTTAAAGGTGAATTTTCTAATGTGTCCTTTAAATATTCTAATGCTTCAATTCCATTATTAGTAACGTGCAATGGATTGGTAACATTATTTTTTTTGAAAGCCCTTCTAATATTCATTATATCTACCTCATCGTCCTCAACCATTAATATACTTATCATTCTTTCACTCATTTTAAATAGGCATTTTGTCAATTTCAATATTAAATTTATTTTTTTAATTCTTTATAAAAAACATCATATTTTTTAAAAATAAATAAATATAAATTTCATGATAAGTTGTAATTATATGATAGTCAAAGAAAGGTAGATTTTCAATTAGACTTTAAATATTTTCTTGCTTATTAAAACTAAATAGTACTATAAAAGTTTAATATTGTAAAGTTTTATGAAAGTAAATATAGAAATAGACGATAATTCAGGTTTTTGCTTTGGGGTGGTCTTTGCCATTTCTATGGCAGAAGATATTTTAGAAGCAGAAGGTAAATTATTTTGCCTTGGCGACATTGTTCACAACGATGAAGAAGTGAGCCGATTAAAAGCAAAAGGATTACAAATAATTGACCATGAACAGCTGAAAAACATTAAAAACGAAAAAGTTTTAATAAGAGCTCATGGTGAGCCACCAGAAACTTATAAGTTAGCCATGGAAAACAATATTGAACTTGTTGATGCAAGTTGTCCAGTGGTTTTAAAATTACAAAATAGAGTTCGCGAAGCTTATAACGACCAAGAACAAATTCTAATATATGGTAAACATGGCCATGCCGAAGTTAAAGGTTTAGTTGGCCAAACCAATGGTAACGCCATTGTTATTGAGTCATTTGATGAGTTAGAAAAATACGATTTACCAAAAAAATTGCAATTATTTAGTCAAACAACTAAACGCACTAAGAATTTATATAAGTTAAAAACAACTTTGGAAGAAAAAGGAATTGAAGTTGATTTTAACGACACCCTTTGCCGCCAAGTTAGTAACCGCGATGTACAATTGCCAACTTTTGTAAAAAAGTTTGATAAAGTAATTTTTGTTGCAGGTTTAAAATCTTCAAATGGGAAAGTACTTTTTGATGTTTGTAAGGAAAACAATCCAAACACTTATTTTGTTAGTAATAAAAATGAACTAAAAAAAGAATGGTTCAATGAAAACGAGAACATTGGTATTTGTGGTGCTACTAGTACGCCACAGTGGCAAATGGAAGAAATAAAAGAAACTATTTTAGCTTTATAAATCTATTTAATAATGAAAATGAAAACAATCATCATCACTTTATCAGCACTGTCAATTGGAGCATTTGTATTTTACAGTTTTAAAAACCGCAAAGCTGAAAACACAGTAAAAGGAAAAGGTTTTTACGATTTAACTATCAAATCATTGGATGGAAAATCGAATATTGATTTTAACCAATTTAAAGGCAAAAAAGTTTTATTGGTAAACGTAGCTAGCAAATGTGGCTATACACCACAATACGAAGGACTAGAAAAACTATATGAAGCCAATAAAGAAAAACTTGTAATAATTGGATTTCCTTGTAATCAGTTTTTATATCAAGAGTCAGGTACCGCTGATGATATAGCAACATTTTGCAAAAAAAACTATGGTGTTACCTTTCCTTTAACTGAAAAAATAGATGTAAAAGGAAAAGACCAACATTCAGTTTACCAATGGTTAACCAATAAAGAAAATAATGGGGTAAAAGATGTAACTGTTAAATGGAATTTTGGTAAGTTTTTAATAGATGAAAACGGGAATTTTGTTGAGTATTTCCCTAGTGGAACCGAACCTTTGAGTGAAGAAATAGCAAAATTTTTGAAGTAAATTTCTAGCTATTTAATTTATAATATTGCATTCCTAAAATGCAAAACAAAACAGCCAAAATCATTATTGATTTTGGCTGTTTTGTTTTCAAATAATTTCATAAAAAAAAATAGATAGGGAATAAACGCAAAAAGCTTCACAAAATTGCGAAGCTTTTTAACAAAATTATTCAGTATTTTAAAACGATGGTATATAGTCTAACAATTAACAACTAATTTATATTTTTAAACCTTACTCTATGCGGAGCAGAATCACCTAAGCGTTGTTTTTTATTTTCTTCGTATGCACTGTAATCGCCTTCAAAGAAATACACTTGCGAGTTTCCTTCAAAAGCTAATATATGCGTTGCAATGCGATTAATAAACCACCTATCATGGGAAATAACAACGGCACAACCAGCAAAGTTTTCAATGGCTTCTTCTAACGCGCGCAAAGTATTTACGTCAATATCATTAGTTGGTTCATCTAATAAAAGCACGTTTCCACCTTCTTTTAAAGTAATGGCCAAATGCACGCGATTACGCTCTCCGCCTGAAAGTACACTTACTTTTTTACCTTGGTCGCTTCCACCAAAATTAAATTTAGAAACATAAGCCCTTGCATTTAATTGTTGGGTTCCAACCATAATGGTATCGGTTCCACCACTTATTACTTCATAAACTGTTTTGTCAGGTAATAAATCTTTATGGCTTTGATCTACATAAGCAGTTTTAACAGTTTCACCTACTCTAAAAGTTCCGCTATCAGGTTGTTCTAACCCCATCATCATTCTGAATAGGGTAGTTTTACCTACACCATTTGGCCCAATAATTCCAACAATTCCTCCTTTTGGTAAACTAAAGTTTAAGTTTTCGTATAATAATTTATTGCCATACGATTTGCTTACTCCTTGCGCTTCTATTACCACATCGCCCAAACGTGGGCCTGGTGGAATAAATAATTCCAAAGTTTGTTCTTTCTCTTTTTGGTCTTCACCCATCATTCTGTCATAAGCATTCAAACGAGCTTTTTGCTTAGTTTGTCTACCTTTTGCGCCTTGGCGAACCCAATCTAATTCACGTTCTAAAGCTTTAGCACGTTTGCCTTCCGCTTTTTCTTCGGCTTTTAATCGGTTTGCTTTTTGTTCTAACCAACTACTATAATTTCCTTTCCAAGGAATTCCTTCGCCACGATCCAATTCTAAAATCCAGCCTGCTACGTTATCTAAGAAATACCTATCGTGGGTAACAGCTATAACAGTTCCAGGGAAAGATTTCAAATATTGTTCAAGCCAATCTACACTTTCTGCATCTAAGTGATTGGTAGGTTCATCTAATAATAAAATATCAGGATTACTTAATAATAAACGGCATAAAGCTACACGTCTGCGTTCACCACCCGATAAAACTTTTACCATTTGGTCTGGCTCAGGGCAACGCAACGCATCCATTGCTTGTTCTAATTTATTGTCCAATTCCCAAGCATCATTTTGGTCTAACAATTCCATTACGACTGCTTGACGGTCCAAAATTTTCATCATAGCATCACCATCCAAATTTGGATCAGCTAAACTATTATTTATGTTTTCAAACTCTTCTAATAAATCTGTAATATGTTTTACGCCTTCTTTCACACATTCTACTACAGTTTTAGTTTCGTCTAAATTTGGTTCTTGCTCTAAAAATCCAATTTTGTAATCTTTATCAAATACCACTTCACCTTGAAAACTTTTATCAATGCCAGCAATAATCTTTAATAAACTTGATTTACCTGAACCATTTAAACCTAAAACACCAATTTTAGCTCCATAGTAAAAGGAAAGATAAATGTTTTTTAAAACCTGCTTTTGTGGTGGGAAAGTTTTACTTACCCCTGCCATTGAAAATATAATTTTATTGTCTGCCATAATAATTTATTATTTAA
>Ga0075464_10000920_pt1 | contig 13139 bp, 11 predicted proteins | sample DEB19_08_DNA_5_FD_75068 | JGI IMG/M metagenome (GOLD analysis project Ga0075464, IMG submission 75068) | Aqueous microbial communities from the Delaware River and Bay under freshwater to marine salinity gradient to study organic matter... | ecosystem: Environmental > Aquatic > Marine > Coastal ...
CTTTGGCTTGGCTTTTGCCCAGTCTGAACCTACCTTGAATCAGGTCTATGACGCGGCTCAGTCCGGCAAGATGGATCAAGCGCAGACCATGATTCAGCAAGTCTTGGTGGCTCACCCGAACAGTGCCAAGGCGCACTTTGTGCAGGCTGAGCTCTTTGCTCGGCAAGGGCTGAACAACCGCGCCGGCGACATGTTGGCGACTGCAGAAACACTCGCACCTGGTTTGCCATTTGCCAAGCCGGAAGCGGTTCAGAGCTTGCGGGCCAAGATTTCTGCCCGGCCTGTCCAGCAGGCATCTGGCAATGGCAATTCATCGCCCAGCCACATCAACAGTTCGGCAAGTCAGTCTGCGCCAGCATCTTCTTTTTCCTGGGGAATGCCGCTGTTGTTGGCTGGTGGCGTGATGTTGATTGGCTACTTGATCTTTCGCCGCAAAGATTCTGCCGTCGAGTTCCACCCTCAACCGGCTGGCCAGTCATTTAGTAACCAAGTCCCTGCGAGTGGTCCGGCGCCCATGACCAATGGTTTGAGCGGTCCACAAACCTTCGGCATGGGCGCTGCAACTGCACCCGCGCCAGCCTACGGTCAGCCAGCCAGCCAGCCAGCTAGCGGCATGGGAAGCAATATTGCCAGCGGCTTGGTCACTGGCTTGGCGGTTGGCGCAGGCGTGATGGCGGCGCAAGCTATCGGCAAAAGTCTGATGGGCAGCAACACAGGCAGCCACGACACATCAACCCGTCTGGCCGACAACAACAGCAACGGTTTCGAGCCGATTGCCGACAACAGCATGGGCGGCCAAAACTTTGGCGTCAACGACACCGGTTCTTGGGACGATGGCGGCAGCGCAGACGTGGGCGGTGGTGACTGGGACAGCTAAGAGCTGTAGATGGGTGTAAGCTGACCGTTTGGGGTGAGTATGGACGTCTTGAAACGTAGATCGCTACTGGCGTTATTGGCGCTTCCCACGGGCTGCGCGATTCAATACCTTCCGCCACTGGCAAGTTCCAAGTTGACCAGTGGTGCGCCACTCGGAGCTATTCGAGCGCCAGCACTTGGGCAAAGCTGGACCTACCAAAAACTCAATTTCTACAACAGCCAACGGCTTGATACCGTCAAGGAAGAAATAGTTGGCATGACTGGCGGCGTACGCATCAGCCGGCGGTCACAAGACAATCTGGATTTGGGTGATGAACTTCAGCCCGTGTGGGGCCAAGTCACACAAGATCCCTACTGGGATTTTTTGCAAACCTACGAAGTATCGCTGCCCCTGTGGCTGGACAACTTCGCCATTGGGACAAGCCAATCCAGCAACACGCACTACCGTTCCGGCAGTTCATCTTTTCGTTATTGGATCAGCGCCAGAACGACGGTCGTGGGTTGGGAAAAGCTGGTGCTTCCCAGTGGTCGCTTTGACACAGTTCGGATAGAAAAAATCATTCGACTCAACCACCCGGACCTCAGTCGGCTTGACACGCTGAGGCGAGACACTATTTGGCTAGCCCCAGAAATCGGCCGCTGGGTGGCAAGGGAAACCAACGGCGAATTCAGAGTCGCCGACAGGCGAGGCGGCTGGACAGGAAGGGAAGACCACTTTCGTTGGCAATTGGAGAGCTGGACTTAAGCGGGCCGCACGCCGATGCCGCTTACAATCCATGTTGGTTAGGGGCGTTAGCTCAGTTGGTTAGAGCAGAGGACTCATAAAAATTGTGCACCGAGGCAGGAAACTCCTCGTGTGAATGGCGTCAAATTCGGTGAAAGCTAAGTGCTGCAATGCATACGCCAATGCCGAGCCAAGCTCAGTGAGAAATCACTTTGAAGGTGTAGAGACTAGACGGCGCCCGTCTAAGGCGAAAGCTACGATGAAGGCATAGTCCAGGGAGTAGTGAAAGCTACACAAACCAGAATCCTTTGGTCGTCAGTTCAAGTCTGACACGCCCTACCATTTATGAAATCGACTGTTTAAAAGACAGTCGTTTTTTTGTGCGTTCACCATAGGCGAACTTCTGGAGGTGCAAGTCCTTCAGCACGCTGACCACAGTGCGCGAAGTTGGACTCAATATCGAGAAACTGCCTTGCTGCTGCGCAGGAGCTGGGTATTCTCATGGCGACAGATCAATCTAAGCTTGAGCGAACACAACCACGGTTTCAGGCCGGGCATGCGTGGGCACGATCCGCTACAAGTTGTTCGGACGTATGTTCAATCGGGCAATACAAAATGGTCAATCGCTGACCTGGCCAGCGCATCTATCGAATCCGTCAGTACGATGCCGAACTGGGCGCGTTGCGCATGGGGCACGGCCAGTGGCAATTCGGTACAACCCAACACGACGGCATCCGCACCACGGGCGATCAGTTGACGAATGCAGGCGGCGGCGGGCAAAAAGGCATCTTCTAGGTGATTTTTCTTGACGGCCGAGATGGCGCTGACGCACAGTTGCAGTTCTGTTTCGGTTGGCTCAAGTACGTGGTGACCACGATGCTCTAACGGCCCTTGGTAAAGCTCTAGCTTTAGCGTGGCAGGTGTGCCCATCAGGCCGATGCAGGCATTGACAACACCCATTCTTGCCAAGTCGTCACAAATCGCATCGACGATGTGCAGGATGGGTACGTTGGCCTGCAGCGCCATTTGCTCATACCAGAGGTGTGCCGTGTTGCAGGGTATGACGATGAGCCGAGCCCCGGCGCCTTCAAGGCGGCGTATCCCCTTCATCATGGCTGCCAGAGGATCTTCCCCTTGGCCCATGCGGGCCGAGGTGCGGTCGGGCACGCGTGGGTCGTTGCACAAGATGGTCGGAATATGGTCTTGGTCGCATCTGGCGGGCGTTAGTGCGACCAAGCGCTTCATAAAGGTGGCCCCCGCTAGCGGACCCATGCCGCCCAAGACGCCCAGCAGATCTTGGCTTGCAGATTTATCCATGTTGATCAGCGAAGCGTTTCAGCCAAGGGATCGAAGTGAGGTTGCGCATGTCGTGGAATCGTAGGCTGGTTAAACAAGCTGCCCAGAATACTCTTCAACGCAAAAACACCGCATGTATTGAGGCTTGAGCTTGCCCCAAAACGACTTTTGATGACGCGTTTTGTTGGATCTGGAGCGTCCTGCGGGTCCCGGCTTTTAACTTTAATCAATGCTAGGTTGGAAGCATCGAACATTGGCATTGGGTCCAGCCTCATCGGGAGCGCTTCTTGAAATTTATCATTTTTAAAACAGTCTGGAAATCTGCATACATGTCCACAATTCAACTTGGTGACAGTTGGGTTAGCGGCTTGGAGAGCTGAGCGATGACTCTGCAGCAACGAAGCGATCGATGCTTAGAGCGGCGCAATGTATGGCCGGACAGTGAGCGTCGATCGGCTCAATATTTCCATCACTTGATTGACATCAGCCCAGACCCTTTTTTTACCATTGACGCTGAAGGCAAGATTGTCGACACCAACTCGGCCGCTGTCATCATGACGGGCATGACAAGCATGGCGTTGGTGGGCAGTGTCTTTGCTGACTATTTCACCAACCCGGTCGAGGCACACAAAAAGTGTCAACAGGTTTTACTGCAAGGTTTCCTGAATGACTGTCCCATGGAAATCCGGCACGCATCGGGAAGAACACACGATGTTCTTTGCAATGCACGAGTGGTTCGGGATGAAGCCGGTAAGCCGCTCAGCGTACTGGTCGTTGCGCATGATGTGACGGCTAAAAACCGAGCAGAAAGAGATCTTCGTGAGTTTCAAAAAAGAGCCGATTTTGCCCTCGAGAAGACACATACGGGGGCTTGGGAGTTGAATCTGACAGACCACACGTCGCATCGGTCGCTGGAGCATGATCGAATTTTTGGCTATTCCGAGCCTTTGGCAACTTGGACTTACGAGATGTTTTTGCAGCACGTGTTGCTGGATGACCGCGCTGCGGTTGATCAAAAATTCATTGAAGCGCTGAAACAGAATCGCCAGTGGAATTTTCAATGTCGAATTCGTCGTATCGATGGCGAAATACGCTGGATCTGGGCCGTCGGGGAACAACAAAATAGCCTCAATGGAGATGGCCAGCGCATGGTTGGTATTGTGCAGGACATCACCGACCAAAAGCAAACCGAAATCGCGATCAGGGAAGCAGAATTTCGCTACCGAACGGTGGCAGATTTAACCTCCGACTGGGAGTATTGGTTGTTGCCGGATGGCTCGCTGCGCTACGTGTCGCCCTCATGTGAGGAAGTTTCCGGTTACACAGCCAATGAGTTTTATGCGGATCCGACACTCATGCTGCGGGTGATCCATCCCGATGATCAAGTACTTTTCGCTGGGCATTCGCATCAAGTGTCAGAGCGCGGCATTCCTTTGCCAATATTGTTTCGAATTCAAACCAAAGATGGTGAGACTCGGTGGATTTCCCATGTCTGTCGCTCCGTTTTCGATGCAACTGGCAACCCGAATGGTTTTCGGGGGAGTAATCGGGACGACACGGAGCGCAAAAAAATGGAAGACCAAGTTCGTGAGTTGGCTTTTTATGACGAACTCACGAAGTTGCCTAATCGCCGTTTGTTGGTTGACCGCTTGATTCACGACATGGCGTCGGTCAAACGCAGCAGCCGATATGGTGCCTTGATGTTCGTTGATCTGGACAACTTCAAACCGCTCAACGACTTGCACGGCCACAAGATGGGCGACTTGTTGTTGGTAGAAGTCGCAAGGCGCATGCAGGTGTGTGTGCGCAGCATCGACACGGTCTCGCGTTTTGGCGGCGACGAGTTCGTGGTGTTGTTGAGTGATTTTGGTTTGGACAAAGCTGAGTCAGCAACACAGGCCAAAATTGTTGCTGAAAAAATTCGAGCCAAGCTGGCCGAGCCATACTTGTTCCCGCTCAAGGCCAAGGGCAAACCGGACACTACGATCGAGCATCGCTGCACCGCCAGCATCGGTGTGGTCACTTATGGCGGCCACGAGGCCAGCGAGGAAGACATCCTCAAGTGGGCCGACACGGCCATGTACCAAGCCAAAGATGCCGGCCGTAACACGGTCAGGTTTTACGAGGCACCAGAGGTCACTTGAGTGTTTGAAATAAAGGCTGAAAGCAGCTCTATTCTTTGGCATGATGTTGGGTTATGACTTCTCGCCAACACCGAATACCCACCGTTTCTTGCGTCTTGCCCGCTTTCAATGAAGCCGGCAACCTTCCGAATGTGGTTCCTGAGATTTTGCAGGCTTTGCACCAGCTTTTCTCGGCGGTTGAATTGATCGTCATTGATGATGGCAGTCGAGATGACACGCTGAAGGTGGCGCGTGGTTTGAGTGAGATTTATCCTGAGCTTGTGGTGCTGGAGTTGTCGCGTAATTTTGGCAAAGAGTGTGCATTGACGGCCGGTTTGCAGGCTGCGCGCGGAGACGTGGTTGTCTTGATGGATGCCGATGGCCAGCACCCGGTGACGCTATTGCCGGAGATGCTGGCGCACTGGCAGAAGGGCATGGATGTGGTTTACGCCGTGCGTCGATCGCGCCTCGATCAGTCGCCCTTGCAGCGTCACCTCACCGGCTTGTTTTATGAACTGGTGAACTTTGGCAATCGCGTACAGATCCCAGCCCATGCCGGCGATTTTCGCTTGATGGACCGCGCGGTGGTGGCGGCACTGAATGCCTTGCCTGAGCGCAATCGTTTCATGAAGGGACTTTACGCGTGGGTGGGTTTCCCGAGCATCGCGATTGACTATGAACCGTTGCTGCGCCAAGAAGGCAAGAGCAACTTTGGTTTGATGGGATCTGTGAAATTAGCCTTGACCGGCTTCACCGCATTCTCGATCGCACCGTTGCGCTTGTTGGCCTTGTTGGGGCTGGCGATGGCGGTGTTGTCTATTGCTTATGGTTTTTGGATAACGTTTGAATTTTTCGCTTGGGGCATTGAGGTGCCGGGCTACGCCACCATCATGGTCAGCACGATGTTTTTGAGTGGCGTTCAAATGCTAGGCCTTGGCATTGTGGCGGAGTATGTTGGGCGCATTTATGAAGAGGTGAAACAGCGGCCCACTTTCTTGGTGCGCCAGCGTGACGGTGCCGGTCTGCCAGCGCAAGTGGTTGCGCCGACCGACGCGCCCTTGCTGTAAGGCAGATTCATGACGTCACGTCTGGTGGGTATGTGGTTCTTGGCGGTTGGTGCGAGCGCTGCGCTGACGCATGTACTGGTGTTTGCGTTGACCAAGGACATGATGCTGCCGGAGCTGGCCAACGCGCTTGGTTTTGCAGTCGCTTTTTGTGTCAGCTTTGTCGGTCATCGCCGGCTGAGTTTTCAAGACACAAAGACCAGTTTCTTGCAAAGTTTGCGGCGCTTCGCCGTGACGGCCTTGGCCGGTTTTGTTTGCAATGAGCTGGTCTTTATGTTGATGCTGCGTGGCTTTGGCTGGGCAGACATGCCGGCCCTGCTGTTGGCCTTAGTGCTTGCAGCCGGGCAAACCTTTCTGCTGAGCCGTTACTGGGCTTTTGCCCGCTGAGCGCAGCAGCGTCCAGCTGACGCCTTGATTCACGGTCGTCCAGCCAGAGGGCCTCTCTTGGCTTGGCATGGCGCTTGGCAACAGCAGCCAGTTGCCAGGGCTTTGGCCCGCAGCTGTCAGCACTTCGGGCCCTTGTAAAACTTGGCCTGCAGGGGCATCGAAATTGGCACCCTCAAAGAGTTCACGTTGCCAGCTGTCGCCCGCGCTGCGGCGGTCTTCAGCCCAATCCTGAAGGATGACCATGGGCTTTGTGGCACCGGTGTAAAACGGCAAATCGTACGGAAAACCATCCAGCACATAGACCGTGTCTTGAGTTGACGCGTCACACGCCAAGGTCCGGGCCACGTCGATACTGGCTTGTTTCTGGCTGAAACGCCCAGCTTCTAACGTTGCGCCCACGGCCAGCAGCACGGTCAGCACTGCAACGGTGGGAAACAAACGGCGGTTGAGGTGCGCTTTATTCTTCATCCATTCGCCGTAGCCGATGGCCGATAGCAGCGCCAAGGGGGGCATGACCGGCAACACATAGCCAATGATTTTTGAGGCAGGAATGGAAAAAAATACAACGATGGCCACGACCCATATCCACAGCAAAGAGAGCCAGGCTTTTTCTTGTGATGCCAGCGCTGCGTAGCGCGTCGGGCGAATGAACAGGGCCCAAGGAAATAACAACAGCAGCAAGCAGACAAGGTAGAACCACCAAGCTCTGGCGTTGTTGAAGGTCGCTCCGGTGAAGCGGCTGACTTGCTGTGTGCCAAACATGTAGTCCAGCACGCCCGGGAACTGTTGGTGCACCAGCACAAACCACGGCAGCGCCAACACGCTAAACATCGCCAGCCCGCGTAGCCAAGGAAGGCGTGCCATTTTGTGCAGCTGACGCGTCCAGATCAGCCAGATCAACAAGACCAGACCGGGCAGGGCAAAGCCGATCATTCCTTTGCTGAGGACGCCCAAGGCGCAGGCCGCAAAGCCGACCAGCGCCAAGCGCAGATCAGGCTTTTCACCCAGTGCGAACGAAGCGGCAAAAGACCAGATGGCAATGCTGATCCAACAGGCCACCAGCATGTCGTGGTTGATGTATTGGCCGCCGATCAAAAACGACAAGCTGGTCCCGAGCATGACCGTTGCGCGCTGTGCCAAGCGCTCGCCACCGATGTGCCGTGCGGCGAGGTACAAGGACGTCAACATCAAGCCTGCATGCACGGCGGGCACCAAGCGCACGGCCCAGGCATGAACACCGAAGATGCTCATGGAGATAGCTTCAAGCCAATAGAGCAGCGGCGGTTTGTGAAAAAACGGAATGCCGTTCAGGCGCGGTGTGAGCCAGTCGCCAGAGACCAGCATCCAGCGGCCTACCTCGCCGTAGCGCCCTTCATCGGGCAGCGCCAAAGGTCGCCAAGCCGCCAACAGGAGCAGCATGCCCCACAGTACCGCGAGCAAAAGCCAAGACGATGATGGAGAGGAGCTTGGTTTCTTCAAGGGACTCACGCTTTGTAAAGTTCAGATCCGCGCATCAATTGGATGCCGTGCGTTTGAAGTTGGGCTTGAAACTCAGCGCCGTCCAGATAGCTGTATTCGCGCAGTCGGGCTGGGCCAATCGAGTCATTGGCTTCGACACCTCGCGCAGGGTGGCACATCAACAGCGTGCCTTCGGGGCTGGTCTGCAGCCAGTCGCTCATGCGCTGTGCGTAGCTCAGTGGCCCGTTGCCGAAGTCATAAACACCAGTTAGTGCGGGTGCACTTGGCACGCCGTTCTGGCGGGCCAAACGGCGCAGCGGTTCGGCACCCATGACCGCGATGATCCGGGCTTTGACATCAGTTTGGGATGGCGGTAACTTGGAAATTCGGAGATAAGGTGGTGCATTGGTGTTTGGCGTATCAGCGCTTCCATAGCGCTTGGCAAGCACCTGCACCAAGGCATCCCGAATCCCTTGGAATTGCTGCACATGCTGATGCCCATCCACGTGGTCGGGGCGCGCTCGCCAGATTTGTTCAAATCCATCTAACTGGCGCTCAATGACTTCCTTGGCCTGCGCTGGCTTGATTTGCCTTAACCAAGCCGACAGCATCGTGCGAGAAAGCGTCATGCCATGGCCGGCGTTGAGCGCAAAGTTGCTGGTCCAGTCAAGATGCAGCCCAACGTCAATGCGCCCCCTCAGGGATTCCAGCAATGCGACATCCTTGGGCCAGCGCGGCGACAAAACCATGACACTGGTGGCCGTGAGGCAGCCTTTGTGCGCAAGCGATGCAATGCCTTCCGAGGCCGCGCCATGCAGGGCAAAATCGTCGGCGCAAAAGACCAGTTTTTTCATCGGAGAGTTTGTTGTTTTCGTTGACGACCGTAGCTTTGCGTCCTGCTAGCCAGCTGAATCGGGACGGATTGTAAGGAGGCGGAAAAATAATTTTCGCAAGGAGATGGTTGCCGCGATGAGTATAGGTTGGCACCTTTGTGGCGGTCGTTTGAATGCAGCCTTCGCTGACAATTTTTCATTTCGTTCTGGCTGCCCATCTTTTTAGGCTAGAATACGAGGCTTAGCGGCTGTAGCTCAGTTGGATAGAGTACTTGGCTACGAACCAAGGGGTCGTGGGTTCAATTCCTGCCAGCCGCACCATATGAATCGAGGACTTAGCGTCGAAAGACACTAAGTCCTTTCTTCTTTGTGGACTCGAACACCGCTCTGGTTGCTGTTCGGTTGCCCATTTACTTGGGCTGTCAATGCGCTGGCTTCTCACGCTTCTCACATCAGCAAGACACCGGACTGTCCCCGTCTGCGCCAAAGCCCTGCGCGACTAACGCTCTGAGCCACTGATGACCCGGGTCTCTGTGTAGACGGGCGTGCCAGAACTGGTGAATGGCACTGCCTTGCACGGCCAGTGGCAATGCGCAGGTGGTCAGACCAAAGGGGCGTGTCACCCGCTGTGCAAAGCGTTCCGGAACCATGGCGATCAAATCCGAATGGCTCAGCACATCGCCCAGTGCGGCATAGTGCGGCACGGTCAGGCGTATCCGGCGCTGCAGGCCTTGGCGGTCCAGCGCTTCATCGACCCTGCCATGACCCGTGCCGGCGGCCAGTACCCGCACATGTGATGCAGATGCAAATTCCGCAAGATCTAGCGTTGCGCGATTGGCCAAGGGATGGGCCAAGCGCATCAGGCACACATAGTCTTGGCGAAACAGCGCTTGTTGAAAAAATCCAGCCTGCAGTTGCGGCAACAACCCGAGAGCGAGGTCGACGCGCCCAGAGGCCATGTCGTCTTTCAGCCTGTCACTGGCGACCGAAACCACGTTCAAGGTGACCGCCGGCGCGTGTTGGTCGAGCAGGTCCATCAGCACGGGCAAGAAATACATCTCACCGACATCGGTCATGGCCAAACTGAAGTTGCGCGTGCTGCTGGCTGGCTCAAAACTGCTGCGCACATTCAAGGCCAGATGCAGCGAGTCCAGTGCTTGCGCCACCGGCTCGGCCAGTTGCAAGGCAAACGGCGTGGGCTGCATGCCTTGCTGAGTCCGCAAAAACAAATCATCGCCCAGCGTCAAGCGCAAGCGCTTGAGAGCGCTGCTGACGGCCGGCTGGCTCATGCCCAGCGACCGGGCTACGCCTGAGACACGTTTCTCTCTGAGCAGGTGTTGGAAGACGAGCAAAAGATTGAGGTCGATCTGGGACAGCTGCATAGGATGGCTTGTAATATTTGATATTCAAATAGAGTGTATCGGCAGGCATCGATTTACGAATTTAAGCCGCTGGCGGATGATTCACGCCATAAATACAAGGAGACATCGCATGAGTCTGAGTCCTGCTGCCCAACCCATTCGTTGGGAAAAAGGTGACACCAGTCGCATCCCCTTCGGTGTGTACACCGACGAGCAACGCCACAAGAAGGAACTGGAGCGATTTTTTTACAAGGCCCACTGGTGCTATGTGGGTCTGGAGGCCGAAATCCCCCAGCCCGGCGACTTCAAGCGCACGGTGGTCGGTGAACGCTCGGTCATCATGACGCGGGCTGATGACGGCCAGATCCATGTGGTCGAGAACGTCTGCGCGCATCGGGGCATGCAGTTTTGCCGCGAACGACACGGTAACAAAAAGGGCTTTGTTTGCCCGTATCACCAGTGGAGCTACACGCTCAAAGGCGATCTGCAGGGCGTCCCTTTCCGTCGGGGCGTGCGCCAAGACGGCAAGGTCAATGGCGGCATGCCGGCTGACTTCGAGCCCAAAGACCACGGCCTGACAGCGCTTAAAGTCGCCGTGCGCGGCGGCGTGGTGTTTGCGTCCTTTGACCATGATGTCGAGTCGCTGGAAGACTTCATGGGCCCGACCATTCTGGGCTACTTTGACAGGCTCTTCAACGGTCGGAAGTTGGTCATCTTGGGCTACAACCGGCAACGCATTCCAGGCAATTGGAAGCTGATGCAGGAAAACATCAAGGACCCGTATCACCCCGGCTTGCTGCACACTTGGTTTGTGACGTTTGGACTTTGGCGCGCCGACAACAAGTCGGAGTTGCGCATGGATGCGCACCACCGGCATGCGGCCATGGTGTCCACCCGCGGCAGCGCTGGTCTGGCTTCCGGTCAAGCCTCGCAAGTGACGCAGGTCAGCAGCTTCAAAGCCGACATGCAACTCCATGACCCGAGCTTTCTGGACATCGTTCCTGAAGCTTGGTGGGATGGGCCGTCGGCGGTGATGATGACGCTGTTTCCGAGCGTTATTTTTCAGCAGCAAGTCAACAGCGTGTCGACGCGGCACATTCAGCCTGACGGCCATGGTGCGTTTGATTTTGTCTGGACGCATTTTGGGTTTGAGGACGATACGCCCGAGATGCAGGAGCGCCGCTTGCGCCAAGCCAATCTGTTTGGGCCTGCCGGTTTTGTGTCGGCAGACGACGGCGAGGTGATCGAGTTTTCGCAGCAGGCCTTTGAGAGCAAACCAGAGCACCGCACACTGGCTGAGTTGGGCGGCCGCGAGGTTGGCGAAACCGACCACATGGTCACGGAGACGCTGATCCGCGGCATGTACGCCTACTGGCGCAAAGTGATGGAGGAGTGAGCATGATCAACTTTGAAACGCATTTGGCGCTGACCCGCTTGTATGCCGATTACGCACTGGCCGTGGACAGCGGCCAGTGGGACTTGTGGCCTGAATTCTTTCTGGACGATGGCGTCTACAAACTGCAACCGCGCGAGAACCATGAGCGCGGCTTTCCGCTGGCGACTCTGTCGTTCACCAGCAAGGGCATGCTCAAAGACCGCGTCTACGGTATCCAAGAAACGCTGTTTCATGACCCGTATTACCAGCGCCATGTGGTCGGCGCGCCGGTGGTGCGCAAGGTTGAAGCTGGCCGGATTCACAGCGAAGCCAATTACGCAGTTTTTCGCACCAAGCTCGACAAGCCAAGCACCGTTTTCAATGTGGGTCGCTACATCGACACCATCGTGCAGACGCCTGCGGGTCTGAAATTCGCCGAGCGCCTAGTCATCTATGACAGCGAAATGATCCCCAACGCCATCATTTACCCGATATGAAAGACACCATGACCTCATGGACCGACGTGGCGGCAGAAGCCGATTTATTTGAAGGTGCGGGCATTGGCGTGCAAACGGCAAGCCATGACGTGGCCCTCTTCAGCATCGATGGTGAGGTTTTCGCCACCGACAACATTTGCTCGCACGGTCACGCCAAACTGTGCGACGGCTACCTTGAAGGGCATGAGGTGGAGTGTCCGTTTCACCAAGGCCGCTTTGATGTGCGCACGGGTGCTGCGACTTGTGCGCCGGCGACCGAGCCGGTCAAATCCTGGCCGGTCAAAATTGAAGGTGGTCGGGTTTATCTGCAACTCTCAAACTGAATAGCAAGTCAGATTAGCAAGCCGGAAAAGACATCGGGATTTGATCCGTCAGACGTCGAGTCCCTTGCCTGAAAAAAGGTCGACCATGGTTTTGCGCAGCCAGATGTTGCCAGCATCGGCGTTGAAGCGTTCATGCCAATGTTGCTTGACTTTGTAGGGCGGCAAGGGTACGGGTGGCTCCAGCAATTGCACCTTTTCTTGTGTCGCCAATGCAGCGCCTAGCAAGCGTGGCACGATGACCAAAAACTCCGTCTGCGCGACGATGCGGGCGACGCCCAAAAAGCTGGGCAGGCGCAACACCACACGTCGCACGAGCTTGTGCCGGGCCAGCACTTTGTCGACGATAGAGTGGCCTGTGCCAGACGCCGTGACCAAGATGTGGCCTTCGGCCAAGAACTCGCGCGGCGTGAGCTTGCCGTGGATGCGCGGGTGATTGCTGGCGGCTAAGCAGACAAAATTTTGCGCGAACAAGGCCTGCTGGTAGAAGCCTGCTTCAAGGTCAGGCGTGAAGCCGACGGCGAGATCGATGTCGCCGGATTCCAGCCGCCGTCGGCTGTCGGGAGAAATCTTCTCGGCCTTCAAGGTCAGGCCTGGCGCGGACTGCTGAAGCTGGTTGATCAGGCGGGGCAGCAACACCATCTCGCTGATGTCGGTCATGCAGATGCAGAACTCCCTCTCTGCCTGTTGCGGCAGGAAAGCGCCGCCTTGACCACGGGCTTTTTCGATGTGCAGCAACGCCTCTTGCAGGTCGGGGTAAATGCTCTGTGCCTTGGGCGTCGGCTCCATCCCCGCCGAGGTGCGGGTGAACAGGCGGTCATCAAA
>Ga0075464_10000921_pt1 | contig 13120 bp, 14 predicted proteins | sample DEB19_08_DNA_5_FD_75068 | JGI IMG/M metagenome (GOLD analysis project Ga0075464, IMG submission 75068) | Aqueous microbial communities from the Delaware River and Bay under freshwater to marine salinity gradient to study organic matter... | ecosystem: Environmental > Aquatic > Marine > Coastal ...
TCTTGCGACTTCTGCAAGGTCTTTAATATAGACATCGCATTCCGTCTTATTGTCTCATTTTGGCTGGCTAGTAGCTCGCCAAGTGTTTGGGTGGTGTAGTTCATATATTTAATTAATCTATTATTTTATATTCTTGTAATAGTTCTATCATTTCCAGTACTGGGAAACGGCTTGCATGTATTAATTCGTCTTGCAAAAAATCTTCTTTATTTTTTGGGTAACTATCATATATTTCCTCGCCGTTCCAGTGTTTAGCATAATTTTTTAGATTTTGAACATACTGTTTTAGCTGTGCATGCATAAACTCTTGCGATATTATATAAACTTGTTTTGGTGTACCTTTTGCGTATGTATGTAGTTTTATATGTTCTACTGGTACAGTTAAGCCGTTTGATATACCGAAAGTGTGCCAAAAAGCGGTTATTTGGTGCTGTTTTAGCCAATATCGCTCCGGTGTGGGTGCATTTTTGTGGGTGTTCATATTTATTTATTAATGTTCTAATATAGCAAGGTTTCGAGCCTTGCGGGGCGTTTGTATAAATCGCCTTACATATACCACTATACAAGTATAATGGTATAAAAAGGGGGTTTATGGTGTTGTTAATTCTCCAGTCTCTGTAAACCAATATTCATTTGCGTTTATATTTTTCGTGATACTCTCGTCACTTGTCGCAGTCTCTATATAGTAGCGTTCAAGCTCCTTTATGATGTTGTTTTCTTTTAATAATTCATCAATTTCATATTGCATGTCGTATTCTAAAAAATACAAGTCGTCTATATCCGTATCGTTTCTAAATTTCTCTATAACTCTATTTTGTACGTCTTTTGATAGTTCATTAAAATTATAAAGGTTTATTGTTTTTTGTATCATATTAAAATATATTCATTATTATCTTGTAAATTATTTGCGACGCTACCGCAACAGTAACTATAAAGCCTATGGTGGCATAAAAACGGCGTATTTTGGTATATTGTTTATTCATATATATAAGCTCTTAGCTTGTACATAGCATTTTTTACTTGTGTATCATACCATATAGCACATGCTGTATTTATGTTATCAAGGTTGTATTCTTTTAAAATGTCATATATCTCGTACTCGTTGTTATTATTTATATATGCTAGTCGGTCATAAGTATAAACACTTGCCATATCTTGTATATCTTCAATATCTGTATCTTTTAGCTCTTCAATTGTAAAATTTTCTATGTTTTGTGTAGCGTCGTATAATATGTCATATGATTGGCTTGTCGTACCGCCGATATTTTCATCGTATATCATATTAATGATTAAATCTTTTAAATCTTTTTCTGTGTTGTCTTTTATAATTGCAAAATAGTCGTTATTATCTCTTTTTTGTAGTTCCATACAGTTTATAACTGCGTTATATTTTGTTTTTGTATTTTCCATATAAGTATTTATATTATTATTTTATAATGATCCATGCTATTAGTAGTACATATGATATACATATTATAGCTGTTATGTAGTCTGCTATAGTGTTACATGTGACTTTAGGTATACACAAGGTATCAAGGGTAGCTGTTAGGTCAAGCTCGTTTCTTTGATAGTTTTTATTTTTCATAACTTATTTGTTTATGATTATTTATTAATTTATAAAAGATATGATGTATCTCTTATATCTCTATAGTATACTATTTTTGTATAACGTGCAAGGGTTTGTACAGGTAGTTATCCACAGTCTATAAAAGCCTTATAAAACAAGGGTTAAAATAGGTTTTAATTTGTTTGGGAATATATTATTTGAAATGTCAAGGGGTGATGTTTGTATTTTATTTTAGATGTTAGTTAGGGGTTTATGGTATAAAAGATAATATGAAAAGATAGTAACATGTATCCCACTTCTCCCACAAAATAACCGTACTCATATACTAGTACAGTGATATTAAACATTACAACACACAATTTGGAATATGTCAAGTCTTATAATAACATACCATAATGACATAAAAATGGGGTAAAGGGGTGCAGGCTATTTGATATAAGAAGTTAACAAATTTTGACACGTACTAGTTGGCTAGTACAGAAATAACACACACTTGACAACAGAGCAAGTAAATGTCGAACGGATGGGGGGTGAGAGAAGAGTAAATGGGACGCCCGAAGGACCCAAAATACCTCCACACAAATTTCAGAAATAAATGTATAACGTTTTTTATAACAGGTGGTGCATTAAAAAAAGGCGGACGCCCATGTGTATTTATTATAGCTTCATATGTATGTAATATAAGCTTTTGCGAGCATGTTATATTGTAGTTACTATGTTAACTATGTTACTAAAGTAACTATGTGATGTGTTCTTAACAGTTATAGATTAAAATGAAAAAGAAAAGAAAAGAACACGAAAGAAAAGAAAAGAAAAAGAAAAAGCCCCTGTAGAAAAACATAATCTCTTCCTCCTATTCTCTTACAGTTGTTCACCAGGAATAGGAAAACGGTATCCAACCGCGGGACCATTCTTATTTTCGTGGGTCGAGCCATATTCACTTATACAGGAAGTATAGCATATTCAAAAACCTTTGTCAAGTTTTTATCTTCATTAGGTGTAGATATGTACTTGACATACATATAGTTATATGATATACTTTGTAACATGAGTAAAGAAAAAACAAGTAAAATATTCAGTTTAACGGAAACCTTTAATAAAAAGGTAAAACGTTTGACTTTGACCATGCAAGATGCACCTATTTATAAGAGTCCTGAAGATAAAGAGACGTTGGTTGGTCAAGCAGCAACTATCTTTGGTACATTACAAGTTTTTACAGAAGATAATAAAAAGGTTAAGAATATTAACTTTACATTTCCTTTGAACTTCAACAAGGAACTTAAGGCTCACGTACTTGCTATTATTGATGAAGCATTAAAACTCTCAGAGAAAGGTAAATAATATGGAAGAAGTAACACCTACAGTACAAGTGGAGGCAATTCCACAAGGAGTTACCACTAGAGCTAATGATGAAGGTCACTTAGAGGAAGTTATTTACACCCAAGATTTAAAGACAGGTAAGTTTAATGTTAAAGCTGTTGAATCAGAGTTTGACCCACGTAGAGAAATCTTTTGGAAATACTATTTATCAACAGTTAAGGCTGGTAGACCTAATAAGAGAGCATCTGCTATTGCAGCTGGGTTCTCAGAAGCCACTGCTCTAACAATATCTAAAACACAATGGTTTCAAACTAAGTTAAAGAAACTTAAGAGGTCACGTATGTTGTCAAAAGCAGAAAAAAACATATCTGATATTCTTTCTCTTAATTATTCTCAAATGAAGGTACTTGATGATGGTACAGAGGTTCAAGAGATTGATAAAGATGTTTTGCGTGTAGTTGCTGATATGTCTAAAACTATTGCTACAACACTTGGTAAAGACGAAGGTTATAGTATGAAGACAGAGGTTAGTGGTAAAACAGAGACAGAAATTAAGATTAATGCTGTTAATTACGCTGAACAGCCTGTTCCTATTGTTTCAGAGGTTATTCAACAACAAATAGAACAAGAACAGGAAGCATTAATAGAGCGAGTAATAAATCAAAATGAGTAAAAAACAGGTTTATTTAGTTTATAGAGAAGTCATAGCAAGCTCAATATCTGATGCTACTAGACAGAAAGGTAAAATATATCAAGTATCATTAGCTAGTGATGAAGTCCAATTACAATTAATAAAACCAAAAAATAAAATTGGTTTTACAAAAAAACAAGATGATTAGAAATATTAATAATAAACTAAAATAATGGAAAACAAAGAATTACGTGGATTAAAAGTTGGAACAACTCTAATGGTTGAAGGAACAGAAATTGATACAACTAACCATACATACCAAATAACAGATTTAGAAATATCAGACGGTGTAAACCCAATGAATGGGCTTAAGAATCTAACTATAAAGTTTTTAAAAGGTAATAAAAATATGTATTTTATTGCAGCACTTGAAACAAAAAAAGTTAATGGCAAAGAATGCTTTTCAATAGATGGACTTATTGCTACTTTACAATTATTTAAAGAAGAAAACTTATAAGATATGGAAATAACACTACCATTTCGATTCTCACCACGTTCATATCAAATTCCACTTCTAAGAGCCTGGGACTCAGGTATCAAGAGGATGTTTTGGGTTGCACACAGACGTAGTGGTAAAGATAAAACTGTATTTGCTAATCTTCCAAAGAAAATGATGGAACGTGTTGGTACTTATTATTACTTCTTACCAACGTATGCTCAGGCAAAAAAGGTTATTTGGACAGGTGCAGATAAAGATGGTTTCAAATTCCTTGACCACTTCCCAAAAGAGATAGTAAAAACTATTAATCAATCAGACATGATTATTGAACTTGTTAATGGTTCTATTCTTCAGATGGTTGGAGCTGATAACATTGACCGTATTGTTGGAACAAACCCGATAGGTGTTGTTTTTAGTGAGTATTCTCTAATGAAACAAGATGTTTGGAACTTTATTTCTCCTATTTTACGTGAAAACGGAGGTTGGGCGATATTCATTATGACACCTCGTGGAACAAACCATGCGTTTGAGCTCATGCAGAATATCAAAAATGACCCAAAATGGTTCTGTGAAATACTAGATGTATCAAAAACAAAGGCTTTGTCAGATGAAGCACTTGAAGAAGCTAAGAATGAGATGCCACATGACCTATACATGCAGGAGTATTTCTGTACATTTATAGATAATGGTCTTGGATTCTTTAAAAGAGTTGATGAAAATGTGTACAAAGTGGAAGAATATCAACCTAAAGAACTTGCAATGTATCAAATTGGGGTAGACTTAGCAAAATACAACGACTACACTGTGCTTACACCATTTAATCTCTCTGATTTTCATGTTATTAAACAAGATGCTTTCAATCAGATGGATTATAACCTTCAGAAGGCAAGAATAGAGAATACTTACCTACGTTACAACAAGGGTCGCATAGTTATCGACTCAACAGGTGTTGGTGAACCTGTGTTTGATGACCTAAATGCACGTGGTATGAACATTGAACCATTTAGATTCAATAAAACAAGTCGTACAGACCTGTTACGTAACCTTCAGATTCTTCTTGAACAAGATAAAATTAAAATACCTAATGATGAACCACTAATTGATGAATTAAAGTCAATGACATACGAACTTACAGCTTCAGGTTCAACAACAATTAAGGTTCCAGATGGTAAACATGATGACCGTATTATGTCGTTAGCACTTGCTGTATGGCAAATCCCACAGAATCCAGTGAATGTTAACGCTTATAATCAAAGTTATCAAACAGGTGGTGTACAACCTTTTTATGAAGAATGGGGAATCTAGCAAAAAGCTTGACAAAGATTTTACGTTATGCTATAATAGACACAACAAATGAATAAAGACCAAATAATCGAACAACATCGTAAGGACAAGCAGATTTCCGTTGACTTTAAAGAGCGACGTTTTTTGCAGTGGAATGAGAACTATTCACTATATAGAGATAAAGTTTCTGTCAATAGACTTACACAACGCCAACCTGTTAATGTTCCTATAATAAGAGAAACAATACAGTCTTGGATTTCTAAAATAGATGAACCACCAGAGTTAGCTTTTGAAACAAGAGATAAAACTGCAAAAGATAAAGATGGTGAAATTCTACTCAACTCTATTTACGATTACTACTACAGTAAATGTAAACTTGATATATTAGACAATGTAGAAAAGAAAATAGTTGGACTACAAGGTAGAGGTTTCAAAAAGATTGGTATGTCAGGTAGAGAAATCTTCATAGATATAGTAGACCCATACGATATTGAAATAGACCCACGTGTAAATCCATTAGAGATTGAATCAGCTGCATATGTAATCCAAACACACATCTATCGTTCTTTAAAAGAAATTCTTGCAAATCCTAAGTATTCAGAAGATGCAAAGAAAGAATTAAAGATGTATCTTGACACAGAAAGAGGTATTATTGCAAGAGCTCAAACAGAGGAAGCATACCAAATGCGTAAAGCAAGACTTGAAAATCTAGGTGTACAAAACTTTGATGAATATGGTGCTTCTGATGTAATGATTGAACTTAATGAATCATATAGACTTATATGGGACGATTCAGAAAAGAAATTTGTACGTCACTTAATAGTTATAGCTCTAGATAATGTTGTTCTTTTAAATAAACCACTAAAAACAGCTATTGGAATCTCTAAGATACCAATAGTAACATGGGCTTCAGACCCAGATGCTATTGATTTCTGGTCAGATGGTATTGCTGATAGTGTTAGAACATTCAATAAGATAACAAACATGTACATATCTCAAGACCTTGAGAGTCGTACATACAGAAACTTTGGAATGTATTTCTTTAATACACTTAACGGAACATTCCAACCAAGAGCTTTTGACCCTAAACCATTTGGTATGTACGGTGTACCAGGTAATCCAAATGAAATAGTCAAACAAGTTGAAATACAACCACTTAACGATGTAGCAAATCAAATTAGTTGGCTTAAGAACCTTATACAGTCATCTGTTGCTCAAACACCACAAGAAAGAGGTGTAAAAGAACCAGGTGAACAAACATTAGGTCAAGTACAGTTACAACTACAAGCTTCAAAAGGAATAAACCAAGTTGTTGCAAAGAACTACAGAGCAGCATGGAAAGAGCTAGGACAACTGTTCTATGAAATACTAAAAGCAAACTCTTCAGGAACTATTAAACTTTATAAAAAGGGTGGAGATGGTAACTATTACGAAAAAGATGTTAGTCCAACAGATTGGATTACACCAAGTGGTTATGAAGTTGTTGTTAAAATGAAAACAGAAAAATCAATGGCAGATGACTTTGATTTAAAGAAAATACAGTACATTAAAAACTCATTCATGAACAACCCTATAGCTCAAAAACTAGCTAAAAAGAAAGAACTTGAACTTCTTGATTTCACAACAAATGAAATAGAACAAATCATGCAAGCAGAAAGTCCTGAACAGCCAATGGGTAATATACCAGAAGCACCAAGTAAAGTTAACAATCCACAAGATAGTATAAAAGATAGTAACGCTAACGCTCTCAATGGAGCAACACAAATGTAATATGTTAGATAAATTCTTAAAACACATAGGCGTTGGTTCATACGAAGAACTAAATACAGAGGAAAAGGAAACTTTCTCACAGTGGGAACAAGCAATATCTGGTAGAAAACTCACTGATGAGGAAGTTGAATCCTTCCTAAAACAAGAACTTGACTTAGCAATAAATCGTCTTACTGATGTAGACTTACAAAAGGAAGATGAGATATTTAGAAAAGTTGAGGTTAGGCTAATCAAGAAGATATTAAACTTTTTAGATTCTCCTAAGGTTGAGAAGAGAATGGCAGAACAAGCTATCTCTCAAATGCTCAAATAAATTGGTTATAGCTCCATTTAAAAGCTAACTTAATAGTTAACGCCAAACCCCGATAGGGACGGCTAAACAAAATATGTCACAAAACAACGCAAACTCCGCAGAGATTATCAACGAGAACGCTAACGCTAACTCTCTCGAAATCATGAATGCAGGAACGCAAGAGACCGCAAACTCTCCAAAGGAATCATTTGAAAGTGTCGTTCAAACGATTGATTACCAAAAGAAATTCAGTGAATCTTCAGCAGAAGCTCTACGTTTATACGAAGAGAACAAGCGTTTAAAAGAAGAACTTGAATCAAAAGCTCAAGACACAGACTTTCTTTCACAAAAGAAAAGTCAAAACACAGATAGTTTCTATCCTGGGTTTGAAGATTTAGACGAAGAGGCTAAAAATAACCTAATCGCCTATACAGATACTGTTACACGTAGAGCTAAAGAGGAAATCTATAAAGACCCTGCTATAGCATTTGCAAAGTCACAGTACAATGAACAAAGATGGGATTCAGCACTTAATAAAGTGACTGCACAATTTCCTGATTTAGCTGAAGCTAGAAGTGATTTTAAGTCAAAGTACTACAATCCTTCTAATGTACCAGAAAATATTGAAAACATATTAACTGACATTGCTAAAATCTATTTGTTTGACAAAGCCAAAGAGATAGGTGCTAAAGAATTACAAGATAAATCAGAACGTGTTGACCTTGAAAGGAATACAGCAGGTGCTCGGGAAAGCATAGCAACACGAACTCTTGAAGATTGGAATCGTATGGCACAAGAAAACCCTACAAAATTTCGTACTCTTTCAAAAGAGTTTAATGATGATTTAAAATCAGGTAAAATCTAAAGCAAACTATTTGTGCATTAATCAATTATTATTTAATATTATTATATGGCACAAATTATAACCCCAGTTATGGGTGCATTAACTCCAGTTAAGTACTCATTAAAACTAGTAGAGCTATTGTACAACGATACTCTATATCCAAACATTACTAACACAACTTACGAAGGTGCTATCAAAGACAGTGGAGACCGCGTACGTGTTCGTACTTTGGGTAAAATTGCTCTTTCTGCTTACACTAAAGGTATGCAACTTGTTAAGCAAGAACTTACACCTACTTACGAAGATTTGATAATCGATAAACAATACTACTTCTCTTTTGGTGTAGATGATATCGATAAACTACAAAACGATGTTAATGCTATCTCTGAATACGCAAGTAACACAAAAAATGATATGGAAGACCTTGTTGATATCGACATTCTTACATACATGGCTGAAAACGTAAAAGGTTCTAACATGGTTGGTACAAACTACTCTACAGGTACAGCAGCAGTTGCTGCAACTACAGGTGTAGTTACAGGTACAGGTACTACATGGACAGCTGCTATGGTTGGTGGTATCTTCGTTGCTTCAACAGGTACTTCATACCTTATCACAGCTCGTTCTTCTAACACATCTATCACAATCGTTGACCTAGGTGGTTCTACATATACAGGTGGTGTTATTGCAGATTCTGCTTACACAATCGCAGCTGCTACAGCTCTTTCTGTTACAAAATCAAACGTATACGAAAAAATCGTTGCTCTACGTACAGCACTTGGACAATCTCTTTCTCCTAAAGAAGACCGTTTCCTTGTTGTTAACTCACAATTTGAAGGTATCCTTATGCAATCTCCTGAGTTTATTCCAGCTGTTGCATCAGCATACGAAAACGTTGTTCAAAAAGGTCTTATTGGTTCTATCGCTGGTTTCAAGGTTTATACAACTGAGAACATCAAAGGTAATAACACAACTGGTTACTTCTTCGTAGCTGGTAACAAGACTTACTGTTCAATGGCAATGCAAATCATGAAAACTTCTATTATTCCTTCTGAAATGTCAGAGGACTCATTCATCTCAACTGTAAAAGGTTTACTTGTATGGGGACGTAAAGTTTTCAATGGTAACCGTGGCCATGGTGCAGTTCTACGTGCTACTCTAAGTTAGTAGTTCTCCTCTTATCTCCCTTGTGGAGATTGGGGATAGGATTATTAATAACCTAAAGACACATGCAATTAACAACATCACAAATCATCAAATTAGCTAGAGCTAAAATACTTGAGCAAACTGGAGAAATAGTTTCTGACGAGACGCTTCTTATCTATGCAAACTTAACTTACGCTGACCTTATGCGTAAAGTCTTTACTAATGATAAAATAAAAACAGCAACACTCGCTTTCACAGGTGGTTCAGCTTCTACACCTCTTGATTTTGGAACTTTGTATGGTTCAGGTCAAGATGTAGCAGGTAATGTTTTTGAAGAGGTTTCAATAGAAGACTTTGACAATAAAACACTTGAAGAAATGATAACTGTTGAAGATGGGACAATCAAAGTTTACCCAACAACAACAGCTAATCTAACAATTAAGTATTATCCTCAATTTGAAGAACTTACAATAGTTCCAGCAACTACTCCTGATGTTAATGATTACTTTCATGAACTTATTGTCTACGGTACAGTAGCAAGAGCATATGAAGACTTACAAGATGAATCATTATCTATCTACTACTCAGATAAATATAAAAAAGAATTAGCAGAAAAACTTTCAACACAAAGTAACTACGAAGAGAATAATCAACGTGGTGGTCAGATGTTTACATATCAAAGATTAATTTAATATGCCATTAAAGAAAGAACCATTTGTAATAATAAAACAAGATTTATCTAAAGAAGTTGACGTAGATGATTCTGTTGGTAGAAGTTCACCAATTAACATGAACTTCATAGAAACTGGTTATCTTAAAAAAGATACTGGTTCTTCTTTGTTATCACCGACTGATACATCATTAAGACATTCACTGTTTAACTATGTTAAGCAAGATGGTACAAATATGATTATTTCAGGTTATGAGAATAAACTACAGAAATTTAATCCTACAACATCACTATGGGAAGACTTAAATGTTGAAACAGGTACAGTTACAGTCACTATTGCGTCACCTGCTGTATTTACATTAACATCTCATGGTTTAACTGCTGATACAAAAGTTTACTTTAGCACTACAGGTGTTTTACCCACTGGAATTACTGCTGGTACAACATACTATGTGATAGCAACAGGTTTGACAGCTAATGATTTTCAAGTATCTGCTACACTTGGTGGTGCAGCTATAAATACAACAGGTACACAATCAGGTACACACAAGGTAAATAGGTCTTTTACACCTGAAGCTCTATTTGGTTTCTTTGTTTACGAAAATGAACTCTATGGATGTAACGCAGAAGAAGATTACTTTAAATTTGATGGTACAACATTCACAAGATACACAGCAGCACCTAAAGGTAACATACTCGAAGTTTTTGAGGATTCAATGAATGTTGCAGGTGTCAAATCCAATCCATTGTCTATTTATTATTCTAATACAGGAGACCCTACAACATTTACAGGTACAGATGTTGTTCAACCTCTTGGTACAGACAGTGTCACAGGACTTGAAAACTACTATGGTCAGCTTCTAATATTTAAACAGGAATCAATTTGGAAACTTACATTTGTTTATGACAATGTAACGTCTCTTTACATACCTAAACTTGAACTCCAATCAGGAAACTATGGAGCATGTTCACGTGATGCTATATCTTGGGTTGAAAATGACATCTGGTTCTTCACGGGGAGAGAAGTTAGAGCTATAGGTTATAAAGACCAACAAACAGGTGTCTTGGGTGTTAATACATCTGTAATATCTGACCAAATAAAAGAAACATTAAAGAAGGTATCAGTTGCAAATTATAGTAAGGTTGTTACATTTTACCATAACAGAAGATTTTACTTATCTGTTCCTCTTGAAGCATCATATAATGATACAATCTTTGTGTGTCATCTTTTGTATAAGAACAACTGGACAAAATATAACAGTCGAATAAAAGCTCAAGCCTTAGATTTTATGTCAATAGATGACACAATCTATACATGTAAATCAACAGCACCGTATGGTGTACTAAAATGGAACGAACAATTACTTACTGACAACGGAAATGCAATTAACTGTGAGGTTGTATTTAAAAAGATAGAAGATAAAGATTTCAACAAGTTTAATATTTACAGATACCTTGATGTGATGTTTAAAAACTTACAAGGAAAGATAACCGTTACACTTATAGAAGATGCTAATGATTTAAGAACAGAAAAAACTAAAACATTTTACATTGGTCAAGGGTTAGAAGATGGTTCAAGTTCTCTCGGTGAAGTTACAACAGGTAGACAACTTGTTGGGGATGGATATGGACAAATAATATCAATAGCACCGTACTTGAAAAATAGAATATCTTTCTTGTCAAAAGCACAAACACTAACAATAGGTCTTTCAAACAGTTCAATAGATGAAACATTTACTGTATGTGAGTATGCTCTATTTGGAACAAAAGAACCAAGAAAGATGTTTAAAACATCAGGTATTGTGTCAGTTGGATAATACACTTTACAAAATAATATTAATATGATATAATACATTTATGAAAACTTTACAAAACTATTTCGAAACAAAGGTTGCTATAGACTGGGCTATAGGAACTGGAAAAAGATATGTTACAACAGTACCTACACCTACATCAGGTTGGTTAGTTGTTTCACCTAATAATTCTACACTGCGTGAGATTGTTGCTTATAACGTTGTTGGTACTGATGGTACTGGTAATTTCGTAACACTTACAGCACGTGGTGTTGGTGGTACTACAGAACAAACACACTCTGTTAATGAACCTGTTAACCTGAATATAACAGCTCAACACTGGGCTGATATTTATGTAGACCCTGTGTTTACTGGTTCTGTTACAGTACCTACACCTACATCAGGCACAGATGCAGTCACAAAAGATTATGCTGATGGTCTTGCTATTGCTGGTGCCCCAGACGCTGGTCTTGCAACAAAAGGTATCGGTAAGACATCTGTTGCTCCTGCTAGTGCTTCTAACCCAATCTTTGTCGGTGATAATGACCCACGTGTCCCAACACAAGGCGAAAATGATGCTCTTGTTGGTACAAGTGGTACACCTAGTACATCTAATCCATTTGCAACAAAAGCTACCACAGATTATAAAATCTCTCAAAGTGGTACTGAAATATACGCAACCGCTGGTGGTACAGCTAACGCTCTAACTCTTACACTATCACCAGCACCAAGTGCATATACCGCTGGGATGAAAGTATCTTTTAAAGCTTCAGCAAGTAATACAGGAGCTACAACAATTAATGTTAATGGTTTGGGAGTAAAAGATATAAAGAAAGATATAGACAAGGCGTTGGTTGGCGGTGAAATTGTAAACGGTGGAATATATGAACTTTCTTATGACGGTACAAACTTTCAAGCTACAACAGTACAAACTTCTTTTATGGGGTACCCAACTGTTGGGAAAATATATACAAATACAACACAATCAACAAACGGTCCATCTACTGCAGTTACTATATACAGTGGGACATTAGTTGCTAACACATTAACTACAAACAGAGCGATAAAAGGTGAAATTTTAATATATGCTGCTAACTCTGTTTCTGGTTCATCTTCTGTTAATTTTAAAATTGGAGGGACAACTGTGTTTCAAACATCTGGACAAGCATCTAATGTTTTTAATTCATACAGAATTAAATATACAATAGCATATAATTCATCTACTTCTGTTAGTTTTTCAATGGATAAAATACAAAGCGTAAACAATCCTACACCTGGAACAGAAAATGTTGCATCGCAAATAA
>Ga0075464_10000924_pt1 | contig 13094 bp, 23 predicted proteins | sample DEB19_08_DNA_5_FD_75068 | JGI IMG/M metagenome (GOLD analysis project Ga0075464, IMG submission 75068) | Aqueous microbial communities from the Delaware River and Bay under freshwater to marine salinity gradient to study organic matter... | ecosystem: Environmental > Aquatic > Marine > Coastal ...
CACACTTTTTGCCCATACCCGTATGTGCCACGGGGGGTCAATTTAATTTTGTATGTTTTTTCCTTTAGATGAATTACAAGAACGACAAAGCACTTGGATATTTTGCAATTCGTTTCTGCCACCATTTGCCAAACTAATTATGTGATCCGCCGTCAGGTCTTGAGTGCTATGGCACAGGCGACAAAATGGTTGCAACTGCCGAGCGAGCTTAGATAACTTCTGCCACTTGTAATCATATCCGCGTGCAGTTCGTGACGGGCGCAGTGCTTCTTTCTTTCGTTTGCATTCAACACAGAGATAAGAGTTGCGAACTATTGTTCCGCATTGTGCGCAAGGTCTAGGAAGTAATGCCATCGTGTTTCACTAAGTATTCTATTGCCATCGCTAGGCGGGTAGGTGAGTCCTTAAAAAATCCAAGACCCTTGTTGCAATAAGAACAAACAATTCCTCGCACAATAAGTGTGTCGTGATTATGGTCAATGATTAACTTATCATTGCTTTCATCAGCAGTGATTCCACATATAGCACAAGAGTTATTCTGTTTCTTTAACAGTTCGTCATAGTGTTGCTTTGCTTCACGAACAAACTTTCTATGAATCTGCCTACAATGTTTGCAGATGTTGTGTCTTTTGTTTATTGCTTTATTAGTGAAACGAAACTCTGTTATCGGATATTCAGTTCCACACTTACGACACACACGCGATTCATTCGGCTTCCTCGTCATCATCTTCATCATCCGTTCCGAAGCCTGCAAGACGATCCTCAGTTGGAAGAGATAGATAACATTGCAGCGTTGCATTCACTGCTCTGCTCAATAACGACTCGATAGCATCAAAGGAAAGATTCTGGTCGGTTGTCATCTCTGACTCAACATCACCAATGCTTATAGTTATGCTCAACATTGTTGTAGCTCCAAACGCATATCAAGCAAATCGTCTATGAACTCGTCAACAATGTCGCGTTGGCGTTGAGTGTAATGAGGAAGGTTGCGTGCCTTAGTAGCGTGACCAAGGGCTTCATCGATTTCGTGGATGGATTGTTCCGAGATAGGGAACTCTGATAACGAAAGTGTAGCAGAGAACCTTGACAACATTCTAGGCATTTTGTTGCCTCACTTTCATTAGGGCTTGGAGATCGTAAGTCGAACCCCGTTTCTCAATTCCAAACTTTCTAACTGCTCGATAAACCTCTCGCTCTGTCATTTGTAGCCAAGCTGCAATTGCCTCGATGTCAAGAAAGAATCTGCGATTCGGATTGCTCATTGCTAGTGCCACCAATCTTAAGACCGACCAACTTTGTTTGCATCCAAAGCAACTGACATCTTGTGACATTTGTTCGACATCAATGACAACAAAACGATTGCAGTCATCAGTCGGACAAGGAATCCTTCTTGCCTGTTCTTTGAACTTTTTGGCGGCTGCACGACCCCTAGCGTGTAGCCCCCAAACTTCCCCTGCGAAGTCTAACGCCCACGGCTGAGTCAATGTCCAAGAAAGGTGAGCAATGTGGAACTCACAGGTTGCCTGGACTTCAAGGTCAGTAGTCGGCTCCCTCTTTACTAACGCAGGCGGTGTCAAGGCCCTGTCGCGCCTGATGATGCCTTCCCACCCGTGAAGGATGGCAAGAAGGTCAGTAGCCATTGAGAAGTCCAAGGCATTGACATTGATACCGATAGAGCGTTCGGCGCTGACCGCGCCACTGCCGGTGCGTGATGGCTCAAGATAGAACCCTGCCTCGAACTGCAACTGCGGCAACTCCTTCAAGGTAGCTCGCAAGCGACCGAAGCAACTGCGACACTCGCCTTCAGTTTCTTTCTTACAGACTAGACATTGCATCAGAACGGCCTTTCCACATAGTCGAGTTCTTTCCAATAGTTTGGCGGGGTCGCTTCAAAAAGTTTGAATGATGAGCAGTGATGCTCTCCCAAGATAACTGACCTCTTGGCCTTGCCCCATTTGATTCGGTTGGCACTTCTCTCAACCGCCTCAAAGGACACCTTGGTCTTGTGGCACTCAAAGGTCATCAGTTTGTTGATCCGTTTGATTATCTCTTCCTCGATGGTTAGGACAGGGGTATCAAGTCGGCGAGCAAAGCCAGCCCAACTTATCCCTGCCCAAATGAGGGCTCCGCACCTTGAGCAATTTATAGGTTTGAAATCTTGATTCATAAATTGCTTCCCGCTTTTTTCATCATTTTCAACCTTCGCTTAGAATTGGCAGACTTAGTGTCCCCCCCTTATAGGGGGGACTACTAAGTAGTCGCAAGGCGGGAAGTCCCGCACTTTTTTTGGGTGGGAAGGACATTTCGGACATTTTCTTACCCATTGAAGCTCTCCAAATGACCTACTGGAAACCATATTTTGGCACTGCCAACGGTCTTAACACTGACCCTGTTGTAATGTAAAGCAGACTTTCTAGCAGTTGTCATCGCCTTGTTTCTTTCATCGATTCCAAGAAGTGATAGCAATTCGCTAGTGGTCTTGCCAGGGTTAGCAATTACGACCTCAACCCATTGATCCTCTAAAGCCATCTTCTTGGCGACCTTGGCACTGGCACCGCCAAGTTTAAGACGGCGCGATGCATCGTCATAGGCAAGAGCCTGTTGCTCTAGGAATACATCACGGCCATCGGCAGAGAAGAATCGCCCTTCCTCAGTCTTTGACAGAAGCCATCTAACATCGGCCCAATCATCAAGGCGAGTAGCACCGCGAGCGCGTTCAATGCCGTGTTCCTGAGCCCTGCCTGTGTGCATAGGAATGACCAAGTTATCCACAGATGCCTGCTTCTTAATGAAATCCAAGGTATCTAAGAACAGACCAACATCGCTATTAGAGTTCTCATCGCCTGAACCTACAAAGGCGCGGGCAAATGGGTCCATAATCCAAGTTTGGCAATCAAGGTCTTGCAAAATGCTAATGATTAGCCTCTGCACTCGCTCACTGATAATCGGCAGCCTTTCGCCTCTTAGGTGAACCAAGGTGACTCGCTCAGATTGCTTTATCTCAACATCTTTCATCCATCGGCGATATTGATTCTCGCTAACTTCATAGTTAAAAATAACAATGCGGCGTTTGTGAGTCGGTTCTTGGAAATAATCAAGAAATTTAATCTCATCAGCTAATGAACGGGCTAAATCGTTGATTAAAGTCGTTTTGCCAGCCTTGTATTGCGCCGTAATAGAGATATTAGCGCCTTGGGGGAAAATGTCCCTAATCACCCATTGAGCCTCAATTTCAGGCAGTTGTAGTTCTTCTTTCAGGCTTCGGACAAAGATAGGCTCCTTATAGGTGGCACTTGCCTCTTCTTCTTTGATGATGCGAGTTGCCTCTTTGCGAATGCGTTGTCGCTCAAGTTCTGCCTCAAGTGGAGTTAGACCGGCACCGACAATGCCAAGGCCATCGCCACTGGCGCTTGCACTTGGCAAAGCAAGAGAGCCAAGCTCTCCGCTTGTGCCATAGCCTTTTTGCCGAAGGGCATTGGCGCAGGCACCAAAGTCACCGCCAAACTTAGTTAGGGCGGTATAGGCGAACTTTGAGTAGGAGCGATCAGAGTCCAATGCCACTGACGATGTGAAAATGTGGAAAAGGTCATTGCCTTGATAATTGGTCGTTGCGCTTATCCCATAATCTTTGCCAGGTCTTCTCCAGTCAGTTTTGCCCATTGAATCCGAATGCAATTTTGTCCAGCCATCAGGAATAAGGATTTCATCCCAAGTGGTGCGAGCATTGAAGTCATCGCCTGGCAATAATTGTCCAGATACTCTCGGTTTTGCTACTGGCTCATTAAATTGCTCTTTTGGCATCTCATCTAGTGAAATAAATAGTTCACGCAACGCATCGACTTCTTCTTCCGTGAAGGTAGGAATTGTCTTTGGGTTGCCTTTGATGATATTCCAACCATTGCCTGATGGATGACAGATGCCAGGGGTTGGAGCAGTGACAACAAAGCCACCTTCGCCCCTTGATTCGGCTAGAACTGAGATAACTGCGTTTTCATCCATTCTTCTAGCAAATCTTTCATTGCCTGGAATCAAACCCTCACTCTTTAGCAACCAATGCAGACCGCCTGAAGGTGAGCGTTCAACATAGCCTGAATTAAGGCGTTCAAATAAATCTATGATGTTATTTTCTTTGGCACGATGGGTTAGAAGGTCAATTGTCTGTAAAGTTGCAGCTCTTGCCTCTAACTCAATCATTAGTAGATTTCCACTTACTTGTCCACATAAAACACCTAGACCATCGGCTTTGGCAAACCATTCAAGAACTTGCTCCTGTGATGGCTTCTCTTTTTGATACTGAGTCCAAGATGGAACTGCCGGTGCTTTTTGGCGGTGACGGTTGACGGGTAGCGGAACTATTCCCTCAACATAAAACTCTAAAGCCCGAATTAAAACCTTGTTATCGGCTGGCTCGGTAAAAGGCGCGGATGCAGTTTGCATTAGTCAAGGTCCCCTCGTAGATACTTTTTGACTAACTTGTGTTTCGCCAAATTCTTCTCTGTTCCTAAAGCATTTCTTTGAACGAGTATGAACATTTTTGTATGTTGCATCAGAGTCACGCCTGCGATGCGTGAAATTTGCTTCCACTCTCGTTCTAATTCAAAATGATGATCCGAGCAAAGTAGAACCAAGTCTTCTATTGGCTCATCGAAGAGATTTTCATAAGTTATATGATGAAAATTGAACTTAGGTTCATTTAGAGTCCAGGGTTTATCACAGACCCAACAAAATTGGGGCATTGAAGAGAGCCAATAATCTCGTTTGCGGCTGGCCCACTGAGATGAATCTAAATATCGCAAATAATTTTCTTTGCGGGAATGTAGAGCTGCTGGTTGAAATGCGCTAAGATTGGTCATATCGAGCCTCCTATTAGGTTCGGTCAAGCCCTCGGTGGTTAGCGCCACGCGGGGGTCTTTCTTTGTATTCACCATACCCCCAAAAGCCAACATTTTCTTCTCCCCCGTCATTGTCATATTAAATCGACCACCATCCCCTAATCGTTCCGCCTAGTGGGCAGATGTTCCAATCTGCCTTGCCATCTCTTATCCATTGCTTATGAAGTTCTATTTGAAACTCAAAATCTGTTTCGTGAGTGTCACGCCCGCAGTCAGGACATATTGGAACTCCAATGGTTTCGAAGATGTGGCGACACATTTGACTCCTCTTTTATTTGTCGAGTGCAGTGGCAGGAATCGAACCTGCCGATGAATGACCCCGTATCTCATCGCTCCCAAGCACTGCTTGGTTGCCCGTGGAAAGGTAGGACACAGGCAACCTTATGATGCAAGACGGTGACGGAAGGAAAACCGCCTTGCTTTCACATTTATAGTGGCTTTGCTCCAAGTTGTGCGAGCAGAGCTGCAACTTCAGGTGTTAGACCCGCAGTTGGATTTGCAACAGAGGCCACAGGCGCAGGCATCGCCACAGGCGCAGGCGGTGCCGCAAGATAAGCATTTGCCTTTGCAATTGCTGCCGCATCGCTAGTGGCATCTAGCAGAATCCACGGCGCGCTCTTGCCAGGCTTGGCAGGGCCTTGGCCGATGCGGGCAAGAACCTTCTGATTCAACTTTGTCTTTAGCGCATTGCGAAGTGCAACATTGAACCAAAGAAGTGAGTTGTATTCGGTGCTTGTGTCAAGATCATAGACATTGACTTCGACTGCCTCGGCGATGCCGTGGACAGTTTGAATCCCTGTCTTATATTCAATAGGTGTAATAATCAGCAAGTGGTTGGCAAGGTCTGCCACTTTCACTGACTCGCTTTGATTTCCTGGTGATGCGAAGGTCATTCCCCCGACTCCTTTTCTATTTTGTTTGCTTCATCTTCTTCATTGTTTTTTACTATGTCATTGATTGTCACTTCAATGTCGTTTTCATCAGCTTCTTCAGTTGTTTCAATCCAGCAATAGCCAACAGAGCCACCGCGCATTCCTATCAGCCAAGCGACAGAATTGAGGATTCTTGCTTCCCAATGCTTCATTGGACTAATTACGAGTCGCGGTTTCACCGTAGCATCCTTTTGAGAGGTCTTTTGAGTAAGGCAAAAAGTAAGGACAATAGTTGCAGAGGCGATTTGGTGCTGATGGAATCATCTCCCACATTGCAGGATTTGTTTCCACATCGACCTGAGCAAGTAGAGCGTGGATGTTATCCATCCGCTCCAAACCTTTCAGAGCTACCGATTCGTCATAGTCATAAAGTTCTATGTGCATCTCATCTATGCCGCCACTTGTGGGCAGATAAACAAGTGCCACCTGATTAACAGGGGCTCCTGTTTGGGCCATTCCATAGCCATAGAGTTGAATTTGAGTAAAGTATTGAGGGTTCTTACCCTCTTTGCGTTTGCGATCCATCTGATTAGGACTTGTGGTCTTCCAATCAATAACGATGCCACGCACACTGTCATAAAGGTCAACGGTGCCGGTCAGGTTGCCACGGATATTGACTCGCTTCTCGACTTCATAGCCTTCAATTCTTGCAAAGACATCTGCAAGATATTTGTGAATTGCGCTGCCAACTTGTGCGCTCCAATTACTTGAACCGCCTTCGTTGGTCTTCTCCCAATCAAGGAGTTTGTAAGCAAGTCGCCTTGTGCAATCGTGACCAACTTCCGATGGCCCGATAACGACTTGCTTAGCTCTTGGAGTCCAAATGCCTGCCTGATGGATTATTTCAGAGAGTCCTTGACCAAGAGCTTTAGCAGGTGAAACAGGTGACACTAAGGTCATCAATCTTCCTCTTCTTCATCGTCATAATCAGGAATTATTGGAACAATTGGCTCCATTGGATTTATGTAAGGGATGCTCATTGCTCATCCTGGCTAACAAGAGTAAATCTGCGATGAGTGCTTTGAACATTTAGGACATCAAGCACCTGTGGTGGCAAGATTTCCTTTGCTCTTTTCACATCAAATCTTGTCGATGTGACAGTTGAGAACTTGACGACTTGTTGGCCTTTGTAAAGACCGATTTCATTATCGCCAAGAGCTGCTTCAATATGAGATCGGGCGACATCGCCGACCTCTTCCCATTCTTTTATTTTGGCTAGGGCGTGGCGATATTGTTCAAGCCACATTGCGATATTCTCGTCAAAGTCCACCACGCCCTTTTCTATTTCAGTTGACACGACCCCGCCTTTTTTTCAGTAGTAATTCTTTTCCTTAAAATGACTCCAAGCCTTGCAGGGAGTCAGGTGTCGCCTGTGGATGTAGGCAAGTGTTGCCACAAGTTGTGGCACCGATGCCTCGGTGTGTTTCATTCCGAGGTTGCGATAGGTGGCATCAAGCAGTTGCCCAATACCTTTGGCGCTGGAATTAGGGTTCTTTGCAGAACTATCCCAGGCGCTCTCCTTACCGAGCAATTTCGCTAGGCAGGAATACTCCTTCTTTGTCAGCAATTTCTTTGCCAATTTCTTGGCATCGACTTGCTGCAAGATAGGTCTTTCTTTATAGACAATTGATGCAGGAATTGCAGGTTGTGGTGCAAATGCCGCATTCACCAACATTGAAGTCATTGCGCTGACTCCGATGATGATAATGATTCCCCTGAAGGTTTTTCTGCGTTGAGTAATTGGGATTCTCCTTCTAATTTCGCAGCTCGTTTGAGAACCTGAGTGACATAAGCCAATTCGATTCTCATCGTGTCTGCGATTTCTTTGGGTGTTCGCCCAAAAGAATGCAAGGATCGGATTGCATCAGCGCGATTGACTCGCCCTGTTTTGCGATTCTTAAATCCTTGCCCAAAGCCTCGCTGTGCAGGCGTGGTGCCTGCCCATATTCCGTGAGGGATTTGTTCTTTGAGCGCGTAGTCCAAGCACTCCTTTCTTTCAGGACAACCGGCGCAAATACTGCGCGCGATTGGAAGGCACTTTGCCTCTTGTTCTTTTGATTCAGGAAAAAATAAGTTTGGATTGATGATGCCTTTGCAACTTGCTTCGGGAAGAAGTGGAAGCGCAGGATAAAAGTGTTGGAGAACATTCATTGCCTCTCACCTAGCCAGGATTCAAGGTCTTGAATAACGAATGCCCTCTCGATAGAGGCGTTCCTTCTCTTAACAACAACGAATGATGGTGGAGCTTCTTCTAGGCCCCGTGCCTTTGAATAATTCTTGGCTTCCTTAACTGCTTCATCCCAAAAGGTCGGAAGGCTTATTGCCTTGCGATTTTTCAGTTCAAGCACATAAGTCTTGCCTGCAATAAAGGCAACGATGTCGCCTTCATCTTTTGATCCCGATAATCGCAAACGCTCGGCGGTGACACCGCGAGAACGCAACCACTTGAGAACTCCGATTTCAAACGCAGAGCCTTTGCGACCATTGGGATTTGCCATTACTTCACCAACTCCAATTTCGTAGGTTTGCCGGCAACGGCGCGGGCGAACTTCACTGCCAAAATCAATTGCTCAGCCAAGGCCAGCGCCTCTTCCTCTGTTATCGAGGCGAGTTTGACTGCGATGTCAGGCAATTGCGCCCTGACTTTGTCGAGAAGCCTTGCAGCTTCTTGCGACTTCAAAGAGTCAAGGCCTGAATGCTCGGCAAGGCGAGAAAGGGCCAACAAAGGCACCTGCGCCACGACATCTTCCAAAAGGTCAAGGTTGGCATCCTGCTCTTCTAGGTAGAGGACTACTGATCCGTCTGTGGCATTGTGGACAGAAAATAGGTTCACTTGCCCACCGCCCTTGCAAGAGCCTTCTGACGGCTCTCCCAAGCCTGCGCCTGCCTAATGCCCTCTTCTAGTGGGTCATCGTGTAGGCTCAGAATGCCCCATAAAAGGCACAGAATGCCGATTACAGCCCCGAACATAACAAACTCCATATAACACCCCTTCTGTTGACTTGCGCTAAGTATGAGGGGAAGGGCTGACACCCTATGCCCGACACGCCGAAACACCTAATGATTTGTGTATGGACAAAGGTAGGCACTAAGGTTCTCTTATTGAGGCGAAAGGTAGTAGCTTCAAGAAACGGAAGAAGCAAATGACACAAGAAATCGGATTCGTCAAAATAAATAGAAATCGCTACATCACAACAGATGAGCAATTCACAGTTCTAAACATTGGTGGCAGCGTTTGGGTTGTTCTTAAGAAAAACGAGAATGACAACTACAACTCAATGTTTATTGCACAACCATTCAATCGCGCCCTTGAAGCAATGTCAGCACTACGAAAGGCGGTTGCATAATGAAAACAACTCATAAAATTGAGGATGTTCACATCCTTAGCATCAAAGTAAGTGTGTTTGATAGACCAAGCATTTTCACCAATGAACATATGCTTCAGGTGGCGCACGATGCAATTGCTGATTACTTACGCAGTCAAAATGTTTCTTTCCAATTTATTTCCGCAAGTGCAAGTTTGGGTGCATAATGACAAGCAATCGTTTATGGATTGACGACAATGGAACTGTTGTTTGTGATGACCACGCAGGAACTTATTTGCGGTCAGCATTTGAAGCAAATAGCGAGGCAATACAACATAGAACACCACTTGGAACTTGGTGCGCGTATTACACCCATCTTATTGGTGGCGCAAATTTAGTGTGTGAAGTTTGCACACCTTGGGATTCACCCAATCATCCTTACAATCAAAAGGTCGGTGCATAATGAAACTGACAAACGAAGACTTTATGCGTTTGCACCAAACTTCGATGGAATGGGGTGTGCATTGGAAAAAACACGAATTGCATTTTGAACCAAGTGTCAAAAGCTATGAGTGGCGTTGGGCATATTGGTTTGACCTTTATGTCAACCTTCTTTTTGGAAGGCAGTTTTTAGAGCAAGAAGAATGGTCATTCGAAGTTGTTTGGGATGAGGGTTCTGATGCTTGGCTTTTACTTACCAATTACGAATCTATTGAGAGCAAAGGTGATGAAGTTGAAGAAAATTAGAAGCGTTCGTGTATCTGACCAACTATGGCGCAAGGCGCAGGCGAAGGCGCGGGCAGAGGGCAAATCATTGTCTGAAGCCATCAACGACTTCTTGAAGGAGTATGTCAAATGACAACTGCCGAAATCGCCACCGCCTTTGCAAAGCGCGGTTGGTATGTTCTCCCCTGCTATCCGCAACAAAAGATTCCATTCTTTCCAATAGCAAAGCAAGGCTATAAGTCAGCCTCAAATAAACCTGCCACAGTCAAGAAGTGGTTTGAGAAGTCGCCTTTGCTAAACATTGGCATTGCTTGTGCGCCATCAAATCTTGTGGTCTTTGATATTGACTACCGCAATGGCGGAACAACCGAAGGCTTAGACCTTGACACCTTCACAGTTGAAACAGGTGATGGCTTGCATCTTTACTACAAAGCACCAATTGGCGCTTCTTTCAAGGGCAAACTGCGCGATGGCGTTGACATCAAGTTCAATGGATATGTTGTCACCGCAGGATCACTGCACGAAAACGGCAAATTCTATGAAATTGTCAAAGACATTGAGCCTGCCCCTGTGATGGGATGGTGCTAAATGAATGGATGGGATTTGCTTATTGTTTTCTTTACTGCCTTCTATGCCTTTGCCATTGGCAGAAACATCTTCTTTTGGGCTTTCCTATCAGCCTTTTATGGCTTTTGGATTCCGCTTCTGATGGTGCTATTTATGCCAAAGCGCCAACCAAGTGCGGTTGTATTTCCGCAATGGTTTATGGATTGGGCAGGCCCTAAATACATCAACCGAACCATCAAGAAAATGGAGAGAGAGTTCTAAATACCTTTCAAGGCTCGCTCAATGCCCTCTTCAAGTGAGATTTTTGGCTCATAGAAGGAAAGCATTTTGTGAGTGTCGCCAACCCGATATGCCACCCCAACAGGTGCGTTCGGGTTGGTTTTTATTTCAGCCAAATAACCTGCCTGCATCATCACAAGTTCTGCCAAGTCAATGAAAGATGTCGCTCTACCTGAGCAGAGATTAGAAACTTCAACCTTGTTTGTGATGGCTTCAAAGGTTGCTCTTACAATGTCCTCAATGTGAATGAAGTCGCGCACTTGCGTTCCTTTGCCCCAAACATTAAAAGGCGCTTCTTTCTCTTTGCCTCGCTTGATAAATGATGGGAAGGGATAGTCAAGGCTTTGATCCGTGCCATAGCCTGAAAATGGTCGAAGAACAGTAATTCCCAAGCCTTCAGCGCGAGCATAAGAGGCAAGTTTCTCGCCTGATAACTTTGCCCATCCATAGGTCATATCAGGTGTTCTTATGTGGTCAAGGTTTATATCCCACTCTTTCAACTTTTGTTTGTATTCAGCTCTTTGCAAGAAAATCGGATAGGCAGCAGAAGATGAAAAATAAACTAAATGACCAGGGCGAGTGCGAAGCGCCCATTGGAAGAGGTCGGCATCAATGGCAAGGTCGGCGGCAACTGCCAAAGGATTTCCTTCAATGGTGGCACGGCCACCGACAATGGCCGCGAGATGAATGACCACATCAAATTTGGTGTCATCTTTAGCAAAGAAGTCACGGACATCGCGCCCATTCTTTATGTCAATGCCGGTGATTTGGTTGTTCTTAGAATCAAGATGTTTCTTGAAGTTAGTGCCGACAAAGCCTTCATCGCCTGTTATCAGAATTTTCATTTTCCCCACCTGTCGCTCTCATATTTATATTTCTCAGTGTTCGCTTCTGCCAATTGAGCATCGCGGTCAATCCTAAAGATATAGCGGTCATTTTCATCAAGAGCTGCGCCAATGTGGGAAAGTTTAGTTGGCGCATCAAAGGCAATGCCTGTTCTTATTGACTTGCCCTCAATAGGTGTGTTGTAAAACGGATCGTGAATTAAGACTGAATCCTTTACCCAAGGATAGATAACTTTTTCAAGAAATGCTTGGTCTGTGGTGTAGAAATCGCCAGGGTTATCGCTGGCAATAAGTTCTGCCATATCTCGAAACTTGTAGGTCTTGCCGGCAAACATTCCTGCGCTTATTGGGTAATTATGACCTGAAGGATGGTCTTTGATGATGTGATAATCAAGACCTGATTGCTCCCATTCTTCGTGCGCTATTCGGTCGCGGAAAGAAAGGCGGGCATCAGCATCACGGCAGATGACCACTTCAAATTGCGGGTCAGCAAAAGCAAGATAACGCCAAAGCCTTGCGGTGTTATTTTCTAACTCACTCATCCTGACTATCTTGACACCTTTGACAAGGTTTAGGGTGCTGACAACCCAATCTTCAACGCTTTGGCCCACATAAAAGACTAAGCGGAAGCCATCTTCAAATGGAAAATAACGCGAGCCAAGAATTGCGTTCTTGATAGCTCCGATGGTGTAGCGCGGATCATTGCCATATAAGGAAAAGGCAATTGCTTTCATTTCAATAAATCTCGCAAGAGGACTTGATAGTCCTCGCTCTTGATGTAGAAGTCATAGGCCAAGGCATCCAATGAATAAACCTCACGAGCATTGACAGAGCGATAGCCCTCATCCCACTCGGCTTTGCCTGCTAGTGGATGGCAATGCTCGATGATGACTTGAGGGAGATAAACAAGGTTGCCAAGGTCTTCACCTAACTTCTTCCAAAAGTTGTCTAGGTATAAGTGGCGAAGTTTTGGTGGCACCATCCCGCCGAGGGCGCTGACGATGGCATTGGACATCATCACGGCAGTTGGCAGATTTTGGCCTTGGAGCAGGTCATTGCCATAAGCCACGCCAGGGGCGGTGCCTATGGCTTTACTCAATGTAATATCCCAATCAGGTGTTCTGAATCTATGGTCATCGCCAATGAAGGTGAAAAAGTCATATTCGTCAACATACTTCTTGGCAGCGACATTGACAGGATAAGCCATTCCCCTTGTGGTGTTTTCAATCTCCAAGATGTATTCGACACCGACTGCGGTGCGATAATTGATTAGTTCCTCGTCATCTTTGTCCACAACGAAGAGCAAGTCAGAGCGACAAGAGAACTGCCTGTGCGCTTGTAGAACTTCAACTGCATTCTTTGGCCTGCCTCTAGTTGGCACAAGCACTAGATTATTTTTCACTATCATTGATTTCCCCATAAATGGCGGTGTAAGCCGCCAAGTCGATGATGCTATCTTCGTGGTCAGGTGTCTGAATCAAGCGAGCAATTTTGACAAGACATAAACACAAAGCGACCTGTGAAGCACTTATCTCTTTTTCAAGATAA
>Ga0075464_10000925_pt1 | contig 13091 bp, 15 predicted proteins | sample DEB19_08_DNA_5_FD_75068 | JGI IMG/M metagenome (GOLD analysis project Ga0075464, IMG submission 75068) | Aqueous microbial communities from the Delaware River and Bay under freshwater to marine salinity gradient to study organic matter... | ecosystem: Environmental > Aquatic > Marine > Coastal ...
CTTGAGACGGCAGGCCAAAAGAAGGGGGAGAAGAAGACCTACCCCTTCAACGGCGCAGCCGACGTTCGTTTCCCGCTTCTGACGACGGCAAGCATTCAGTTCGCAGCGCGGGCTTATCCCAACATCGTCCGCGGCGATGAAGTCGTCCAAGTCAAGATCAACGGCGAAGACACAGACAGCGCCAAGGCCGATCGCTCGGAACGCGTCGCCGCGTTCTGCAACGATCAGATCATCTATCAGTGCCCGGAATGGGAAGGCGGCACCGACCAGCTTTTGCACCAGCTTCCGATTACCGGCGCTGGCTTTCGCAAAGTCTATTGGGATCCTGCGCTCAATCGCCCGCGCTTTGATTATGCGCCGGCGCTCAAGGTGGTCATCCCGATCGATGCGCCGTCTATCGAGATGGCGCCGCGGGTCACCCACGTTCTGGACTCGATCTATCCCTACGATTACGAGGCCCGCGTCGCGTCCGGCCAATGGCTGAAGTGCGAGGTCAAAAGCGACACCGCCGATAGCCAAAAGCCGATCCTTTTCCTTGAACAGTGCCGCTACATCGATCTAGACGAAGACGGGCTCTCAGAGCCCTACATCGTCGTTGTGCATGAGGCGACCGGGGCCGTGGTTCGCATTGACCCGGCCTTTGATGAGAGCGACATTCGCCGCGCGCCCAGCGCAGAAGGGGCGCCTCCCGGCAAAATCCTCGCCATCACGCGCCTCTTGCCGTGGGTGGATTATTGCTTCTTGCCGGACCCGCAGGGCGGGGCTTATGGCATCGGCTTCGGCAAGCTCTTGGAAGAGATTTCCGACACCATCAACACGCTCTTGAACCAGATGATCGACGCGGGTCACTGGTCAAACACCAACACCGGCTTCATCGGCGCTGGCATGAAGGTCCGCGGCGGGACGATCTCGCTTGAGCCCAACGTCTTCAAGATGCTGGACGGGGTGCAAAACGTTCAGCAAGCGATCCAGCGGCTAGAGTTTCCAGGCCCGAGCGCGGTCAGCTTCAATCTCGTGGACATGCTCCTAGGCGCGGCCAAGGACATCACCGCGATCAAGGACGTGCTCGCAGGCGACATGCCGGGCGGCAATCACGTCGCCGAAGGCACGGTCATGGCCCTGATCGAGCAGGGCCTTCAGGTCTTCACCTCGATCTACAAGCGCATCTATCGCTCGATGCGCAAAGAGTTTGAGCTGCAGTGCCGCTTGAACCAGCGCTATCTCGATCCGGTTGACTATCAGAAGTTCTTGGACGCGCGGCCGAAGCCGTTGCCACAGCCGCCGGAGATGCCAGGCGCTCCGCCTCCGGGCATGGGCCACAATGGCGGCCCGCCGATGGGACCGGAAGACATGGGCGCGCCGATGGCTGGCGCACTGCCGATGCCGATGGGCGGCGGCGACATGCCCGCGATCCCGCTGGATCAACTGCAAGCGGGCGGGCCGCAACCGCCAATGCCGCAACCGATGCCAGGGCAGGGCGGCGCAGTGTTGCCGTTTCCCGTGCAACCGCCGCAGCAGATGGCGCCGCCGCCGGAGCCGCAAGCCGACTTCGACATGTCCGATTTGGACATTCGTCCAATCGCAGACCCAAGCGCGCTCACCGACATGCAGCGTATGGCGAAGGCGCAGTTTAAGTTGGGCTTCCTCAACGATCCGGCTGCAAACCGTCTTGTTATCCTGAAGAGCGTCTTCCGCGATGCACGCATTCCGCACCCGGAAGAATACCTTGTCGAAAAGAACCCGGTCATGGAGAAGATGGCCGCGCTTGAAACGGCGTTGAAGGAAGCGGACGTCAAACTCAAGAACGCACAAGCGGACCTCGCGCAAGCCAACGCGCAGAAGATCGGCGGCGATGTGCAAAACGCTGGCGAGGAGCGCGCCATTCGCACCCGCGAACTCGATCAAAAGGACCGCGAACTCAACCAGAAAGACATCGAGCTTGAGCAGAAGCGCCAGGGCAGCGCGCTCGACGCCTTCCGCGCCGACATGGAAGACGCAGACAGGGAAGTGCAGCACGTTGTGAAGTGGCAACAAGGTCAGCGCGAAGATCGCAAGTTGGCGATTGAGGAGTTTAAGGCGCGCCGCGACGCCCGCCAGCAGTAGCGTTAACCTCTCGCCAACAAACACAGGCAGAGACTCCGCCATTCCATGACAACCGAAATCGACCCGGAAGAATTTGAAGCGTGGAGAGAGCACCCGATCACAAGACGGGTGTTTGCCGTGTTGAACGAACGCGCCGAAGACCGCAAGCAATTGTGGATAGCGCAAAGCTGGAACAGTGGCGACGCAGATGAGCGCAAGCTTCTCATGCTAAAAGGCCAAGCCGAAGCGTTTGAGTGGCTTCCGAAAGCGACGCACGAAGATATTTTTGGAGAGAGTGAGTGAGCCAGTTTCAACGTTACAAGCCGTTTCCTGCTTTGGAAGACCTCGACCCCGGCATTGAAGCCGGGTGGGACTTTGATTTCTTGGCGCTGCGCGCTGAGCCAGACGATAAGGTTGGCTCCATCATCATTTCTGACCTGACCAAGGATCAGGAAGCGGCGGCGTCAACGCGCTGGATGATCGTGGACATTTCGCCGACAGCGTTTATGAGCCAAGATTGGGAGCGCGCGCTTGCAGAAGGGCGCACCACGAAGCGCCGGCCGTTTGATCCCGGTGATGTCGTACTGACGAAGCGCTACCCGCCCGGCCAAGACTTCGTGGGCAACGATGGCAGAACGTACCGACTCCTCAAAGACAAAGAAGTCCTCGCTAAACTGAAGGCAGGGGCCAATGTTCAGGTCGTGGCTGAGAAGAGGGCGGCGTGAGCATTAACACAAGCGAGGAATGGCAGCGCAAAACGCTGCATCGCGCCGCGAACCAAGCGCCAGAATATTACGCGCAAAGGCCGGTTCTTCGGCCGACAGCAGGCCCGTTTGAGCCTTGCCCTGAAACGTGGGCGGAACTGGAGGCCACCTACAGGCACGCATGGCTTATTGAGCAGTCGCTCCGGGCGTCCGGCATCTCGCAGTTCTCAATCGACCGAGCGCTGCAAAACTGGCGCGAAAACGATCGGTGACCGAACTCTCCACCCTCATGGAGTTTGAACACGATGAGCACGGCAGCGTCGTGTTCAGGTTCAAGAAGCCTGAAGGCTACTCAGACCGTGGGCCGGTGAACGTTGTCTTTGCTGTCTGCTCTATGGGGCCAGAAGCTGCAGAGCAGATTGCGGCGGATATTTTGACGTGCGCGAGACGGGCGAGGGAGCGACCGACCCCCGCCGCCTGAGGTTTCTCCCGTAATATTCAGCGCATGGCGGGACTGCGCGAAGCCCTTAGAATCCTAGCAAGAGCATCGGCGCCTCGCCCCGGCGAGATGAACGCGCTTCGCATGTTTGCTGGGCCTTTGGCAAAGACCGCGGACCATCAGGCCCTTTCCCGCGCTCAAGAGATGGCAGGGCAGGGCGCGACCCGAGACGCGATCTGGCGCGACACAGGCTGGTTCCAAGGTGTCGATGGGAAATGGCGGTTTGAGATTGATGATAGTGGGGCGCGGCTCCGCACGAATGAAGAAGTGCAGGCCATAGGCGAGGGTATGCTGGGGCAAGCGCGAGAGATTGAGCAGGGTGTGCGCGCCCGAAACGCGGCCCTCCGCGAACAACCCGACCTTTTCCCTGCAACAGTCCGACGCGCCAACGGAGAGGCGCGAGCGGCTGCTCGTGGCTTACGAGAGCGTGCAAACGAAAACTACGGCCCGTTGTGGAACGAATACAATGGGCGGAGGATGGAGTACGACTTCGAGCATCCGGGGCTTTATGAGGCTTACCCGGAGGTGGCGCGCGATGTCATCCTTGCGCGCCCTGGCATGTCCAGCATCGATCCTGGCGTAAGAGGGACGTATAACGACAATCGCATTACACTGCGCCGCAGCGGCGATCAGACGTCCACTACACTTCACGAGACGCAGCACCACCTGCAAGATGTTGAGGGTTTTGCGCGCGGGGGTTCTGGCAGTTCGGCCTATATGAGCGATGATTTGCGCGCGCAATGGCTTGCCGAAACCGAGCGGCTCCTAACGCCACAAAGCTATGAGCAGTTCGCAGCAAACGAGACTTTCCGAGGCGTTCCAGAAGTAGAAGTTCGCGCGCAGTACGACAACATGGCCCGCGACCTAGCGGCAGCACGCCGTAACATTTATAGCCCGATCAATCGCCGAGCGCAGGAAACGGCGGCCGACATAATTTATCGCCGCTTAGCGGGAGAGGTTGAGGCGCGCAATGTGCAAACGCGCCAAAATCTAGGCCCATCAGAGCGCCGCGCCCGTCCCCCCTGGGAAACCCAAGACGTCCCAGACGATCAGCAGATCGTAAGGTTTGACGGGGATAGGGCGAGCAACGCGCTTGGCGACATCCTCCGCGCTAGCGCAGGCCTTGGCGGTGTCGCGCTCGCTGGCGACATCACTTTACGCCAGTTGCTGCGTGAGCAGCGGGCGCGCCGCACAAACCCCGCCACCTAAAACACAAGCCATAACATAGCCCTTCAAGCGCTTCTGGAACGGAGCGTGAGGAGAGCAACTGAATGACGCTGCAAAACACAGCGCTGAATGTCCCGCCGGAAGGCGGAGACGAATGGGCGTTGGCAAACGATGCGCCGCAAGGCAATGCGCTTGACGCCGCCCAGAACCAAGACAATCCGGGCTTGGATCAGCCCAACGACGACAACCAAGAGCCGCCAATCAATCAACAGCCAGCTTCGCTCACACTTGAGCAGCTTGGCGAGAAGATGGGCTGGACGCCGCTCGACAAATGGCGAGGCGACCCGAACAAACACGTCGGGGTCGAGGAATATCTCCTCAACATGCCGCGCGTGCTGGAACGCACAAAGCACGAACTCAAAACCTATCGAAGCACGGCGCAGTCGCTCGAACAGCGACTCGCCAGCTTGGAGCATGGCTATCAAACGGCCCAACAGCGCGAGGCGCAAAGCCTCAACGCGCAATACGAAGACGCCAAGTTCAACGCCGCAAAAGCGGGTAACGAAGAACTCTACGCCAAGCTCGTGAAAGAGCAGGCCGAAGTGATGGCGCAGTATAAGCCGTCAGATCGCCCGCAAGCGCAGCAACAGGTTCAGCCGCAAATCGATGTCTACGAGCAGGCTGAACGGATCATGCAAGATCCCGTAGCGGCGCGCTTCTTTGAGGCCAACCCGATTGCGCTCAACGACGAGCGCGCTTGGGAGTTGATGGATCGCGAGATGACCGCGGTTGCGCAACGTGGCGGCTCGCCGGCAATGCAGTTTCAAGCGGCGGAAGCCGCGCTGCGTTACGCTTACGCCGATGCATACGCGCCGCCGCATCACTCTCAGACTCAACCGCGCGAGCAGGGGCGTTTTGCTTCCCCGAACCAGCAGCAACAACCGCCGCGCCGCCCGGCGCCGCCAATGGCCCCGGCAACACGCACCATGACCCAACAACCGCAAACCGCCGTCGATCGCCTTCCGGCTGAAGCCAAGGCCCATCTCGAGAAGGAAGCCGCCGCCGGCAAGGTTCCTGACAAGGAGCAATGGGCCAGGGCGTTCCTCGGCGAAAAGATCACCGTGCGCGGGCGCGCACCGAACGAACAAAGACAAGGAAGCTAATCGATGAGCGATCCAACCGCCGCCCCGTCCCGTGGCCGCCAATCGCGCGACAAAGTTGAGGCTGTAGCGCGCGAGCGCCGCTATAAGCCGAGCGAAGACGCGGAAGGCATCGACACCAACCTCTGGGTCGATCATTCCAAGCTCGATCCAGCCTATCAGTATCGCTGGGTGAACGTCACCAAGAACCGCGTTCAGCGCCTCTACAATCGCGACTGGGATCAGGTCAGCGCAGAAGAGGTGGGTTTCTCGACCGAGCGTCACGCCGACATCGCGCCGGGCGCGCGCGAAGACACCCGCGCAGTGCTGATGCGCAAGCCAAAGGAATGGTTCAATGACGACCAGCGCGCCAAGCAGCAGCGCATCGACGATCAGATGAAGCGCGCGGCGACCGGCCAAGAAATTATCTCCGGCAAGGGCCAAGACGAAGGCGGCGGTCTCCGCCTCGAGCACGCCTACAAGCCGAAGGACACCAACCAGCTTTAACGCGATAACGGAACGTTAACCGTTAAGGCTCATTTCTTAAAGAGCGTGGTCGGCAATGGCTGACCCGCTCTTACGCTGGCGGAAGACAGCGAAGCATCGAGACGGCGTAAGTTCGTCTCGCTCGGGTCAGAGAAGGCGATAGAGCAGGCCGCGCGCCGCTCCGCTTACAGCCCTCCAAACAATCTGTTTCGGAAACGCGCGCGGTTTCGCGCGCCCATGCTTCGGAGTTTTTCCATGGCTAATCCCACGAGCGGGTTTGGCTTTGTACCGGTAGGGCACGTCAGCGGCGCTGGCTCCTTCACCGGTCAAGTCAACCGCTATTATGTGCCGTCCACCGACAACACGGCGCTGTTCATTGGCGATCCGGTCGTCATCACGGGCGACTTCCATACCGATGGCACCCCGATTGTGACGCGGGCGACGGTCGGCACCTCCGTCACGACCGACAAGATCACCGGCGCGATCGTTGGCTTCGTGCCAAACGAAGCGATGCCGGCGCAAAAGCATCGTCTGGCGTCAACGGCGCGCTATGTGCTCGTCAATGACGATCCGGGCACGATCTTCAAGTGCCGCGGCGATGGCGCATATGCGACCACCGACCAAGGCTCGAGCTGTCAAATCGCGGCCGGCAGCGGCGGCAACACGACCACGGGCATTTCGAGCTTTGTGCTCGATTCTTCGGAGATCGCGCAAACCGCCACCGACCAACTCGTCATCTTGGGCGTCATCGACGACCCGACCGACAGCGACATCTCGACGGCTTTGAACGTCGTCTACACCGTTCGTTTCAACATGCACACGGGCAACCTCCCGTCTGCAGGCATCGACTAAGGAGTAAGGGACTATGGCTGTAGAAACTCGCAGCGCGCACCCGACGCTCCTGTGGCCGGGCGTGGCGCGCATCTTCGGCGACTCCTATCAGGACAAGCCGGAATACTGGCGCTCTATCTTCCAAGAGAAGGGCTCCACAAAGCACCTCGAAATCACCAGCGCACAAAGCTACTATGGCTTGGCGCCGGAAAAGGGCGAGGGCGCTTCGATCCAGTACGACCAAGCGCGTGAAGGTGCGAAATACACGCACCAGAACAAGACCTACGCGCTGGGCTACATCGTCACCCGCGAAGAACTTGAAGACAATCAGTACGAGCAAGTGTCGCGCGCTCGCGCTTCCGAGTTGGCCCGTTCCATGCGCGCCACCAAGGAAACGGTCGCCGCCAACGTGCTGAACCGCGCCTTCAACTCGTCATATTTGGGCGGGGACGGCGTTGTGCTCTGCTCGACGGCGCACCCGACCGCTCTGGGCTCGACGCAATCGAACCGCCTCGCGGTTGATGCGGACTTGTCGGAGGCTTCGATCGAAGACGCTGTGAAGCTGATCGTCAACTTCAAGAACGACCGCGGCATCCGCGTTCAGATCATGCCGCGCCAGTTGGTCGTGCCGGTCAATGAGATGTTCAACGCCACCCGCTATGTGAACTCCACGTTGCGGCCGGGCGTTGGCAACAACGACATCAACGCGATCAACTCGATGAACGTGCTGCCTGAAGGCATCATGGTCTATCCGTATCTCACGGACGACGATGCCTGGTTCATCACCACGGACCAAAAGGACGGCCTGTTCCTCTTCAATCGCCGCGACGTTGACTTCGACAAGGACGAAGACTTCGGCACCGAGAACGCCCGCGCAAAGTCAACGATGCGCTTCGTTCCGAGCTGGGACGACTTCCGTTCGATTGTAGGGTCGATGGGCGCTTGACGCCACCGAAACTCTCCCGCCCCGAAAGGGGCGGGAGAGGGCTTTCTTCCACTGACAGCGGGGCGCCCAGTGCGGGCGCCTTTAAGGAGCCCCGCCAATGTCTAGCACTCCCACTCGTTATCCTTCAGGCGTTGCAACGCGCCACGTCGATCACCTCTATGGCTCGTTCGTTCGCCCAGACCCGTTCCAAGTCTGGCAATTCACCGACGACTTCAACGGCTTCACCGTCTCAAGCTCCACCACGACCGGTTGGCACTTGGATGAGATCGACACCAACACGGCAGGCACTGGCCCGACGATGCTGGATGAGTTCGGCGGCGTCGTGCAGTTTGAGCCGGGCTCGGCAGCAGGCGACAATTGTCACTATCAGCTTGCCAACAACACCACGATCTATGAGCCGGTAAAGCTCGTCGCCGGCAAGCGCGCCTGGTTCTCGACGTGTTTCTCCATCGAAGACGCCGATCAAAACCTCTTCTTCATCGGCTGCCACGTCGGCGCTGACGACATTCTTGGTACTGAGCCATCCGATCAGTTCGGCGTTCGCTCGAAGCCTTCGTCGCCGGGCGTCATGCAGTTCTGCGCTGGCAAGACCAACTCGACCGAAGCTGTGTCTGGCGATCTCGTCACCATGGCCGATGCCACGCGCTATGCGGTCTATGCCTTCTACGATGGCAAGGACACGATCTTGGTGCAGGTCTACACCTACGCGTCAGACGTGTTCACGCTCGTTGCAAACGGCTCGGTGACGGTCACGTCGTCAAGCGCCGGCGATCTTCTGCCGGACACAGAGATGACGATCGGCTTTGCGATCGAGGCTGTAGATACGGGCAACGACAAGCTGCAATTGGATTGGATTCACGTCGCGCGGGATCGCTGACACCGATGAGCGGACACGGACCCTGGGCCGAATGCGACCGGTGCGGTTTCCGTGTCCGCCATCATGCGTGCTCAATCGAGTGGACGGGCGCATTCGTTTGCACGAAATGCCGAGATCCACGCCCGCCTTGGCTTGATCCGCCATTCATCGATCCACTTGAAGGCATGCCTCTACCGAACGCGCGTTTGAAGAAAGACGAAGTGTTCACTGACGACGACAACCCAGTGACGGGAGACGATCTCTAAGTGGCGACCTCCGGCACCATCACCTTCAATTTGAACGCACAGCAGGTGATCGACGCCGCGCTGCAGAAGATCGGCGTGCTTGGAGAAGGGGAGACCGCAAGCGGCAACCAATATGTTGAGGCGCAGCGCGAGCTAAATCTCATGATGCACACATGGGGTATGCAGGGACCAAACCTTTGGTCGCTCGCGGAGACCTCAATCACGCTGGTTTCCGGCACGCAGACCTACACGCTTTCACCCCGCCCGCGCTTTGTGCAGAACATGCGTTTTGCCATCGACGGTGTTGAACAATACCCGATGAGCGAATGGGATCGGCAAGACTGGGACCGCTTCCCGATGAAAACGCAGACCGGCAACCCAATCAAGTTCGTGATTGATCGCCAGCGTGCGTCAACGACGGTGAAGGTGTGGCCGATCCCGAGCTTTTCGAGCGGGACTTACACGTGCCCGTATAGCTACGAGCGCGTTTGGGAAGACGTGACCCAGCCAAGCGAGGACATCGATGTCCCGCAGGAATGGCTAGAGACCGTCACCGTCAATCTCGGCGCGCGCTTGGCTGACGACTATCGCTTGAACGGCGTTCACATCGACCGCGTGCGCGACCGCGCAGCGCGTCTCTACGACATGGCAATGACAGCAGACCGCCGCGGCGATGTTCGCATCCGCGTTGGCGGAGGGAGATAAGAGATGGCTATTCCTTTGAGTGCGCTGCGTAGGGCGCTGGCGGAAATGGCGAGTGAGGCGGGCTATGGACTTCGCGGCGCTTATCGGGGCGATCACGTCATGGGCGGCATGACGATTGGGGGCTTTGGCGGCGGCCTCACTGGAGGCGTTGCGGACGAAATGACGCCAGGGGAAGAAACGGCTTACGGTCCAGCCGGGTTCGTAACGGGCGCGGCGCTCGGCGCCGCTGGCGGTGGGGGTGCGAAACTCGCACACATGGTTATTAACGCCGCGCGCGAAGGCGGGCGTGGTTTTTCTGGCGGTCTCCGCGAGGCTCTAGCCGAACAAGCCGCGTCGCGTGGCATGGGCCGTCGTGCTGTGCGGGAAGCGGCAGATGCGGAAGATGCGGCGGCGTTTGGCGCGGCAAGCGCTCGCAGAGAGACGCCACTTGTAGAAGAGATGCGTGCGGCTGGAGATCGGACGTTCTCGCGTATGCCTGACGCGATGGACGAAATGCAGGAGTTGCAGGCCGCATCACGCATCTTGCGTCGATTGAAGCAAGAACGACGCGTCGCCACTGACCCGGAGGATGTTGCCGACCTAGATCAGCAGATTTCTGAACTCACTCGGTTGCTCGGTGGCTAATGCAGCCATGTCTCTCCGCCGCACCTTCGACGCGACCTTTCTAAACCAAGTGGTGAACGACCCTCGCGTTCGCCCTTGGCTCGGGGGCGATCGAACTTCGCGACTGGATCTTCAGCCGGCGATCGATGATGGCGCGATTGCTCTCATCAATCGCGACGGCGGGTTTCTATTCGTGCCCAAAGGGGAGGGCGTCTTTGAGGTTCACACGCAGTTCTTGCCGAGCGTGAAGGGCAAAGCGCTTTGGTTCGCTCGAGAGGCGGCGCGCTACATGTTCAAGACCGTAGGCGCTGAAAAGCTGGTGACGGACGTTCCGGAAGACAATCAGGCGGCTTTGGCGCTTGCGCTGAAGACTGGGTTTGAGATCGACCGCTCGCGAAACGACGACGGATCTGAGACCGGAAAGGCCCAACGCATCCTTGAGTTGGACTTCACGCGTTCGGCCTTCTTCAAAGCCTCAGCCCATTGGGATGGGGATACAATTGAGCATCGGGAGAGCGCTTGATGCCTGTGGCACTACTTGGCGCGGCTGTAGTTGGCGGCGCGTCGATCTATTCAGCCAATAAGCAGGCGTCTGCCGCCAAAAAGGCGGGGCAAATGGCCTCAGAGGCAGCGAGCCAGGAAATCGCCCTTCAACGCGAAGCGCGGGACGAAGCGCGCAAGATTTTCACGCCCTACAGCCAGGAGGGCGCTGCTGCCCGGAGGCTCTACAATAGCGCCATGGGCATCGGCGTTGGCGGCAGCACCGATCCAACGGCGCTTGCCGAGGCGCGCTCTGACTATGACACGGCCTTTGAGGCCTCGCCCTTCTGGCGCGATGCGCAGTACGGCGCCGATCAAGCCATGAATGCACTTCGCTCCACCAACGGCGCGATGGGGCGCGGCTCTTCCATCAACTCGGGCAAGGCGCTTCGTGCTGCGTCCGACATTCAGACCGGCTATCGCGGCCAAGCGACCATGAACTACCTAAACTCGTTGGGCGGCATTATCGACACGGGGCTGACGGCGGATTCGGGCATTGCTTCTGGCGGCCAAGCCTACGCCAACAATGCAGGCAACGCGATCCGTAACGCAGCCAGCGTTCAGGGCAATGCGGCGATGGCCGGCGCCCAAGCGTGGGGCAATGCCGCCTCTGACATTGCAGGCTTCGCCGGTTATGCGCTTGGAAACTACAAGCCTGGCGGCACGGGCTATTTCGGCAGAAGCGGTGGCGGTTCGTCGTCTGGAAACCCGCCGTTTATCTTCGTGCCAGGGGGCGGCTAATGGCCCAAATTTTCAACTCCTTTATTTCGGGCATGGAGGCGGGCACGCAACAGCGCGAGCAGCGCACGCGCCGCGATGCCTTGGAAGAGGCAGGCCGTCTCTACGCGGCAAACGATGCGCAAGGCGCGGAGAACGCGCTGATCGGCGCGGGCCTCATCAGCGAGGCTGGGCAATACTCAGCGCTCAACGAAGCGCGCCGTGGGCGGGCGACCCGGCAAGCCGTCTCGCAGGCAATGACGGCGCTGGCCCCAGACGCAAGCGCAACTGATCGCCTCAATGCGGGCGCGACGGCCGCGCTTGGCGCTGGCGACACAGATCAGTGGTTTGCCTTCCAACAAGCCGCAAGTCAGATGAGCGCGCAGCAGCGCGAAGAAGCCGGGCAACGCGCGCAATGGATTGGCTCGGCGGCGGCGAGCCTGCTTGATGTGCCGGTTGAACAGCGTGTCGACCGCGCGCGGGCGCTTCTTGCCGCCAGCCCTTACGCTAACGACCAGTACGTTGCGCAGATGATCGATGAAGCGGGCGAGCTTTCGGATGAAGCGCTGAACGCCGCCGCGCAGAACTCCATGAGCGCGGCGGAAATCCTTGGCATGCGCCGGCAAGAGAGCCAGTTCCAGCAGCAGCTCGAGCTGTCACGCCAGAACGCCGCGTATGCGCGCAATCCTGACAGCGCGCCGATCTCAGACGCCCAGCGCCGTGTACTTCAAAACGATTACAACCGCGCCATCACGGCAGCGATGGACGATCTTGGCATCCTTCGCCCATCGCTGCCGTATGCGCGCTTGGCCGTTACCAACAACGGCGACACAACCAACATTCAAGGTGTCAACTCAAGATCATCGGACGTGGCTTTGCTGCGCGCCGCCGCGCGTGCGCAAACCGGTCCTGGCGTGCTGACGGAATCGGAAGTGTTCTCCACGCTCTCGCCGTCGCTACAGCAAGATCTCATCCGCAATCGCGCCTATCTCGACATTTCTCAGAACGGGATCACGCCGCGAGACCGCTTGGCACTGGCGCAGTTTGTCATGCAATCGGCGCGCAACGTTCAGCGTGACACTTGGGATCTCTACGATCAAGCATCGACCGATTGGGGCGCGCGCCCCAATGCGCCGACGTTCCAGGCGCCGCGGATTCCTCACCCGGAAGATGAAGGGCGTTTGCAGGCCGCCGAACGAGGCGGCGCGCAAGTGGGGCGCGCCTACGTCGCCAACAATGGCCGCACCTATCGCTTCCTTGGCCCCGGCTCTTGGGAGTTTGAGCGCATGGGCGGGCAGCGCGATCCGAACCAGCCGCTGCTCGTCGATCCTCGCGCGCAACCGGGCGGCGGCCAGACTTCGCAATTGCAACCCGCGCCAACGCCAGAGGAGGCGAGGGCCGAACTTGAGCGCCGTCGCCGCGCGAATGCGCCTGCCGCGTCGCAGGCTTCGCAGGGCGCTCGCCCCGGAGCGTTCTAAATGAACTTGGCCGGCTACAGCGACGCCGAACTTGAGCGGATCGCCAATGGCGGCGCTCCGAGCAATTCATCTCGCCCGCTAAGCCAATACAGC
>Ga0075464_10000927_pt1 | contig 13056 bp, 6 predicted proteins | sample DEB19_08_DNA_5_FD_75068 | JGI IMG/M metagenome (GOLD analysis project Ga0075464, IMG submission 75068) | Aqueous microbial communities from the Delaware River and Bay under freshwater to marine salinity gradient to study organic matter... | ecosystem: Environmental > Aquatic > Marine > Coastal ...
AAATTACCTCTAAAAGCATATTTAGCAGGCACCATTGGCATTGACTCCGCACTCACTGCAATCCATACTATTTATCCAATTCAAGATAAGAACATGGATAAGGTTAAAGCAAAAATTACAAAGTTCGATATTGAAAAAACTTTCGCTTCAGAGGTTGACAAAGCAGACAATACCATCATTGTGAATGGCATCTTTGGTTCTTCATTGATATTCATGTTGATCTATCTGTATGTTGAAAAAATAAAGACCCCAACAGCGTTGACAGTTGGGAACATGTTTAAGAAGTTACAGTTATTTAGTTCTGCAGCATTCAGTATTGGACACGGAGGAAACGACGCACAAAAAGTAATGGGTATCATAGGAGCTGCGTTGATCGCAAGTGGTAGTATCCAAGATTTTGCATCACTGCCAAGTTGGGTGCCGGTAGCATGTTACTTAGCCATTGGTTTAGGTACCATGAGTGGTGGTTGGAAAATTGTAAAAACAATGGGTTCTAAAATCACTAAAGTAACGCCATTAGAAGGTGTTGCTGCCGAAACAGCTGGCGCATTTACCTTGTTCTTTACGGGACAAATGGGCATCCCAGTATCTACAACACATACCATCACTGGTTCAATCATTGGTGTTGGTGCAACTAAAAGATTAAGTGCAGTAAGATGGGGTGTAACAACTAACTTATTATGGGCATGGATATTGACCATTCCTGTGAGTGCGGTACTTGCTGCCATCACATATTATATTGTGACCTTTTTCCTTAAATAAAGGGATAATACATTGATCGTTTTAAAAAAGACTCCAAATTTTTGGAGTCTTTTTTTGTTGCTAACGTTTGCGCTTTGCCAATTTTTAATAATCAACTGCGTTGGGGGTTACCTTTGAGAAAGACTTGTATTAAATAGTAGATAGACCTTCCTTTGCTTTTTACATTTCAAAATTGAGGAAAGTCAACAACGATTTCATTAAAAATAAAACTCAGGTTATGATCGAAAAAAAATATTATAAAACAAAGGATTATTGCAAAGTAAAATTCACTGTGGCGTCAGATGCAAAAAAAGTAGAAATTTTTGGTTTAAACAATGAATGGAAAAAAGGAATTGCATTGGCAAAGAAAAAAGATGGCAGCTTTGCAGTCGAGATGAATATTGATAAAGGGACTCAACACGAATTCAAATACTTAGTAGACAAGAAAACCTGGCTAAACGATGACCAAGCCGATGCGCAAGCCCTTAATGTATATGGGACTACCAACAGTGTTGTGATCATTTAGGGTTAGGATTCTAAACCAGTTCTATGCTGTTTATTGAATCAAATGAATTGTTTTTTGGCGTCCGTCAAGATAGTCAAAACTTGTTCCATTGAAATAGCCATTTTGTTCTAACGCCATTCTTACAGGCTTATTCCATCCGTTCAAGGCATGCATCGCATTCAATTCAATGCTATAACAGGTGTTTGGACGCATTGCATAATCACCTGAACCTGGCACCCCTTGCTGCATATCCCACATGCCAATAGTCGTTCCAGCCGCATGTCCATGAAATCCAATTGGATGGGTGTAGATGCTTGGCTGAATACCTTCGGCTTTTGCTTGTTTTATAGCGCTTGCTAATATTTCATTACCCGTTCTACCCGTTTTAAAAGAGGATGTTAAAATATCTTGAAGTCTATTTGTCTTGGTAAATGCTGCAGCTAATTCCGATGGAACTTCGGTTTCATTGGGCATTAAAACATAGGCATGCTCTTGTACATCCGAATTGAGTCTCAAATAGCTGATTCCAAAGTCTACGTGCAATAGATCACCAGGTCTTATGATGATATCGTTTTCATTACTGACCCTTCTTTGAATCTCAACCGAAGGATGAAACCAAGTTGACAAACCAAGATCAACTACCTTTTGTCTAAACCACCAGACTAGGTCATTGGTGCTAGTTTGATTCGGCTGAATGACTTGATTGCTAAGTCCTTCTTGAATGATTTGATGGGTGATAGAAAGTAGTGTTGGGTACAAGGCCATTTCTTTTTCTGTTCTGGTCTCAAGCCAAGCAACACCTAGTTTCTCTGCAGATACTATTTTTGTCAATTGAGTCGGTGACAATACTTTTTTAAGTTCATTGTACTCTGTAACATGCATTCCATCTGCATGTCCATAATCCATAGAGGTATTTACACCAATTTTATTGGGGCTTAAACTATCCAATAACTTTGAAAGGGCCTTCCACTGATCTGGTTCTATATCCGGATTCCATGCTGCTTGAATACTTTTACCCACTTGATATCTTGCAATTGCATAACTATTAATAGTGCCCTTTTTTTTATCCTTATTAAAAACTAAAATCGTTCTTCTTCTTGCTGATAGCCATTCTGCAGGTAGGAAAGTTTTTAAGATAGGGTCTTCGTTGTATTCTTTTGAAACAATTAACCAACAATCAATCTTAGACTCCTCCATTAACTTAGGTAATAAATTAGTGATTCTATCGTCCAATAGCGCATTGACCATCTTTGCTTGTTCTTTCACAGATGCCACCTGTCCAATAGCGGTATTGACTAAAAAAGGGAACAGCAATACTATTATAATACGTTTCATGTCAGATCTACTTAAAATGGATAAAATTGAATTCAATATTGAAACTAGAATAAATTAACTACTAAATTTGCATCTATGCAAATTGATTTTAAATTTTTTGTTTTTTTATTGTTTTCCTTCCCTTTAATAGGTCTGAGTCAAGTAAAATCATTCGAAATAATCGATAGTAGTTTAAACACGGTAATCGTAACTGCAAGCAAATCAAAAGAGAAAAGAATTGAATCCCCAGTGGCGATTAGCGTCATAGGAAATCAACAAATACAAGAAGCGAAGGCAACAAGAATAGATTTTTTATTGAATAAGGTCAGTGGTGTCTTTATGCCTAGCATCGGAAACGAACAACATATGATGTCTATAAGACAACCTGTTTCTCTTAAGGGCTTATACCTTTATCTTGAAGACGGTCTGCCTATTAGAACGAGTGGATTATTTAGCAATAATGCATTGATAGAAATAAATACTGCAGCCATTCAGCAAATAGAAGTCATTAAGGGACCTGCTTCGGCATTGTATGGTGCAGAAGCCATTGGAGGGGTTGTCAATTTTATACATGCGCCAAGGCCAACTAAAAATGCACTTTCAATCAGTCATCATATCAACAACAATGGGCTTTTAAAGTCGGACTTAGTATGGAACAAAGCGGGACAGCAATCTGGATGGGGGATCTATCTGAGTCAGATTGGACAAAAAAATGGACAACTTGAATACAGCGATTATACTAAAACTGCATTGAGCCTAAAAAGAGATTTTAGCTTCAAAAAGAATTGGACAGGTTACCAGCAAATACAATACATCCATTATGATGGACAGATGAGTGGCACAGTAGATAGCTTAAAATTTAATGCCAGGAACTATAGTACACAACAAAGTTTCACCTATAGAAAGCTAGACTTGATTCGTCTAAGACAAAATTTATCCTATCAATGGAATGCAACACAGAAAACATCGTTGAATCTATTGTATCGAGGGAATACGATGGATCAAAATCCAGCCTATCTAATTGCATCTAGTTCAAATCCAACAAAATTTAAAGGACAAATCAATTCAAATCATTTTGACGCTTATGTAGTGGATCTTCAACACCAAATTCAATTAAAAAAAATCAAGTCAAAGATTTTATTAGGGGGTTATATGGATGCGACGCAACAAGGCTTAGTAGCGGAGTATATTGATATTTTTAAAGATACTTTGATCAATAAATTTACCAAGTATACAAAGCCTGTCAATGATAGTTTCATCACCAATTATAAAACAACAATTTATAATAAAGCAGTTTATCTAAACTGGATTCAACCAATTACAAAAGCCTTACGCATCAATGCTACCATCAGGTATGACCAATTTGACTATCGCTTTAAAAATAAGCTCCCTGCAGGGACCCCTAGTGCGAACAATGTATTCACTAATTGGACACCCAAATTAGGTGCGACTTTCAATCAAGGCAACTGGGGTACTTATGTGAATTATAGTAAAGGATTTGTGCCTCCACAAATTACCGAGATCTACAATGCCATTCGTGTACCCTATTTGTTACCTCAAAGTTTTACGAACTATGAAATTGGTTCTTGGTTGCGTATTCCCAATGGCTATATCGAATGGTCTTTATACCAATTAAATGGGCGCAATGAGATTGTATCTGTTCGCCAAGCAGACGGTGTCAACCTGAATCAAAATACGGGTCAAACAACACATTACGGTATAGAATATCAGGTGAAATACAATATCAATCAATTCTTGCAATTGAATTTCAACGGGAGCAATGCAAGACACCTCTATGTCAATACTATTTTAAAGGGCACTGATATTAGCAATAAAGAAATGGTAGCAGCCCCTCATTTTTTCAGTAACCTAACTTTACTTAGTCAGTGGAATAGCGCCTTAAGTTCATCCATAGAATGGCAACATCAGTCAAGCTATTTTATGGATGAAATCAATGCCACTCGTTCGCCTGGATTTGATGTGTTGAATCTTAGAATCAATTATACAATTCAAAAACATGTATTATGGTTTCAATGTATTAACCTGACAGATCAATTTTATGCAACCATGGCAACCAAGAATTTTAGTGTTCGAGGCAACAACGCCTATGCCTATTATTTAGGCGACAATAGAACAATTGCACTGGGTTGGAAATGGAATATCATTCTATAAAAAAAGGGGCGCAAATTGCGCCCCTTTTTTTAGACCTAAATGTCAAATGATATAGCAATCATTGCGCTGATTAATTACCTCCGCCAATTCTAATTGCGTTTCCACCCATTCTTATGCCGCCTCCTTTTTGCATATCCTGCATTAATTTCTGCATATTTTCTTGGAACTGTGCTCTATTCATTTTCTCTCCCTTTGTTGGTGCAACCAATTCCTTTTTTGGATATTTAGCACTTACTTCTACTGCTGTAGTCACATTAGCACCATTGTCTACATCCATCTCCATAATCACACCTGGCAAACCACTGTAATTATCAGGACCTACAGATACAGGAATATTTTCTGCATACCATACCACTAATTCTGTTTCTTTTGGCTTGATAGGTGCATTCGCTGCAGAATCTGTATTGTTTTCACCCCCTCTGCTAATACGCATGCGCATTTGAGGAGCGTTAATCATTGTAGTTGCTTTTTTACACAATTGCTTAGCAATCGTTTTTGTTTCCTCTGTCAATTTCCATTTGTATTGCTTCAAAGAATCAACGATTAAAAATTCTTTTTCAAAGAATGCGCGCTCTTCATATTGTGTTTGTTTTGCAATATCAGTATAAGTAGTGGTCGTTGGCATTCTAAAGTTCATACGCATACCGCCTCCACCACCACCTGCATTCGCAAAAGGATCGGGCGCTTCGTCATCCACTACAGATCTGAATAAACTTGCAGACTCATTAAAAATTAATTCAAACTTATCTGTTCTAAATTCAGGTATCATCGACTTCATTTGAGGATCAGGTAGGCTACGATGCATATTGACTTTGCGCTCGTAACTAATTTTTCCTTCCTTCATTTGCGCAGTCACAGATGTAGACATGCTTGTTAGTGCAACAATGAATCCGAGTACCAATTGTATTTTTTTCATAAATGTTGATTTATATTGTTTTTATTCTATTTTTTCTATTTCCAATAATTCATATTTAACATCTTTCGATTTAAACTAGGTCTAATTTCTAGTAATTACATTCTTATCATCATCCCACCTGGTCTTGCACCTCCGCCTAATCCAGATTTTTGTAGACTATACGTAAAGGTCAACAAAAAGTATTGACTAATTACATTGTACGACCTATCTACAATTTGGTTCTGTGAAACGTTTCTACTAATGCCAATGTTTTTATTCAATAAGTCAAATGCACTCATTTTAATTTCTGCTCGCTTGTTTTTCAAAAAGAACTTAGAAAAGCTGGCGTTCCAAATAGGCACAGAAGTATTAAATCCTGCAGCTCGACCAGTATTGATTGCATAATTGAAGGATTGGTTCAATACAATATTAAAAGGCAAATAATTGGTCATGTCTGCACCAAAGACCTTTGTCAAAAAGTTGGTATTGAGTGTTGGATTTACTTCGTTACTTGTTTTACTATAGGAATATCTTGCAGTCAAATTAATATCAATCACGTCGTCTTGTATGTAACTATATGTAAAGCTAGGTCCGGTAGACTTAGTCACAATGGTATTTAATATACCATTGGCATAAGAGATATTGTTATTTAATCCGGCATTTAAACCGAATCCCAATCTCGAATTCAATTTTTTAATGCCAAAGCCGTAGTTCATAGTTCCATTGATTCTATAGGCACCATTTACATTGACAGGCTTGGATAGAATTGTACGGTTGGGCAAAACGCTATCATAGTTTACGATTGAATTGTTGGTTGTGGATGCATTCAAAGTAGAAAAGAAACTTTTACCCGCTAAAATTTTAGAAGAGAAAAAACGGATATTCAAATTGTGCACATAGCTTCTTTTTAAATCGGGATTTCCTATCACTTGTCTGTTGATATTGCTTTGATCCAATACAGGTTGTAATTGAGTGATAGATGGTTGATTGGTAGAAGTACGGTAGTCTAAATTTAAATTTTTAGTCTGAGAAAAATTGTATCTAAAATTGGCATTGGGTAAGATGTCTTGAAAGCTTTGACTAAACTTTGTTTTTGCACTTAAGTTCTCTCCATCCAACACTGCATTTTGTAAAGAAATTCCTGTTGCAAAATTAAATTTCTTTTGATTGGATCTAAAGCTCATCCCACCACCTGAATACGTATACTCACTATTGAATTCATTGGTTAAACGATTGTTCAAAAGATCATACGCATCAGTGACATTGTTCTGATCAAATACTTTTTTACTAGATGAACCAATCGTTTTACTTAAATAGGAATTAAACTCTAATAAGGATCTCTTACTGATAGGTTCTGTATAAATTACATTGGCAGAATAACTGGTTGTATTTCCTTTGCGAATATTTTGTTGATCTAAAATTGAATCAGAAGTTAATAGACTGCCGGCATAAAAAAACTGACTGGTGTATTGACTCCCTGTTGAATTAGATTGATTGTAACTTTGTGTAATCGTAGAAGAAATCGTTCTACCTTTTTTGGCAAACTTTTTTCTTAACAATAAATTGCTTGAGGCATTGACTGCATCTGATATACTTGAGGCAGCAGTGGTGTTGCGATTGGTTATTGCACCATTTGGATCTAAACCTACTCTTGTGATGGTAGTGTCTTCGCTTGAAGCACTAGTTTGTTGCCAGCTTAAACTAGGCGTGAATTTGTAAGAAAACGTTTCTGATACTTTATGATCTATTGTACTTCCAAAACTTTGTTGCTTGTTGCCATTGATTGAATTGGAATTTGAACTTCTATTAAATTGATTTCCTGGCGTAAGGTTCTGCGTAAATGAGACACTATTGTTATTTCGCTCTACATCGCTAATCGCCGTATTGGCATTGAATTCAATTTTTTTACTATTGAATAAATTAGAGTAGTTGCCTCCGATTGAATAGGTTTCAGCAATGCCTTGTGCATTGGCATCTGTTTCACCTGATCCACCTCCACCTATATTGATGGTAACACCCGCTCCTGCGCCTACTCTTCCACCGCCGCCACCAGAGAAATTGACAATGTTTCTGCTAGAAAAATTTTGACGGTTGGTATTGTTAGCACCGCCGATTGCAGAAAATTGTTCGTCATTGTTGATGACATTGATATTGCCTTGTGTATCAAACACAGATGGTGTTCCAGCGCCGCCATTTAATTTTCCAAAAGTGGATCTGTTGCGGTCTTTTTTTAATTTTAAATTAATCGTTGTTTCTTCTGAGCCATCATCAATACCAGTGAACATAGCTTGATCGGATTTTCGATCATATACTTGAATCTTATCTACTGCATCTGCAGGTAAATTTTTAGTGGCCATTTTGGGATCACCAGAGAAAAATTCTTTGCCGTTCACAAAAACCTTGGTAACCGTTTTTCCATTCACAGTGATGCCGCCAGATTTATCTACTTCCATCCCTGGCATCTTTTTTAATAAATCTTCCACAACCGCATTCGGAGCTGTCTTAAAATTTTCAGAATTAAACTCCACTGAATCTCCATTAATCACCACTGGTGGTCTACGTGCAGTCACGGTCACTGTGCTCATACTATTTACATCATTCATATAGATCGTACCCATCTCCACCATTTTATTCGTCTCTGTTAAAACAGGAACCCATTTTGGTTGATAACCTACATAAGAAACAGAAATCAAGTAAGCTCCAGCAGATACATTTTTAAAATAGAACACCCCAGACTCATTCGTTCTTGAAAAACTAACCAAAGAGGAGTCTTTGGCATAAACCAATGAAACAGTCGCGGCATTAAGTGGCTTATTGGCAATACTGTCTTTTAAGGTACCCTGTATGGTCATATTTTGAGCAAATCCAACGTAACTTATTAATAATAAGCAATTTATAAAAATAATTTGAGCCCATTTTTGTTTATTCATAATGTAAATATACGATTGAGTTCGTAAACATAAGCCTAATTAGGTAATTCCTACCTAAGTTTTTAGTTAAAATTATCGAAATATTTGATGAACGGCGCATTGGAATAGTTTCATTTTTTTTGGGAACTATGGGATTGACGTAACTTTCAAAAAATAATCAATATGAGAATATTTGCTTTGACCCTATTCATGGGGCTTGGTTTAATCAGTTCACAAGCACAGGATAAGAAAAGTCCAAAAAAAGACAGTGTGAGCTATAGTCAGTTTAAAGGTTTGCCTTTAAAAGCGACAAGATCCATTGACTTTACTACAAATGAAGGTACATGGACTTCGTTGGCGGTAAGTCCGGACGGCAAAACCATTTTATTTGATTTAATGGGAGATATCTATAGTATCCCAATGGAAGGTGGAAAAGCAACGGCCATTACCAAAGGTATGGCGTATGATAACCATCCTAGTTACAGTCCTGATGGCAAGCGCATCCTTTTTATCTCTGACCGATCTGGTGCAGAAAATGTATGGTACATCGATTTAGAGAAAAAAGATACCCTAGCATTAACCGAGGAGCAAAACAATAATTTCCCAGGAGCAGTCTATACCCCAGACGGAAATTATATTGTGTATACAAAAGGTCGTCGCAATACAAAATTGTACTTGATGCATAAAAATGGTGGTGCTGGAACTAGCTTAATTGATGCACCAGCTACTTTAAAAACGATTGATCCTGCAGTAAGTGCGGATGGTCGTTATATCTATTATAGTGCACGTAATGGCGCATGGAACTACAATGCCATGTTACCACAATATAGTATTGGCGTATATGATAGAGAAAAAGGAACTACAAGAACCATTGCTTCAAGATACGGTTCTGCATTCACCCCCGTATTGTCTAAAGATGGTAAATGGATGGTGTATGGATCTCGTTATGAAGATAAAACCGGTTTGGTAAAAAGAAATTTAGCCACTGGAGAAGAAACTTGGTTGGCCTATCCTGTACAAAGAGATGATCAAGAATCAATCGCTGTGCTAGGTGTATTGCCTGCAATGAGTTTCACGCCTGACAGTAAATTTTTATTGGCATCTTATGGAGGAAAAATAAATAAGATTGATATTGAGACTGCAGCACAAACGCCGATCCCATATACAGTAGATGCAAAAATAGAAATGGGACCAGAAGTCTTATTTAAGTATCCTATTAAAGATACCGTTGCGACAATGGCAACACAAATAAGAGATGCAGTGCCTTCGCCAAACGGAAAGCAATTGGCCTTTACGGTATTGAATAGATTGTATGTGATGGAGTATCCAAATGGAACGCCTAAGCGCTTGACAAAAAATGATTTCACAGAAGCGCAGCCAGTTTGGAATCCGAATGGCAATGGTATTTATTTTACCACTTGGAACCCTGCTGGAGGAAGTATCCGTTTTGTTGATTTAAACAACAACACCGAAAAAACAATCTCAAAAGAAAATGCGTTATACCAAGGGCTTGCCATTGATCCTTCTGGCAACAAATTGATTTTTAATAAAACGAATGCACAGAAATTTAAAGATGCTATTGAGCCTACTTATGACGATGCTGAAGATGAATTGGCATGGATCGATTTAACCACAGGCAATGAAACCATCATTGACAAAGCCAATGGCAGATACAATCCCCATTTCGCAATGAACGATGGTCGCATTTATTTAAACAATCGCGGAAGATTGATTTCTATTCAATGGGATGGCGGAGATGAAAAAGAAATCGCAAAAATTTCGGGTATCACTACTTTTGGTAGTATCCCTGAGCATCGTGGTAAACCAGTTGCTGATCCTTGTATCATTCCTGAAGTCATGGAAGAAGAGGATGCTGCTAAAGAAAACAATCCTCCTTCTAGCGCTAATAATATCTTGTTGTCTCCAAAAGGAGCAGCTGCGATTGCACAAGTGAATAACAATATTTATTTTGTTACACTTCCTAAATCAGGCAAGTCGGTTTCTATTTCTGTTGCAGATGCAAAAAATGCAGCATTCCCTAGTAAATTGTTAACTGAAATTGGTGGAGAATTTCCAAGCTGGCAAGCAGATGGTAAAACCATTCATTGGAGTTTAGGTGCTGCCCATTTTACATATGATATTGATGCAGCATACGCATTTGATGATAGTTTAGCTGCAGCAAAAAAATTAGAAGCTGCTGTTAAAAAAGATACGACTAAAAAAGACAGTACCAGTATTGCTAAAAAAGAAATCAAAAAAGAAACACCTAGCTATAAGGCAACTGAAACTTGGGTAAAAGTATATTATGAAAATGATATGCCTTCGACTACCGTGTTGTTGACCAATGCAAGAATCATCACCATGAACGGCGATCAAGTGATCAACAACGGTGATATCTTGATTGTTAAAAACAGAATTCAAGCAGTTGGAAAATCTGGATCACTCAAAGTGCCTGCTGGCGCTAAACGCGTTAATCTTGCAGGAAAAACTGTTGTACCAGGATTTGTAGACACCCACTCGCATATGTGGCCTAGCTGGGGTATCCATAAAAATCAAGCTTGGATTTATGCAGCGAACTTAGCGTATGGTGTGACTACCACACGTGATCCACAAACAGCAACAACAGATGTTTTAACCTATAGTGATTTAGTAGAGGCAGGTAAGATGGTAGGCCCAAGAGTCTATTCAACAGGACCTGGCGTGGGTTATTGGTCTTATAATTTAAAAGACTCTGCACAAGCAGAATCTGTGTTAGCGCAGTACAGTAAGTATTTCAATACCAAGTATATTAAAATGTATTTGGTAGGTAATCGTAAACATAGACAATGGGTGATTCAAGCTGCTAAAAATCAAAAGTTGATGCCAACTACAGAAGGTGGTTTAGATTTCAAATTGAATATGACGAATTTAATTGATGGCTATCCTGGTCATGAACACTCTTTACCAATTTATCCGCTTTACAATGACGTAGTCAAAACAATCGCTACTTCAAAAATGGCAGTAACACCTACTTTATTGGTTTCTTATGGTGGACCATGGGCTGAGAATTTTTATTATGAAACAGAGAACGTATATGGTGATGCTAAAATGCAATACTACACGCCTTACGAAGAATTAGCAAGCAAATCTAGACGTCGTGCTACTTGGTTCTTACCAGAAGAGCATGTGTTTCAAAAGCATGCTAAAAGTATGAAGCAGATTGTGGAAGCTGGTGGTCTTGCAGGCATTGGAAGTCATGGTCAATTACAAGGTCTTGGCTACCATTGGGAGCTTTGGTCTATGCAATCTGGCGGTATGCGCAATTTAGATGCCTTAAAAACAGCCACTATTTTAGGTGCTGAAAGTTTGGGATTGGATAAAGACTTGGGCAGCATCAGTGCGGGTAAATTGGCGGACTTAATTATTTTAAACAAGAATCCTTTAGAAGACATTAAGAACACCAATAGCATCCAATATATCATGAAAAATGGTCGCCTTTACAATGGGGCTAATTTGGATGAACTGGTAACTGGTAATTCAAAAGTAGATCGTAAAGAATACTTGGATAAAAAGCCGACTAAAAATACCAAAGTAGAAGACTAAGCAAATCATCGTTAAAAGCTTTTAGCTTCTGTAACGATTTTGAATAAGCACTGATAAAGGGAGGCGGACCGTTGGTCCGCCTCCCTTGTTTTTTCGCGCGCATCCGCGCGAAATTTTGTAAGTTTAACTATTCAATCTAACGCTATGCAAAACTCAAGAAGAAAATTTATTCAACACAGTGGGATGGCTTTATTAGGTATTGGTTTAGCGCCAAGCTCCTTATGGGCAAAAAATACATTGGCCGATTCAAAAATTAAAATTGGTATCCAGTTGTATACTGTTCGAGACACGATGTTTAAAGATCCATTGGGTACTTTAAAGGCATTGTCAAAAATGGGCTATCAATATGTAGAACACGCGAATTATAGTAATCGAAAATTTTACGGGTATACAGCAGTTGAATTTAAAAAAATCTTAACTGATCTTGGGATGCAAATGCCAAGTGGCCATACAGTCATGAATGCAAGCCATTGGGATGCTAGCAAAAAAGAATTTACAGATGCTTGGAAGCATACCATCGACGACGCCGTGACGCTTGGACAAGACTATGTGATTAGTCCGTGGATGGATGAAAAAGTAAGAACTTCTTATGATGCGTTAATGCATCAATTAGAAATATTTAATTTGTCAGGTGAATTGTGTCAAGAGTCTGGTATGCGATTTGGCTATCACAACCATAATTTTGAATTTATAGAAAAAGTTAATGGGCAATTAATCTATGACATCATCTTAAAAGAAACAGATCCAGAACTAGTCATTCATCAATTGGATTTTGGTAATATGTATGGTATTGGTGCAAGAGGAATGGATTGGATAAAAAAATATCCAGGACGTTTTGTTTCAGTGCATGTAAAAGACGAGATCAAAGTTGCTGTAGGTGAAATGAATGATGGACATGATAGCACCATTTTAGGCAATGGATTGGTAGACCCAAAGGC
>Ga0075464_10000928_pt1 | contig 13054 bp, 25 predicted proteins | sample DEB19_08_DNA_5_FD_75068 | JGI IMG/M metagenome (GOLD analysis project Ga0075464, IMG submission 75068) | Aqueous microbial communities from the Delaware River and Bay under freshwater to marine salinity gradient to study organic matter... | ecosystem: Environmental > Aquatic > Marine > Coastal ...
GCTAGTGCAATATCTCCGTTTGCTGCATTGACTAACATGTTTACCATGCTTTCTACATCATCGCCAACGTAACCGGCTTCTGTTAAGCTTGTTGCATCTGCCACTACAAAAGGAACTTTAAGGTACTTTGCTACAGTCTTCGCTAGCAACGTTTTACCCGAACCAGTAGGTCCAACAATCAATACATTGCCTTTTTGAATGTCTAAGTCTTTTGGTGGGTGAGTAATACGTTTATAGTGATTACTGATCGCAACACTGAGTACAATCTTGGCTTTATCTTGACCAATAACGTGTTCGTCAAGGTATGCTTTGATTGATTCAGGATCATGATCAGACGTAACCTCAGGGGCTTCTGTCTTTGGGTCATCTAAAATTAGACCTTGGCACAGTGCAACGCAGTCACTACAGATTGCTACGTTGTCTCCAACGATTAATTTTTCTACAAATTCTTTGCTTGAGCCGCAAAAACTGCAATGATTTAATTTATTTTCTTCAGTCATATATAATACTTATCATCCAGTTATTTGTTGTATAAAATTATTCAGCTTTGCATTTATTAGGAGCAACTATAGTTACATCAACTCGGTTAAGATTTGCTAGCAAATCTCGGTATGGTTTCTTCCCTGTTTTTGGGCTAGTCCAATTATCTAACACCAGTCTGAATCCATTGGGTTCTTTCATCCACTGTGCAATTGTTACCGCAGTGATTCCTTTAAACCCGTCACGATACTGAGCACTAGGTGGAAAGTGACAAATGGTAGCTAGTACTTGATTACCACTGTCTAAAAAATCTACTTTTGCAACAAACCGGTTACCATGTTGGTCAGTGTTTTCATACAGTGAATGAAATATAATAGCCGGTTTTTCACCATCATTAAAATAGTAAGTTTTGAACTTTGGTAGTATATCAGTTGGGCTGTCTAGATATCCAACGGTATAGCTATCGTTCCCGCACATAAACGTACAATCACGATCTTTAACGTAATCAAGAACTTGACCCAATGACTTTACATACTTGTCACTGTATTTTAAGTAATACCAAACGTTGATACTAGGAAACCCGTCCGAAGCAACATAAGTTACTTTAGGTGGCAGCACCTTAACTTCAAATGCTTTTTCTGGAAAATCGTTTAAAACAGCTTTCAGCATATCATTGCCAGATGCACGTGAGTCCAAATAGGTTTTCACATTAGCGTCTGCGCGATGACCATCAATATCAGTTGCTCCCTTAGATCGGTAAAGTACATAGTCGTCAACCAGTGTTGGCTTGACAAATACCCGCATCATTACTTTATATTTTGATGGGTTAGTACCAACAACTTGCATATCTAAAATAGTAAAATTCTCTACATATCCTGAGCTATGACTAAGAATATATTGCTTAGCCATTTTATTGTTTACTGATTCGCGCTCTGACAATATAGCAACACCAACTGCAAGTTCAATGGCTTTTCTAAAACCATCTGCCTTTGCATCCTCAAGTTTGGTACCAGTACCTTCAACTAAAAAAGAACCCAAATCAGTAGAAGAATTGTGTGAGCCTGTTGTACTACAGGCTGCAACCATTAGAGTGATGAATACAGCCTGCAATAGTTTGAACATATTATTTGAACGCTTTGCGGAGTTCGTTAACTGCCTTTAGACTTTCTGGATCCCAACGAATCACTACCTTTACAGTGCGACCGTCACTCATTACATCAGTATCTTTGACGTACACACCTGACAAGATGCCGCTGGCTTCTTCTGAAATCTTCTTAATCAACGTGCGAGTTGTGTTATTGGTATTTTCCCGAATAGCAACATTTGATTGACCATCTTCAGCGGGTTTTGTTTGTGCCGCTTCAGTATCACTCATAGTTACTGCTTCATCACTATTTTTGATTTTATTTTTAGTGATATCATGCGCTTTTTCAATATTTTTGGTAATCGTATCAGTTACCCGATTACTAGAAATACCTTCGCGCAAAAAACGGGTCAGTTTTGCTTTGGCATCAAGTTCGGCAGCGTCAAATGCCGCATCTTGCTGAAACTCAGTATTACCATTTGACGGTGCATACCCAACAACCTCAACTGCTTTTAGCTTGCCGGTGATGGTCCATTCAATCTTGATACCTTCTTTTCTAAAATTTGTGTTAAGGCGCTGCTCAGCGATTGCAGTGACCTTACCACCATCTACTTCGGCGTGTTTATCTGAGAATGTACCGCAGCCGGCAAGCACCAAAGTAGCCAAAAGGGCAGTGAACGAGAATTTCATAGTATCTCCTTAAAGATTTAGTTAATTAATTAGTACAGACTACATAATACAACAGGTTGGATTTAAAGTCAACCTGTTGTAGATTATCTAGGTTTTTTGATGAATTGCTCTAGCAGGTCTTGCTCTGTGCTAGTCAAGATTTCAGGATCAATCTCGCCAGCACCAATTTTGTCAACCAAATACTTCATATACTTGTCATTATGTAAATAAGTATCGGATTGCTCACGGGCAATCTCTACCCATTTGCTACGGTTGAATTTAAATACACGATTTGGCAAGCTGTCAACTCTGACAAACACATCGCCAGTAACTGCAAATTTAGGAAATTCAATACCAAATCCAGTTGTAATACCATCTTCAGTATCTTCTCTTAGCGCAAATAGCTCAGGATGTGAATCTTTAAGTACACGCTGATGCATGTGCTTGCCTTCATATTCAACATAGTCACCTGGCAATTTTCTAAAAGCTTCAACAGTAACGCCTTCGGCATCTTCTAGTTCTTCTTCGGCGACTTCTTCTTCAACTGGTTCTGCAATTAACAGGGTAGTCTCTTGAATAATTCCTTCTATAGGACGCTCTAACGGAAACGGATACGGTGTATCTTCATCTTCGTCAACCGCTTCAGGTAACAAGCTTTTTGCTACGAAATCACTGACTGGGAGCGGTTCAGGATTAGCTGACTGTGCTGCATTCAACTTAGCGTCTAGTTCTGCAAAGGCTTCGTCTTCTTCGTCTGTTAAAGAGGTAACTGTTTCCTTCTCAACCACAAAATTAGCTTCTTCCTCTACTACTTCAATAACTGGTTCCGGTGGGTCAAGTTCATCAATCTTTGCATTAGCTTCATCTGCAATATCAGAGTCGCGCTTCCTGCCGTCTTGAAACAACTTGATTAATCCTTCGGGGATTTCATCATCGTCTTCTTCAGGATCAGGCATTGTAACATCAGCCACGTACACAGATAGGTCGTCAATGTCTTCCTCTCTGCGTTTGTTCTTATCCTCACGCATCCATTCAAGGTGCTTGTTAGCAGCAAGAATCAAACACAGTGCAAGTGGGTCAAATACTACCACAATAAGAATAATAACCCAACGTACTGCTTTCTCTAGTACATTTTGATCTGGGTTGTCACCGTAGATAAATGCAGCAATATATTTGATAGGACCAACTTCAGCCTCAATCTTGCGAAACTCTGCTGCAAGAGGAGCACGTTCAGCTTGCAATTTTGTGATTGCTTTCTGTGACTTAGTAATGTCTGATTGCAGTGACGCACGTTCTTTAGATTGTTGCTTACGGATAGAAACTGCACGTTCAGCACCTTTGTCTGAATCAGTACGACCTAACATTTGATCAACTTGTGCATCCATTTGACTCAATGCTTTTTTGTTTGCTTCAATGTTATCACGTTCAGTTTTGATTTGCTCATCATAAACTGCAACTTTACTCATTGAGTCGCCTGATACTAAACTTTGATCTGAGTGGGCTTTGCTAAGAAATCCAAAGATTCCCATGCTAGTTATTATCATAAGGAACACTATAGCAGGAACTAAGTAGGCTTTATACACCCATGTAATTCTTTCCCAGTTATTATGTAACCAAACTGTGGCAATAATTTTACCAGCTTCTAATGCGCCGCCCATGATAATCACAGGAACAACTGCCGCAGCAAAAATAGCGGTAAGCCCGGCAATTGAATACCAAGCGGCGATTGCCGAAATTGAAATGGCAATAGCCATCATTGTTAATGCGAATATCATAGTTATATATTTATCAAAGTTACCACGAGCCATCATCTAGACTGATAAGAATAGTACATCCTAACCAAACTATTGATAGATTTTTGCTATTGTCAGGCCATTCTAAGTTTGTAAAATATCTGATTTGAGGGAGAAGTTTCCATCCAAAAGGATTAAGATAGAGTATAAACGATACATTGCTGTACCGCAAATAGTTAAAGAATTTCTTCACTTAAATAGGTGTCCAAAGTTGCCGTTAAATTCAGTCATTTCCATTACTAATTTTCTAGGAATTCCTGTAGTATGACTAATCATATATGTTACATAGAGAATTTCTTCCCCTCTGTCCTTTACTTGGATGACTTCAATCTTGTTGCCGTCTTCAAACAAGTAACTTTTTCCTACTAATTCATGATGCATATTTACTCCACATAATGGACACTAGCTTCAAACGATTTGATATCATAGTCGCCGGCGTTGTTGGATAGTTCTTCGTTGTCATAGTCTATTGTACTAATGATTTCCCCAAAGTCAGTTTCTTTGACGTAGAACTTTAGTTTGGTTGGGTCAAAATCTTCATCTTCAAAATCAGCGTCAAAGTAACAACCCTTGCCACCATGGCACCACTGAATGTAATAGCCCGGCTCCATAGAACTTACGAAATAATCCTGTGTACCATTCTCGCGGATACGAAGTTCATAATCAATATCATATTCAGAAGTAATATCATCAAGATCACCTTGATAAACAATACTACCTTCACTATCCTTAATCACGATGTTATGATTATCTGCATCTGGCCCAAACGTAAAGAATGTGTCGTCGTACTCATTGTAGTAATCAAGCAGCACACAGTCTTCAGGAGTTTCATTGTCATCATAATCAAAATTACTATTCAATGCATCATCAAGATACATTTCATTGTCGCCGCTCCAGTATTCATACTGTGCTTGGGTAATCTTGCCGATGCCAACATCCATACCGCGGCTAAAAATCTCAATAGTGTAAATCATTACTGCACCACAAATTTCAAAATTACTATACAGCCAGCAAGAAAGCCCATTGTGAAATACAGAACTCTACCCATAATATTAGCCATTATTTTATCCTAGTTTAAATTGGAAAACCCATACGATTGCAATATTCGGTATAGTCATCTTTGTGTACATACCGATCCATACCCGATTCCATTGTTGGAACCTGCCGATAATTAGTCAAGTTGAAGCCACTGCTATTACTTCCGTCACGACGGTGCATTGTAATTCGGCGTAAGTCACTGGTGTGTTCTCGTTCTCGTACAAGAAAATATTCTGACTGCTCGTTCAACTTACTTCTCCCTTTATTGTATTAAACAACCTGTAACGTTCTTTCAACTGCCCGAAATTAAAGTAGTGCTGCAATGTTGGTGTCTTTCGTTCCGCTGAACGTTTATGAATCACCCTCATGTCAACGATGGTCTCAGGGTAATACCGATCAAAGGTAACAATGTATACATAATTGTCATCCTCAGCACGATGATATGGATTGCCATCATTGTTTTTGTCTACAATCTCGTATGTCATTTGCTTAAAATTTCTTGTTTTGAACGTGCAAGATCCAATAGTTCGTGGCAATCACTTTGCAACCCCGAAATGTTGTTTTATTTTTACAACTAATTTAGCTGCTTGATTTTCAGAACCGGCTAAAATAAATTTATCAGTAAGATCAGTTAGCAGCTTTCCCAATTCAGCATTTTGCATTTCAGCTTGCTCACATAGACCAGTACATTCTTTAATAATCAACTCAGCAAATTTTTCTAATTTGTGTCTGTTAAATTGTAGGGTCGCATTAAGGTCTGCTTCTTCTGCCAATTGTTGTAATCGTTCATTCATGCAGTGCTACCAATCGCACAAATAAGGGCATACATGCCAAATAAGAAGCAACCAACAAACCAGGCATATTGCATTGAGGGAGCAGATGTTCCTTCATAATAGTCAGTGATGATTGCCCCAAAATGCATGCCACTAAGAAAGACAAGCAAGATGCCAAATATTAAATTCACAATAATCATTTATTGTCCTAAGTTGTTTTTAGAAAGTATAGCAAAGATCAATGCCAATGTCAACGGAAACGGTTAACATTGAAACAGTTTACTTGTCATCCCTAAATCTAACAAAGCGCGGGAAACGCAAGCTATAAGTGCCATCTTGATTCTGCGTGATAACATCACACATAACTTCGGCAGTGCGGCCAATTACTTCATTACTGCTTGCCCAATATTCAGTGCGGTCTTCATCACTAAAGCCACTACCTACATTGACTGTAATTTCTTTACCATCATCAATCCCTTCGCATACCAATGCGCCCATGCGACCTAGATTGCGACCAGTACCTTCTTCAATGCCAATAACAGTCAAGTCAACTGTAATAGTTGGTTTCCATTTCATCCAATCAGTGCTGCGTTTGCAAACATAAGGTGCGTCAATTGCTTTGATCATGATACCTTCAAAGCCATCGTTGACTGCATCTTTTGCATAACGCTCTAGTTGATTTCTACCTTCTGCATAGTCAAGGTCAACCATCAAGTGAGGCAGCAGTTCTACGTTAGGCATCTGATCAATAACAGGGCGCATTTTTTCTAGTATTTCAATGCGCTTGCTCAATGGTGCATTCCAATACCCGCGATTAAAATCGTTGATTGGAATAATGTCAAATATATTGAACACACTGTCATCAGCTTGCGCATCTGTCTTGCGACGAGCTTGGCGCATGAGTTCTTGGAATGTGTTGCCGATTACTTCACCGTCTAATACAAATCCACCAATCAATGGATTTTTACTAGCAGCGATTAGTCTAACTAAATTAGTTTGGATTTGGTCTTCAATGTGAGTAAAGTTCTCAAACACTTTACCATTGCGACTATAGCAATTAACAATAGGTTCAAGTTCAAAATTTTCACATACCATTAATACGCGCACACCGTCAAGCTTTGGTTCAAGGCGTTTTGTGCCCTTCATTTCAGGGCGACCTTCTGAGTTAGTTGCAAGTTGGCAACCAAACACAGGTACTTCATACTCTGTTTTCTTGCAGATTTTATTAATAGTCTTGTCGCTGATACCAGCACGAAGATCACGACCAAGTACAGGCTTTAGAAATAAATTCCATTCATTACTATCAAATCGTTCACTCATTGCTAGAATTGCATCACGTGCAGCATGACCAGTCAATTGACGAACTTCTAATTGTTCCATTAAGTCAGTAAATTCTTCCCAAGGATTTTCTGCATCAATAATACCAACCGTTTCTGGAATTTGTTTGATACCAAATGTTACATATGGATTGTAACATGCTTTGGTATAGGTCAAAAAGTTAATTGCATTAGTGCTACCCAAGGTAGCTGCTTCTAGTGCTTGCTTGATAACGTCTTCTTTGTGAAGACGGCTATCGGATTCGTTTAGTTTGTTGATCCACGATGCTGACATTTTTATTCCTTTAATTTGTTTGCAAGCGATTGGTTGCGCACATCTTGTTCTTTACGCTCACGCTTAGTTGAATTTGATAATTTTATCATAGAATCGTAATTTCTTGCCCACTCAATTCCTCGTAGGAATTTTATCACTTCATTTAAGTCACCAGTGAAGATTTCAGCATCGCGGCTGAAAACAGGAAGCGCATCACTGATTGGGCGCAAGCAAATAACGTCCCCGTATGTAGATGTATAAATTGGGGTAGAAGTAAATTGGAACCCAAGCGATTCTGCTAACTCGGTTGCTTGCTGTATTGCACGAATTTGCCTCATTCCAATTGACATATGTATTTCCGATTTATTATTTGTTAAATTATAGCGCACATTGGGTTATTTGTCAACCGTTAACTGAAAGACAACCGTTGAGTCATTCTTTTTAGGCGCAGCTTTTGCTGTTGGGCGGGCTGAGGATACGTTCTCATACACATCTACCTTGACAAAGTTTTTTTGCAGATGGGCCTTTTCTACGCTGGCCCACATATCGTTTGCCCCAAACTTAGCTACGTTCCAGCATGACTTGCCATTGGGATTTAAATGTGCAATTGCTTTGTGTATCAATGGTGTTAGGAAATTGTCTTCCCAAACTTTATATGTTGCACAATCAGTAATAGATTGCTTTGGATCATTGCAGTAAACTTCTAAATCAAAGTAAGGAGGACTGGTTAATACTACATCTACATTGGGCAGATTGTAATTGTCCATGTTTAGTGCGTCATCACATATCAGTGTGACACTTGACCTAATATCTAAAAAATCAACCATACGATTTAGATTTTTAAATGTTTCTGGATTAGGATCAAATGCAATGTAGTGAGCACCATTAGCAACTGCACCAAGCAATCGTCCTCCCCATCCCGCACACGGGTCAAGTACTATGCTTGCACCTGCAGTTGCCATCCTGCTCATTTGTGGGCGATACATTGTGGCCTTTGCCAAGCCACCGCAAAAGTAAACACCACGTTTTAATTCACTCAAGTAGGGAGTTGAATGTGCTTTACGATTCCAAGTTAATATTTTTGCTAGCAGCTTTTGATCCTGCCATAATTTCTTAAAAGAGTTTCCCTTGTTGTCTTCAATCTCAAAGAAATTAGGGAAGAAATGTTCGCACAATTTCATTCCCAATCTGCTAGTTGAATTGATAGAGTTAGAGGTGATTTGCCACTTCTTTAGATTATCCCAGTCAGTGCGTAATTGATCGTCAGTGTACGACAACTCATAATTGACTTGTGATAACTCACTAGCCAACGTAGGCAAGATATTTTGAAAATCCTGATCAGTTAGATTCCTTGTGCTATGTTTAATGTTTAAGTATGCTTCTATCATGTATTAGTTAGTTGTTTTAATTTCGCAATCATCCATACGGCAAGACATTGCGTTTCATCAATTAGCTGCATATCAATATAGTGAATTTTCAAATGAGGAGAATCCATATAGTGTTTAAAATTAAATGTGCAGCTTCTTGCATATTGATTTTGCTGTACCACGCACTTCAAGTGAACTTGTTCTTCCAATCGCTGCATAATGTCAGAGAGTTTGTATTCAATAACATATGCTAGTTTGTTGTTTACGAAGAAACTACTTATCATACCGCTAGGCTGTTCTTTAAAAGCTGCGATTCTTTTTGGAGTTAAATCGCTAAAGTTGCCGCCGCCATCTGCGCGACCTTTTGACCACAGCTTTGGTTTGATTTCTTTGAACTCACCTGTTGCAGTATCTACTGCATCAAAGCCAAGCTTGGTAGTGATCCACTCGTATCCGCATATGTTTGCAGTGATTGCTTCACGCAGGGTAGATGAATTTTTGTCAGAGAGGTAAGCAAGTGCCAAATCAGTGTAGTTATCATCACCTAGGACACTTGTTTTACCTGTTACAAAATCAGTAATGTGATCAATAGTATGTTGGTTCATGTCTGTGTTCTCAGTTAAGAAAAGATATAATAACACTACTATTTCAATATGTCAATGCATTACCAACTGCTATTGTAAAATACTTTAAAGCCTAAAAAGAGTTGAGTACGGGCTTCGGCGATGAAATCCAAATCTTGTTCATAGTAATGATTATTACTATTTTTACCAAAAAAGAATCCTTCAGTATCGGGCAAAGTATTTTCTTTGATATCTTGTTCAAGCTGAGTTAAATCTTCCCAAGTTAGTTCAAGTTCAACTCCATTGAACATTGGGGCAGTAAGTCCGTGTGCATTATTTTTATCACGCCACAGTTTTTCCATCCAACCATGCAAGTTAGGATGCTTGCGCCAATAAGCAATTTCTCTGTGATTAGGTGCTTTGTATTCGTCTTCAGTGGCTGCGACTGGTGCAGCGTATGCGTACATGTCAAGTCCCATGCTTATCCCCTTTATTTGCAAATTCTAAGTATGTCGTCAGCAGACATGCCTCGGTGTATTGCGATAGTGCGGCATTGAGAATTGTTGTATTGATCCATCATTTGCCCTAATCCACAAATCAAAAACAACACGATCAACATACCAACGAACCATTTATATTCCATAATTACTCCTTAATAGCTTTTTCAGCTTGTGTTTTTGTAACATAAACCGCTTTGTCTAATAACTTTGCAACACCGTCAAAGCCAATAGTAACAATAACAATTCCAAAAATAACACCTACGATAAAGTTTTTCATTTGCATAGTTCTCACATTTTCATAATTTTAGACAACACTGCATTTGCTTCAGGGTACGCAGGCATTGCAGCTATTAACAAGTCAGTACTTTTTGCAGTAAGTTCTTCTGCATATGCATCTAGTAGACTTTGAGCATAATCAATGTCATCGGATGACTGATCGTTGAACCAGTCGTGCAATTTTTTTGGATCGCATTCAAGCAAAAATCTCAAATTCTCTTTATCGTATTCGTTCATTTTATACTCTCCATTTCAATACACTGTTCCACATCAGATAATATCTGCTTGAGTTCGGCAATGTTAATAGTAAGAAACAGTGCGGTAGCCTCTTTAGCCATTCTATCGGGTGAGGGCGTTATGGGAATCACAAGGTTAGCCAGCATCTGTTCCTTACCGAAAATTGTGTTTACTAGATTATCACGTACAGTTAGAATATTCATCATTAGTTCGCTACGGCGTAAGCAACGAAACCAGCTTCGGCATTGCCCGATACGTCAAGGTAGACGCGACGATTGCCGCAATCGCACCTATGTTCATCAACTTGCCAGCCAGCACATTCTTCGGCATCAATACTCAAATAGTCATTGCAGTTTTGACCATCAAATTCAACAAAGTCATCACCTGCTGCTTTGATGAATGCATCAATAGCTTCTTGTTCGGTTTTATATATCATTGGTTATTTTTCCACCTTAATACAAATTGGCTTTTTAATGTTCATGCCCCAACGCTCATCATTAACGGCCTGTACCATCTGCACTGCGGCTGTTTCACAACGCTCTTTTGTTGTAAACTCTTGTGCGCCGGTGATTGCACTAGCATGGAAGCTGTAAAATATCATTAACCAGACAGTTGCTGTAGTCATTGTGCTGCCTCCACTTGACGATAAGCAAAGGTGCCGAGGTCTTTGTAAATACCTTGCTGGCGATAATACTCTGCTTCTTTATTTGAACGGGTAGTTACTATTTTTGCACTGCGCTCAGTGTTGCAATATTGATAATGTTTATCTGTTTCAACGCAGTAAACTTCATATGCAATCATTGGCAGCTCCTTAGGCGCGGGTTGCAATGAAAGCAACAGCACCTATGATTGCTGGACTGAAAACTGCTAACACTGCTGCACATGCTATCAAAACTGCTTTTAAGTCTTTATCCATTTTCAGCTCCTTGTTTTTCAGTGTATGTGTACATTATATACCCAAACTGATTTATTGTCAACCGTTTTAGTCAACCAAATCAAAGCTTCCTATGGCTGCATCAAATGCGCTTAAGGCGTCATAGTATTCGGTGTTAGTCAACTTCACTGACTTTTTATAGATACCTGTACCAATTTCCAACTCGTAAGCATAATCAGCAAGTCTCCAAAGAATAACACGCTCGGCACGTTGATTGTAACCATCTACGATAAATTGAATAGACATTATGCAATCTCCTTTTCACGTTTAGCAACCATCATCTCGGACAATATAAACTTAGCAACGTTCATTTGCTTGCGGATATATTCGTCAGTGTTAGGAGCTGGAATAGTTGGATTCTTCATCGCAATCATTTCTTGACAATCTGACATGATACCCATAACAACCATTTCTAAACCTGACAAACGAGCAGTGATTGATTCCATGTATTGTACACGGATATCTGATACTGTCATACCATAACATTTAGTTTCAAATTCAGTCATTTAGTGCTCCTTGTTTTTCAGTGTATGTGTACATTATATACCCAAAACCAATTAACGTCAACCTTTTTACATTGACCAGTACGACTCAGAACTAGGATCGCAGCAGTAAGGAGTGTCACGGTTGATTTGAATGTCCTTACCAGTCATTAAATTTTTAACAGTTTTCATAGAAGGGAAATACTCAAACCGATAACCCAACTTAGCAGGATACAAGTCGAACAATTCAGCACATTCACGTTGCATTCCTGCTTCATCCCGGTTAGTCCATACAGTTGTTGACACAAGGCGTTCACCAGCCTTAGTACGTTTGTCCATTTTGTAGATGTACATCGTAAAGTCTTGTTTCATTTGTTGCTCCTTGTTTTTCAGTGTATGTGTACATTATATACCCAAAACCAATTAACGTCAACCTTTTACCGAACGATTGCCGCAGCAAGATAGCTATGCAGTAGATTCATTTCTTCCTGCTCAACATAGAAGTCAGTACGCGGATCCCAGTATGCACCCTCTTTAGTGTCATAGTACAACACACGACCTGTGACAAAAGTAAATGGACCTTCAAGACCTTTGCGTGGTCCAAATTCTTTGCTAGTTTCCCAAACAGTGTGCGCCATTTGCTGCTCCTTGTTTTTCAGTGTATGTGTACATTATATACCCAAAACCAATTAACGTCAACCGATGGAGTTTACTCAACAACCCATTCAGTGTATTCTCTCCATTCGTGTTCGGTTGAGTTGAATTCTTCTTTCCAAACAAGTGCCTCAGTTTCATCGGCAAATACCTTTATCACTTCGCGCCAAACATCACAAAAATCATAGTAACATTCGTAGCCAAGATAAACTTTCATTATTCAACTCCGAAATGTTTCTTGATACCTAAAAATACGCCCATATCGGTATCTTCTGTTTGAGACAATACAATATTAGAACCAATACCAGCACATTCTTTTACAATCAACTCGGCAAACTTAGCCAAATCTGTTTCTTTACCATCCACGACAGGAACCATTGGATTGCTCATTAGTTGAGTAAATCGTAGTCCAGACTGTTCAGCAAGTTCTCGAATTCGTTCGTTCATTCTTCGACTCCGAAAACAAACTTGATACGATTGGCAACTACCTTGCCACCATATCGTGTGTCGTTGGCAACATCTAAACATTCGTTGATGATTAGTTCAGCAAACTTAGCCAAACGGATCTTATCCCATTCTTGAATCTTAAATCCATTTTTGGGATCAAATTGATA
>Ga0075464_10000929_pt1 | contig 13038 bp, 12 predicted proteins | sample DEB19_08_DNA_5_FD_75068 | JGI IMG/M metagenome (GOLD analysis project Ga0075464, IMG submission 75068) | Aqueous microbial communities from the Delaware River and Bay under freshwater to marine salinity gradient to study organic matter... | ecosystem: Environmental > Aquatic > Marine > Coastal ...
ATGGTCGAGATAAAGGCGATGGCGATAGCGGGATAGAAGATGAAGAGATCGAACTTCACACCAAGGCGCGGGTCCCCTGGCATCAGAGTTCTCGTCTGAATCAAGGTGAAGACGGTGCTTCCCGACCAGACGAGGCCACTTAAGGAGGCCTTTCTCTTACTCAACATGATAAATCGAATGAGGAAGAGCATGCTGATTGCTCCACCGAGGAAGATAAATCCGAGGAGACCCACAATGAGTACTGTCAGTGGAGATCGTTCAATGCGGACAACGGTATAGAAGGCGCCATCCATCTGGTAGTTGACGCCATCTTTGACTGTGACATCTTTAGTATTACTGGATTCGAAATCATATTTCATCGTCCAGTTAGGGATCACAGCTGAATACTCAACGACGTTAATCGGCAGAGTCTCTCTCACATCATCAATCGGTGAAGCTGTTGCCCCCTCATCGGTGATGAAATCGACGGTGCCAGTGATATTTGCTGAGTACTTATCAAATGGGTAAATCTGATCTGTGGCACGGGAGAGAAAGTCGAAGTTGGTGACATCGAGGGTAAATTCAATGCTTCGCAGGAAGTCATATTGATCGTAGTGAAGCTCGGTATTGATCTCCCCCACATCAACTGTGGCGGCATCGAGGTAGACATCGGTGGGATAGAGGACGCGCACAGAGCTACCGAAAGAATCTGCATATTCACTCGGCGGATAGATCCAGATACGGCCCTTCATCAACATGCCCTCTGGATCAAACTCCACCATGCGGATATAAGCGTTAACGCACTGTGTTTTCCCATTGACGAGGCACTCTTGCTCCATCTGTGTACTCAACTCTTCAAAGCGAGGTGCACCAGATGAGGAACCAGCATCGAGAGAGTTGGCGATGGCGATGAAGATACCGATGAGCAAGATGGAAACTGTCCAGAACTTCACCTGTCGGAAACGATCGATAATCATGGCTACTTCACCGCCTTACCTGTGAGATAGGAGATCACCTGATCTGCAAAATTGGTAGGAAGTTTGGGGCTATGCAGACCACCTGAGATGCGCCAGAGCGCAGTCGGCGCCTTACATCCTTCAACGGTGTGAATTGTTGTCTCAAAACCTTGGATACTGCGGTCGAAATCCTTCTTCTTCAGAGCGATCTGGGTGAAAGGTGAAACCTTGCACTCATTATTCGTTGCAATGCGATTGACTGTCTCTTCCGCACTTGTGTAAGGGTGGAAGTTATGGACTCCCCCACCAAACTTAATGGTGGGATCTTCAGTGCCATGAATTTGAAGGAAGGTAAATGGTTTCTCGCTCTCGCATTGAGCATCGGTATCCATAGCGCCAGCGAGTGAGACAACACCCGCAATGCGACCTGTGCTGCAGGCAAAAGCGATCGACATAAATCCACCGTTGGAATGACCCACCATATAGATGCGCTCTTGATCTACAGGAAGCTCGAGAGAAATCTCATCGATGATTGCGTTGAGATAGGTCATATCATCGATATCTATTCCGGGTTTCTGACAGCACGCCTTTGCTGCATTCCATACCCGGCGACCATCGAGACCAACTGTTCCATCGGGAGCGATGAAAATCATTCCCGCCTTCTTGGCAGCTGCTGCAAGCTTTGTATTCTTCTCTTGCCGTTCACCACTCGATGAGGCGCTATGCATCAAGATTAATAGCGGTGCCGGCTTTGTCAGCTTCGCAGGTATCTGCACTGTGACAGGGCGATCGCCACCAACAACCAATGTGGGGCTCGCTGCCAGGAGAGGGGCTGCCGTACCCACCACTACGAGAGCGGTGGTGATAGCCAATCGGCGCAGGATCTTTGAGAAAGCCACCTGCGTAATCTAATGGCTTACTTGATTCCCGTCACGGTCAGCGAGTGTGTGCGATAGGCAGCGTTCTGGGTATCACTTCCGGCAAAGCCATAGGTGATGGAGCAGGCGCCATTGGCTACCGCGGTAACGGTGAACTGGGTGTGTACTCCGACTGTTGTCTGCTGTGGACCCACATTGGAGACAGAGCAGATTGCAGGTGTATTGGAGACCGCAGTGGAGATATGTCCGATGCTATTGAGTCGGTTATTCATCGATGAGTTCATGAAGCGGTTCTCAACGACGAAGAGCTCTGAACTCTTACCCACAAGGAAGGTGGCGAGGCGATTGAGTCGAACTGACATCGCCGCCTTATTGAAGGTCATTGATCGGATAACAGGAGCGGCAGCTGCCCAGCGATCATCGCCTGGCTGAGTTGCCTCGATAGTACAGATATTTCCATTGCCGACAATTCCTGCAACGGATGTCACTGTGTAGCTTGTCGCTAAGGTAGAGACCGAGCAGACATTTGGAGTCAACGAGCGAATAGTTACAGGTAGTCGAGATCCAGATGATGCGAAGAATGTTGAAGTGGCTCCGATATCACTTGTGGTTGGCAGGCTCATACCGATGCTCTGACGTACATTCGCACCAGGCTCTGGAGTTGTCATACCTGTAATTGGTTTGCTCAGGAATGATGAGGATGCGAGCCAGTAGCTATTACCAGCAAATGATGCGCTGAGCTGGCATGTGCCATTCCAGAGCGCCTTTACTGTCACCTGAGTGTGCGCCACGGATGTGCCAACAAATTCTGCTGATACGACCTTGCAGACTGTTGGCGTTGATGATGAGACCACAAGCGGAGCGCTACCAGCAAGCGACTCATTAAGAGTTGGCTGCGATGAGCTCTTCACGAGCAGATCTACAGTGCTACCTGCTGTGGTGATTGCACCATTCCAGGTTGCAGCTACATATGTGCTCTCTTTGCGGAATGAGATCCCGCGAGTCGAGATTGCAGCTGCACTATAGGTTCCGTTTCCAGCCTGAGCTGCAATCACATAGCAATATGCAGATGATGCTGATGAGATCGGAAGTACGTGGGTGAGAACCGTCTGTGAATCGACGGTTTCAATCTTGCAGATGGCAGGTGTATTGGTAGTGAAAGCCACTGGTAGGCCAGAGGTTGAAGTAGCCGTCAGAACCGTTGGTGCGCCACCGTAGAAACGTGATGATGGCGCGTTGAATGTGATTGTCTGTGATGAGCGAACCCATCGAATAGTTCTTGTAGCAGTTGGCGCTGGCGCCCAGCTGCTATTTCCAGCCTGTGTTGCCTGCAGAATGCAGTTGTTGGCATCTCCTACCAAGCCGGCTGCGCTAGTGACTGTGTAGGTGCCATCTGAGTTCTGTGTGAGAGTACAAACTGCAGGTGTCGTAGTTGTGATGACCACTGGCAGATTAGATGTCGCCTTAGTAGTCAATTGGATTCTGGTGCCAAATGTGGCGCTACTTTGAGGTGAGAATGAGATCGCCTGCGGAGCGTTCGATCCTGGCTCTGGAGTTGTTATCCCAGTTACGGCAACGGTAGTCGTGAACATGACTCCGACTGCATATGTAGTGCCTTCGAATTTCACTGCAATCATGCAGTTGCCATTCCAGAGCGCCTTAATAGTTGCACGTGAGTGAGTTGTCTCTGAACCAACGTATTCAGTAGAGCCGACAACACAGACCTTTGGCGTAGAAGAGGTGAAGGTCAACGGTGTTGTACCTGTAGTTGATTCGCTGAGGCGAATACCTGCAAGATCGTTGATCACAACGTTGAGTGCTGAGCCACTCACAGTAGGAGCTGATGCCCAGGTGCTCTTGAGAACTACGCTCGGACGCTTCCAGATGATTGTTCTGATAGTCGAGGTCGGAGCCCAGCTCGCATCGCCTGCCTGTGATGCTGTGATGGAACAAGTATTGGTATCACCTGATAATCCAGCTGCTGAAGTAACAAGGTAAGCACCTGCTGAGTTCTGAGTGATAGAACAGATTGCTGGTGTTGTGGTTGCAAAGGTCACTGGTAGCTTCGATGTTGATTGAGCTGTCAGTGGCACCTGTGAGCCAAAAGTAGCGATAGATAACGGGTAGAAGTTGATGATCTGGGAAGCACCAGCGCCAGGCTGTGGCGTTGTCATCCCTGAAATTGTGAATGCAGTTGAGAGCTGAGTTGGTGAGAGAGTCGTATTTCCAGCAAAGCTCACTGTGATCTGGCAGGTGCCATTCCAAATCGCCTTGATGCTGGCACGTGTATGTGAGGTAGTAGTGCCCGCATACTGAACTGAACCAACAACACAGACCTTTGGAGTTGCTGAGGTGAATGTCAGTGGAGTTGTTCCAGTGATGGTCTCATCAAACTTAGCACCGGCTAAGTTATTGATTGCAACATCAAGTGGTGATCCATCAATGCTGTATGGAGTAGTCCACGTTGCCTTTAGGTCCACATTTGTGCGGCTCCAGTTAAATGTTCGTGATGTTGATGCGCTTGCAAACTCATCATTACCAGCTTGGGTAGCAACTATGGTGCACTTTGAGATATCTGCCGGGATTCCGGAGACAGCCTGTGCTGCATATCCCCCATTAGCGGTTTGAACGACTGAGCATGTTGCAGGTGTAGAAGAAGTAACTGTTACCGGTAACCCTGAGCTCGCAGAGATTGTGAGTGGATTGAGTGAATTGAGGTCACGGTTAGGTGGAGTGGCAAATGAAATCGACTGAGTTAACTTGAGGAAGTTAATTGTCTTGCCAACGCCAACAGCTGAGGCATATGTGTCATTGCCATTCTGGTATGCAGTGACAACGCATGCAGCACCTGCGATTGCCGGGATTGGTGTTGTGGCAACAAGTGCTGGCCCTGAATCACTTGTGACAATCTGACAGATACTTGGTGTCGTTGTCGTGTAGGTCACCGGCAAGCCAGATGAAGCCGTTGCTGTCAGTGGCGTTGGAGCTCCAACGAATGTGCGAGATGTAGGAAGGTTGAATGTGATTGTCTGTGGAGTACGCACTGGCATCAGCGTCTGAATGCTTGCAATTGGCCCCGTTAGCCATCCACCATTTTCGGATAATGGTCCGGTGTAGGCGATGAGTTTGACTCGGAAGTAGATTGTTGAATTCGGCTTCAAGCCAGCAAGGTTGTATTGAACAGAGTTATTGATTGCATTGGTCAGCGCAAAAGGCGTTCCTTGAACTGTAGTTGTTCCGGTTTCAAGCAATGGATCTGTTCCATAGATGAAGTAGGTGCGGGTATTGCTGGCACCTGGGTTGATCGTGGTCATCAAAGTGACGCTTGTCTGAGTCTGGTTACCGCCTCGAGTATTGGAGATAACTGGCATCAGAGGATTGCCGGTATTTGTGAGCGGAACCATCTTTGTGTGTCCGGCAGCGTTAATCGCCTCAAAGCGATAGTAATAGCGATAGCCGGGAGTAAGTCCAGTCATATCTGCAGAAACTGTCACGGTATCGATGCCAGTGTATTGAACTGGAAGATTGACAACTCTCACAGAGAGCGTCATTGCTGCATCTGATGCGTACACGAGACGAACTGTTGTTGTCTGTCCCATTGGATTAACGCGACCAGTAACAGTTGTTGATGGTGTATTCAATCCGCCTGTTGGACGAATTGTTTCAACGGTCGGCACAACTCCGACAACAGCTGGTGTTGTGAAGCTGATAACCTCAGATTGAACTGACGCTGCGCTATTGCTTCCTACCACCTTGTAGTAATAGGTAGTTGATCCCTTGAGGAATGAGATATCGAGAGCAACTGCTCTGACCGTGCTTCCACTTACGCTCTGAGGATCTGCAAGACCTGTCTGAGTATTGGTGATGAAATCAGGGTCTGTGCCATAGACGAAGGAGACAGTTGTTGCTCCATTATTGGCATTGACGTTTGCATTAAGGCGTGCGCTCCACCCGGTAACAGATGTGGGATTTCCGGCAACCATGGTTGGAGGTGTTACCGGAGGCGCTAGGGACTTAAATGTTGCAGTGGGAGTGGTAAATGAACCGCTCTCATTGCTTGCAGTTGCACGAACATAGTAAGAAGTATTTGATGCAAGTCCATCCATCACAACTGGTAGTGAAATTACCGCGCCACCATTGAGGGCTGTTGGAGTCAGATTGATGCTCTTCACAATCGAGGTGAAGTTTGCATCTGTTGCATATTGAAGTGAGGCCGTTGTTGGCGCATTGTTGGGATTGATCTCAACGGTTGCCTTTGCCTGGAGATGGGTGATCTCTGTGATCGTTGCAACCTGAACGGCAGGAGCCACAATCGCTGGTCCCCCATCAGTTGGGGAGACATAAAGGAGGTTATTGACAGTCTTTGCATCAAGACCTGTGACGGCGCCCTTTGTTGACTGGGCAGCGAGAGCATCTGCAACCTGTGCCACAGTGGCAGTCGGATTCAGTCCTAAGAAGACAGCAGCAGCACCTGTGACGTGAGGTGTTGCCATTGATGTACCTGAGATTGTGTTGGTAGATGTTGCTCCGTTATACCAACCACCTGTAATTGCTGAGCCTGGTGCATGGATATCAACACATGTACCCCAGTTTGAGTAGTAAGCCTTTGCATCTGCAATTGTGGTTGCTCCCACTGTAATTGCACTTGGTGCACTTGCCGGAGATCGAGTACAAGCATCTGAGTTCTCATTACCTGCAGCGGCAACAACTGTGATGCCAGCATTGGTAAGGCGACGGATTGCATCGTTGAGAGATGATGATGCAGGACCTCCGATTGAGAGGTTGAGAACTGCCTGGCTCTTTGAGTTGGTATTGAGAGGAGACATAATCCAATCAAGACCTGCGATAACGGTTGCATAGCTACCAGAGCCTGCACAGTTAAGAATTCTTACCGGAACAACCTTTGCATTCTTTGCAACACCGTATTGGGTTCCAGCAGCAGATGTTGCAACGTGGGTTCCATGGCCATTGCAATCGACTGTGCCGTTTCCATCTGCGATGCCGCTAAAACCATTGGTAGAGATTCGGCCAGCAAGGTCATCGTGGGCAAAGATTCCGGTATCGCCGATATAGATTGTTGATCCAGCGCCTGCTGAACGATATCCATATGAGCCCTGGTATCCAGCGGCGCTTGAAACAACTTCACGTTGATCAATGCGGTCAATACCCCAGGCTGGAGTTGGAGTTTGGTTCTGCTGAATCGCAAGACCGGTAACAGGCTGATCCTTCTCAATAGTGAGAATATTTGGAATCTTCTTCAAGAGCGGAAGGAACATATCTGGAAGCTTCACAACAAAACCGTCGAAGGCATACTGGTAACGAGCATCGATCTTTCCGCCGGCGTTCTTCACAGCGGTCTCAATGGCAACACGAGCTTCAGGTGTGATCTGAATGATGTAGTTCGATGATGGACCGAGCAAAGCAGCTTCTGCATGGGAGGTAGATCCCAAGGTCGCTGACAGTGCGATAAAGACTGTCGCGATCGTGCGGAAGGACTTGCGCTTCAAAGCTAGCATCATGGGCTCCTGTTGGATTGGTTCACTGGATTAACCGTAAAACCCGAAGCTTTTTATGCAGGGCTACCGGCCGGCCGATGACTAGTCAGGGCATGAGCAAGGGCCACATCTATGAGCGTGAGCTCGATAAATGTGGCCCTTCAACCTCAATGCGCAGTAACTATGAAGTTACTTCGCCTTTGAAACGAGGACGCCGATTACGGCGAAGATTCCAAAGAAGAAGCCGAGAAATGCCCAGAGTACAGCGTTGAGGTTCTTCTTCTTAGCTGTTGTGTAGCAGAAAATACAGCTTGCGATCCATGCAAGAACGATTAACAGTTCCATTTCTTATCTCCGTTTTCAGTAGGTAACTTTCAAGTACTTCGCGAAACGCAATAATTGTAGAAATCAATTATTCAGAAACTCGGTAAAATCTCAGAAATTGACTAGTCAAAAGTGAGAGTTCTCATTCTGATATATCTGGAGCGAGTAGAGAATTCATGCATGATCAATAAGAAGGCGCTTATCGCCATACTCGCAGCATCAGTTCTCACCCTTACTAGTTGCAGCTCTGGTTCTGATTCAAGCTCAGACTCCAGCTCTGATTACAGCGCTAGCGATTTAGCAGATCTCTTCTCTGATTCTGCAAATGTGAGCTCGGTTAAGAATGGAACAGTTGGCGCTTGTCCATCGGCAACGCTCGGTGAGATGGCAGATGCATTTATGGGTTCTCCATCCTGGGAGGAATTCACATCCACAACAGGTGGCACAGTAGTTCAGCTCACCGGCGAAATCAGTTATGACGGATATCCATCAGAGGCTGTTCTTCAATGGAGCGTCTCCGGATCCACCTTTGATACCGAGTACTTTGGAATCAACGGTGTTGGTCAGAGCCTGATTACGGTCTCTGCTCTCTATAACAATATGTGTTCAGCGACTTACTAAAGTCTCTCGCACACTCTCAAGGCTAGAAGACCAACCAAAGTAACCCTTTGAGTTTGTCACTGGATCTCCTGAGAGTATGTAGTTCCAATAAATCAGCGCAGGGCGCACCTGCGGGAATTGGTTGACTAGGCTCAACCACTTTGCCGCTGCGTATTGCGTTGAATGCGATGTGCCGTTATCGGATCCATAGATTGAAACAGTCTCGGTGTCGATCACATATCCGGGCTCATAGATATCTATCTGCCCCATTGCATAATTGCTATAGCTCGCTATAGCACCTGATTTATCAAGTGCGCCAACAGCTACTGCATCAGGAATACATGCCGGCCAATTGATGAGATCGCTCTTACCTTCATTGCCAGCAGGGAAGAATGTGTAGATTCCCTTGACCTTCAGGCTTGCAATCTCCTTATCAGTTGCTGGAGAGGAGATGCATCGACGCGCATTTGTGCCGACCTTTGTGCTGCCTTGCGAGATAGCAACCGCACCGATGTTATAGAGCCTGGCATTCTTATTGGTCCAAGCCAGAACCTTCGTGATTATCGATTCACTCGTCGGCATACGGCCACCAGATGATGATTGCCCCACCACTCTAATGAGAATTAATTTCACATCGGGATAGGCGGCAATCGCAGAGCGCGCCATCTTGCTGCCATGGTTAAAACCTGAGTATTTCATCTGGGTTGGCGATAAGGATGCTGCTGTGCCGCTCTCTTGGAAGTTGGTTCCATTGGGGCAGGCATACCAATCCATCAAACACACTTGAAGAACGGTATGGGATGCAATCAGAGGATCTGAATCGCTAAATCCGGTATCGGCGATTACCAATACCTTGGGATTACTCTCAACCGACCAGGCAGGAAGGGCCGCGGCCACGAGGGCAGCGGCGAGCAGGGCGATGCGAAGCTTCACACGTGATTATCCGTCTGAATCGACGTCTTTTATTCATCTCGACCGGTCAAAAAAGGCAGGCCCAAGAGAACTTGAGCCTGCCTTTTACTTGGAAATATTACGGGCGATCACCGTACTGGTTATCGCCTTGAGTTTCGCGGGTGAGCAGGTACAAATTGTAGAAAGGAACAATCTGTAGCCAGCCACTCTTGCCCACATCATGCATACGTCGGCACCCTGCTGCTGTAAGAGGGATGATAAATCCGAGGAATACCAAGTTGCCAAGGAGTCCATTTGAAGTTGGATCAACAAATGAAACTGCAATGACGACGAGGATATAGAAGAGATAGAAGTACCAGAACTCACTTCGAGTAGCTCTTCCCGAGAACGTTGCATACTTTGAGAAACATGCGGATATTGCATTACCCATTGAATTAACCTTTCTAAAGGTGTGATTAATGAAAGTATGCACCGAGAAGAGGTGTATTACTAGGATCGTAGCCAGAATTTCTAGTCATTCTTAGGATTTACTATTTCCCCTAGTTAAAGGCGCTTTCTAGATATTCTGAAATATCTCCTTCCAAACGAGAGTAGTTTTTAGAAGAAACCTCCAGTTCAAGGAGCACATAGACACCTACTACAGCTCCCCCGAGTCCCCCGCCCCAGACCTTATTGAATCCCTCATTGTTGATCAGAGCTGTTCCGAATGTCTTAGGAACTACACCAACCACTCTCCATCCCTCAAGACCTGCGATACGAATTGAGGTGTCGTCATAAACGTTCGGCGTAAAATCAACATCACCGAGGAATGAGTCGACTGGAACAAACTCAGTCTTGTGGAGATAGAGAACTCCACCGCCTGCTACCTCTTGATTAATGCGAGCCTTCTCTTCAGCTATCAGTGCAGCGCGCTCCGCCTCATGTGCAACAGCATTCTCCAGGCGTTTCTTCTCTGCAATCTCTTCCTGCATCTTTCGACACGATTGGCACACCGTTGCCATAAATCCGGCTGGCTGACTACACACTGAACAAAGCGCCATCTATCTCTCCTTTAAGAAGGTGAATGAATCTGATGAGGGAAGTAAACAACTCCCTCATTTGGAATATAAGAGATTTTGGTAATAATGATTAGTCATACTTCCTATTGCATCTCCTCCTAGTTACCATGGAGACCATGGCCCGCAAAGAGTTCAGCCCACATAACGATCATCGCCCCCATTGGCATCGCCAACATGGCGGCGAGCATAGATATCCCGTCGCAATCGTTGTCTTTATTGTGATTTTGCTGCAGTCGATATTGCCTGATGATCTCTCAATCCGATATCAAACAGTCGTCTCAGGCTTGGAACTCTTCCTCCTAGCTCTGCTCATCGTCGTGGCCCCTCGTAGAATTCATAACCACCATCTCCCCCAGAGAGTACTGAGCCTTGGCCTGACTGCGGTGATGACTCTTTCCAATACCGCCTCCGCGATTAAGTTGATTCAGCATCTTGTGACTGGTGCTGCCAATGATGGAAATTCTCTCCTTCTCTCTGGAGCAACCATCTGGCTTACCAATATCGTTATCTTTGCCCTCTGGTTCTGGGAGTTTGATCGCGGTGGTCCTGGCGCACGAGCAGAAGCTCTAGTGAGATATCCGGATTTCCTCTTCCCGCAAATGCAGGATCATCAGCTAGCTCACATGCATTGGCATCCAAATTTCTTCGACTATCTCTACATCTCATTTACCAATGCCAGTGCATTCAGCCCAACTGATGTATTACCGCTCACCCGTTGGGCAAAGATGTTGATGCTCTTCCAATCTGTGACATCACTACTCACCGTGGGTCTGGTCGTCGCTCGCGCCGTCAATATCCTGCAATAGCTCTTATGAGATGGATCGAAATATGACCATTCATCGGAACTGTTAATTCCTGATAGCTGGCCCTTGCCAATTTACCCTTGGGGAATTCCTTAAGGAGGCAATCAATGGCAAAGCAGGTAATTGAAAATAACGCATGGAACGAGCGTTTTGAAGAGTTCCTAGAGCGCATCATCTTCGGTGGTCGCTGGCTTCTCGCTCCACTTTATGTGGGACTCATGCTCAGCTTGATTCCACTTCTCTATCGCTTCTTCAACAATTTCTATGACTTGATGTTGCATATGACTGATTCAGATATGCACCACATCACCTTGAGCATTCTCGAACTTCTCGACACTGTGCTCCTTGGAAACCTGATCATCATCATTATCTTTGCTGGGTACGAGAACTTCGTATCGAAGATTAATGTTGCACAGAATGCAGAAGATCGTCCGCACTGGATGGGTCGCGTTGATTACAGCGGACTTAAGATCAAGTTGATTGGTTCATTGGTTGCTATCTCTGTTATTGAACTTCTCAAAGACTTTATGTTGGAAGGTGAGATTGATGGCCACCGTGAAGGATGGCGTATTGGTATCCACCTGACCTTCGTAATCTCTGGAGTTCTCTTTGCAGTTATGGACCTCATCGCCGATAAGCGCGAAGCTATCGATTTGATGAATGAGAAAGAGATGATCCGTATGCGTCAGAAGATCGACCCAGACGAACTTCGTTAAAAGGTAGTCAGAAAAGGGCGTTCCACGCGAGGGGCGCCCTTTTTCTATGCCTCCAAGGTGACTAGTCAATGGCCTTTCAATAGACTCACCGGAAAACTCATCGAAAGGTATTCATGAAAATGCTGGAAAATCTCATTGAGAAAACTATCTTCGCAGGTCGTTGGCTCCTAGCACCACTTTACTTGGGTCTACTTATGTCCCTCATTCCAATTCTCTACCGCTTCTTCCAATCTTTCTGGCACATGATGACCCACATGACAACAGCAACACCTGCTGAGCTCACTCTTGAAGTTCTAGAACTTCTCGATGTTGTTCTCCTTGGAAATCTCATCATCATTATTCTCTTTGCAGGGTATGAGAACTTTGTATCTAAGATCAAGGTTGCAGATGGTGCCGAAGATCGTCCACACTGGATGGGCCACGTTGACTTCAGCGGACTTAAGATCAAGTTGATAGGTTCATTGGTTGCTATCTCTGTGATCGAACTCCTCAAGGACTTCATGCAGGAAGGTCCCTTCGATGCTAATCGCGAGGGATGGCGCATCGGTATCCATATGACCTTCGTTATCTCAGGCGTGCTCTTTGCACTTATGGATAACATGGCAGACCGCCACAAATCTGAACGATAAGTACCTCTTGGTTGAACGCCCCGCAGCGAGTCTTCTGCGGGGCGCTCTTTTTTGATAGAGAATAAATATGTACATTTGACATAAAGTTATGTACATTAACCTTATGAATGAGATCTCGATAACCGACGCCCGCGCCGAACTACCGGCTGTTGTTGCTCGTTCCAAGAAGAAGCCTGTGCATATCGTCAAACATGGTCAGACCGTTGCTGTATTAATGAACCCGGAACTTTTTGAGAGGGCGATGGATGCAATGGAAGAACTTGAAGATATTGAGGCTTTTGATCAAGCAATCGCCGCGCACGAGAAGACCTACCCCTGGGAACAGGTTAAGCGCGAACTTGGATTAGCGTGACTTTATTCTTAATCGAACTCTCAACATCAGCTCGTAAATCAGTACGGAAGCTTTCGAAGAAGGATCAAGTGCTCGTCTACACAGTTCTTGAGACGCTGCAAAGCAATCCAACTCCCCCAAAATCTCTCAAGCTTCGAGGCCGAGATGGCTACAGAATACGAGTTGGAGATCTCCGAATCATCTATACCTTTCAGCGCGGAAAATTGCTTGTCTTAATCCTTGATGTAGGACAACGGAGAGATATCTACCGCTAACGCTAACCTCTAAATCAAACCGAATTCTGTGGCGGCCTGAATAAGGCCTTCCTTTGCATCAGGGTGGGCGGCGTTGTTAATC
>Ga0075464_10000932_pt1 | contig 13022 bp, 15 predicted proteins | sample DEB19_08_DNA_5_FD_75068 | JGI IMG/M metagenome (GOLD analysis project Ga0075464, IMG submission 75068) | Aqueous microbial communities from the Delaware River and Bay under freshwater to marine salinity gradient to study organic matter... | ecosystem: Environmental > Aquatic > Marine > Coastal ...
GAGGCGCTGATGAGCGACCTGGAAGCACTCAAGGAAGGAGAGAAGGAGGTGGCAAGCAAGGGATTCCCTGGCATGCAGGAAAGGTCGACCATGTCTACGGACGAGCTTCCGGAGGCATGAACGCAGAGATGATCGTCACGCGCGGCCGCAACATCGCTGACACGATGCAGACGGCCGGGTGGAAAGAGCTCGAGGCGCTGGTAACCGACGAGATGGAGACACTCATCGACCAGCGCGATCAGCTCGTCGCGTCCATCACGACGCGGCTGAAGGAGGGGGCAACCTCAGAGGCACTGACCGCTGAGATAGCCGAGCTCACCGGCCGCATCGAGGGACGCTCGTCGATCATCGAGATTGCAAAGCAAGCGCTCCGAGAAAAGCAGAGCGCAGAAAAAAGACTATGAACGAATTCATGAAGCAGCTCGCCGCGCTCCGCTCGACCGCAAGCCGCGCCGCCTCGCTCCCCATCCGGGGCGCAAAGGCAGCAGGACGCGCGGTCAAGGGAGCCATCGATGCGAGCAACGCGCGCGGCATGGCTGACCTCGAGGCCGAGAGGGCTCGCAACCAAGCCATGATCGAGCAGAACTTCGGGAGCCTGGGCAGGTACCAGGCGCTGCAGGAGGCCAACCCCCTGCCCCCGACCCCAGGAGAGTTCATCGGCCGCCTCCTGCGGATCCGACAGGGCCGTTAATAAACCAACCATTACCAAACCATGTCTACTCAGAACACCGACAACCTGACTGATGCCCTCGCGGCAGCAGCGGCCGGTGGCGAGCAGGGTGCCGCCGCCGGACAGGAAGATACGACCACCCAAGGGGGCGACCAGGGAGCCGGAGACGGCACCCAGGGCGGCGACCAGGCCGGAAACGGTCAAGGAGCCGGCACCGGAGACAACGGGGCGCAGGGAGGCGCACAGGGCCAGCAGGGCACTGACGCGCAGGAGTTCCTGGCCAAGTTCGAGGGAAAGAGCCGCGAAGACATCATCGAGATGTACCGCAACCTCGAGCACCTCTTCGGCAAGCGCAGCATCTCGGCCCCCGAGCGCCAGGCAATGGCGCAGCAGGGCGTGACGCGCAAAGACCTCGACACGATGAACGAGGCCATGAAGCAGCTCGAGGAGGAGTTCCAGAACACGGACTTCACCAAGATGGAGCCTGCAGCGTTCGCCATGCTCCTCGTGAAGAAGATCAGCGCCATCGCGCGCGCGGAGGCGGAGAACGTCTACTCGACGAGCTCGCAGATCCAGGAGCGCGTGAAGCAGGAGGTCTCCGAGGCCTCCAAGGAGTACCCGCTGCTGCAGAGCAGCGAGGACTTCCGCAGCGCGGTCCTCGCCTTCATCCAGAGCGCGCAGAGCCGCGGCGAGGTGCTCGGCCTCAAGGAGGCGTGCGCCAAGGTTCAGGCCCTCATGGGCAAGGGACAGGTGCAGGCGACCACGACCGAGAACGCCAACCGCGCGGCACGAGCTGCCGTGGAAACCGGCACGGAGAACACCTCCGGCGGTACCGACGACGAGGAAGAGTCAGTGCTCAAGGGTATCCTCGGCGCGGGAACCACTCCCGGTTCCGGATTCCCGGGAGTCTAAGAGAGCAGCACGCGATCGGCCTGCCACGCGTAGGACCGACAGAAGAAGCCCTCGCTCGCGCGGGGGCTTCGGCTATCCACAGACATTGACTCGCGCGCGTGTTATACTACGCGCGTAGATCCGGACCCTGGGCCCGACGAGGAGAACCCGCGATAATCCGGAATCGCACAAGCAGAGGGAAACCTCAACCCACACTCATTAGTCGAATAACCAACCAATCCTAACCCAATACTATGGCTACAGGAGTACGCGGTACTGCGAGTCTCAGCGCTCGTAAGTACGACGTTTCAGGGGTCATCAGCCTCCTGAACGCACAGCGCTACCCGATGCTCGGTATCCTCACCAACGCGGGTAAGGATCCTGCCTCCGGCAAGGGTAAGGCCTTCAAGAAGGTCGCTACCACGGATCCTGAATTCAAGTGGTACGAGGACGACTTCGGCTCGCGTAGTGCGACCATCGCTGCAACGCAGACGGTGGACCCTGATGCGTCTTCCAAGACGTTCGATGTTGCATCCGGACACGGTTCCCGTTTCCGCGTTGGCGATGTCATTCAGTTCCTTACCAACAAGTGGACCTTTAGCGTCACTGCGGTAAGCAACGACACCCTGACCATCGGCGCAGAGCTCGGTGGCGTAACCGGATCAGGCGTAGACGTAAGCTCTACGGCAATCATGATCATCGGTAACGCAAACGAGGAAGGCGCAGGTCTCCGCTCTCTCAAGAGCACCACCCCGACTGAGATGGTCGGGTACACCCAGATCTTCCGCACCCCCTTCGGTGTCACCAACACCTCGAAGCAGACGCAGACGCTCATCCGCGAGAACGATCTCGACTACCAGCGCCGCAAGGCAGGTATCGAGCACGCGATCGACATCGAGCGCGCGTTCCTCTTCGGCAAGAAGGCGAAGCTGACCTCTGGTACCCACCCCAAGCGCTTCACCGCGGGCGTGATCAACTCGATCAGCACGTACGCTACCGCATCGGTAGACACGCAGGCTGAGTTCGAGGCTGCAATGGAAACCGCGTTTGCCTACGGCTCAACCGAGAAGTACGGCTTCGCATCCGCTGCGTTCATCACCCAGATCAACAGCTGGGCAATGGCCAAGGTGCAGACCACGCAGAGCGAAACCAAGTTCGGTATCACGATCTTCGATTACGTTACCCCACACGGTACGCTCCACCTGATCAAGCACGACCTGCTCTCAGGCACCCCATACGGCAATTACTGTGTCATCGTGGACATGGATGCGGTCACCTACCGCTTCCTCACTGGCCGCGACACCACGCTTCTGACCAACCGTCAGAACAACGATGAGGACCAGATTGTCGAGGAGTACCTCACCGAGTGCGGTCTGCAGATCGCTGAGGAGAAGCGCCACGCGCTCCTCTCGAAGGGCTCACTCTAAGTCGAGAGCGAACCCACCCCATTCCCGAGTAGACACCAGACCTCACCTGGCATCTGCTCGCGGGATGCGGGACGCATAAACCAAACTATTCAGCACCATGAGCGAAACCAAGAAAGCACGTTACGTATCACGGTTCTCGGCACTCCGCCTCGTGATGGAGCCAGCCTGGACCGAGGTAGTGAATGGCCGCGCGATCACGCATCCCGGTCGCTCCATCCAGTTTGTTGAAGGTCTCTACGAAACGTCCGACAAGGACGAGATCGAGTACCTCGACGCTCAGGAAAAGGAGAACGGCGCAGGGACTGTGGTCCGCGCTAACATCGAGCCTGCCCAGGCACGCGAGGAGCTCCTCAAGACTCTCGAAGACCGTAATGCGGAACTCGAGGCAGAGAACGAGCGCCTGCGCCGCGAGGGCGTAGCGGTTCCTCGGGAGACTGGCACCAAGGAAGTACAGACCCACTCGGGCACTGGCGGCGCGGAAAAGACCGTAGTCGTCCAGGAGGGGGATCCTGCATTTGATGATGTCACCCCTGCCGCGAAGCCTGCACGCGCAGCTCGCAAGACTGCAGCCAAGAAGGTTGCACGTCGCAAGTAGACCGCTTCACAACGAAGCAGCGGATGCGAGGGGGGCCCTACGCCTCCCTCGTATCGCAAAAACCTCCCCGGAAGCGAACGAGGAGACCTGATCCAATACACCAACCATGCGAATCCACAACGGAGAGCCGGAAGTGCGGGAGCGCAGCCCAGAGTGGCTGAAGGAACGTATCGCGCACCTCAAGGCCAAGAAAGCGGATCTCGTCGTCCGCTCCCAGAACATCGACGAGGAGATCGCCGAGCGCACCAAGGAGCTTGCAGCAAGCACCCGCGCATCAAAAAAGGTCGCCACCCGTAAGACTGCACGCTAATGGCTAGCCTTCTCTACAACAGCTTCAAGCGCGACATCATGAATGGCTCGCTGGACCTCGACACGGACACGATCAAGATCATGCTCGTGACGAGCGCCTACACGCCGAACCAGGACACGCACACGAAGCGCAGCGACGTCACCAACGAGGTATCCGGCACCGGCTACAGCGCGGGCGGCGCGACCCTGGCAAACAAGGCAGTGACCGCGGACAACACCGACGATGAGGGAGTGTTCGACGCGGATGACGTGAGCTGGTCGAGCTCCACGATCACGGCACGCGGCGCGGTTCTCTACAAGAGCCGTGGCGGCGCATCCTCAGCAGACGAGCTGCTCGCGTACATCGACTTCGGCTCAGACAAGAGCTCGAGCGCTGGCACGTTCACCATCTCGTGGGACGCTGAGGGCATCATCAACCTGAACTAAGCACCCACATGGCAAACGTTAAGCAAGCCCTAGGAACCGCGGCAACGATGACCAAGACGCTGGCCTCGCTTGCCAACGGCAGCGGGCGCGCGGCGACGGCCATCGACAACGGCACTAACCTCCACGTTAGTGCCGACGTCCGCGTCAAGATCAAGACCGGCGCATCGGGCGTGAGCTCGACCGGCTACGTTGCCGTGTACCTCCTCCGCAGCGAGGACGGCACGAACTACGATGACGGCTTCGGCGGTACCGATGCAGTGTACACGCCGGTGAACGCCATCCTGCTGGGCTACATCAACGCCGTGGCAAACGCCACCACGTACAACAAGGTCTTCGACCTTGCGGAGCTCGGCATTACCCTCCCGGCAAAGTGGAGCATCGGACTCCTCAACCAGACCGGCGCGGCGCTCTCCTCGACCGAGGGCGACCACGAGATCAAGTACCGCGAGAAGTACCTCACCGTAGCTTAAAGACTCATGCGAGCAGGTATCAGCCTCCGAAGCCAGATCTTGCAGCAGGTCGTGAACGACCCGGCACTGAAATACTCCTCAGTGCTCCGGGCCGTTGCGATCCGTGAGATCAACAACTTTGCCCTCCGCGATGAAGCGGCGGGCTATTACCGCTTCGAAGCTGACGGCACCGACACCTCGCCCAACGCGCGCAACCTCACCGTCGCAGGATCCCCGACCTTCAGCGCGGGGATCTTCGGCAACTGCATGGACCTCGGGTCCAGCAACAGCTCCAAGAAGGCGACCATCGCCAATAACATGGGCATCACCGGTGGCGCGTGCAGCATGAGCGCCCGCGTGAAAATCAACACGGCACCCAGCTCGGGGCAGTACCAGGACCTCCTGTACCAGATCTCCGCGACCAACAACAACACGAACCGCATCTACTACTGGAACGATGGAGGCACACTGAAAATCACCTTCGGTCGTGACAAGCTCGGCACGGGCGGCAACGAGGTCACCGTGGCACGCACCCTGACGGTGGGTACCTGGTACACCCTCACCTACGCCTACGACGGCACCACGCTCCGCGCCTACATCGACGGCGTCCTGATCGGATCCACTGCAGCATCCGGAGCGGGAAGCTCGGGCGGCAGCAACGGCTTCGCGGTAGGCGTGAATGCCGGCGGCTCGAGCAACTACGCATCAGCGGCATTCGATGATCTGCTCATCATTGGGCGCGGACTGAGCCACCGCGAGGTGAACCTGATTGTCGGAACTGCGGACTACTACGACGGCAGCAACCTCGGCAACTCGGTCTACCCGAGCGGCACGACCATCAAGCCCACCCCCTGGGGCAACGAGCTCGGCGAGTACTTCGATGGCAGCAGCGCCTACACGCTCCTCCCGAACTTCACCGAGGTAACCGCCCGCACGATCATGGGCTTCTTTACCGTGGACGACTTCGGAGGTACCGACGTGCGCTGCCTGCTCGACAACACCAAGAGCGGCGTGAGCAACTACCTCCGCATCGCGGTAGTCCAGGACGGAGCAGGAGGCGGCTACGCTGGTCATGACCGCGAGCTAGAATTCCGCGTAGCAGACAACGCCGTGTATTCGACCGGCAAGCGCATCCGGGCCAAGACCCCCTACTTCTTCACGCTCGCCTGGAACGGCAGTATTCAGGTGCTGACGATCAACGGCGAGGTATACGCCGCATCCGCAAACGCGGGCACCCCGGCAAGTAACGCATACCTCTGGGGTCTCGGAACCTCAATGGACGGCGACTCACCAGGCGGCCAGAAGCACAAGGGCATGATCTGGGGCCTGAGCATCGTGGACCGGTACGTCACGCCAGCTGAGTGCCACCAGATAGCACGCCGTGCAATCTACCGCACCTGCAAGCGACGCAACAGCGCCTTCCGCGCAGCATTCTCGGGAGACGTGTCCACCGCGGCTACCGTGCTCACGGCCACCTTCTCGGTGCCGGGCAGCACGACAACCGGCGGCGCGAGCTCGGCACCGGCCGTCGTCTCGGCTACCTTCAGCATCCCGGCTCCGACCGTCACCGGCGGATCGCTCGCATCACCTGCAGCGATCACGGCAACGTTCACGATCGTGCAGCCCAGCGTCTTCTCTCCGGATGAGACGGTTTACCCAGGCACGCGAACCGCAACCTTCAGCATCCCGACTCCGGTAGTCACCGGAGCGGCTTCAGCCACACCGGCAACGCTTTCTGCAACGTTCTCCGTTGCGGGTGTGACCGTCACCGTGGAGCTCAACACCGTAGTGTCAGTCTCAGCTATCACCGCCATCTTCACGATCCCCGCATTCACCGTTCGCCAGGGTGGCTACCGTGACAAGTACCCCACCATGACGGATACTTATAGCGACAAATACCCCACGCTGCCCCTATGACAACGCTCTCTGAATACCTATCAACCCTCGACGAGCGCATTACTAGCGCCAAGGTCAAAAACATCTTCCCTGTGGCGATGCGTAAAAACGCCATCAACGAAGCTGGCAACATCGCTGCGGATTTCCAGAACTGGCCATTCCTCGATCACGCACTCACTGTTTCAAGCACAGCAGGGCGCGAGTACTATCAGGAGCCTGACCGCTTCAAGCCGGACAGCATCTTCCGGATCATGCTCGACGGCGACGAATACGAGATGCGGAAATGGAACGAGTTCCGGGAGCTCAAGGAGCTGGAGACGGACCTGAAGGTAGCCAGCGTCCTTGGCGGCCAGTACTTCATCTACCCCGCGCCCACTGCCGATGACCTCGACATCGACGTGTACGGCCAGCTCGCGTGGGTAAAGCTCGTCAATGACGACGACGAAGCTATCACGCCGCGAGCGCTCGACGAGGCAATCCTGAAGATAGCCATGAGCATCCTCCTGAAGCGTGAGCGCCGTCCAAGCGAGGCTCGCATAGACCGTCAGGAAGCTGAGGAGAGCATGCAGCGCTATTACGACCGCATCACGCAGAACCGCCCCGCCGGGTACGTAGGTCGAGCCCGGAACGCCCGCTACGACGACTTCTGATGGACGGCAACCTCCGACCGTACACGATAGACCGCTTCGATGGCGGTATCAGCGACCGCCCCAACCGGGGCGTGTCGGGCTCGTTCCGATTCGGGCACGGCATCAACCTGCGCGATAACCTCTCCGTCCTCACCTGCAACCAGAAGCTCAAAAAGGAATCAGGGAGTGTGGTCACCGAACTGATCCATTTCTTCGTGGTAGCTACCGACGGCAATACGTACGGCTTCGGCAATGCCGGAGGCATCTATAAGCGCACCAGCGGCGGCACCTGGAGCCTTCTACAGACCGACGCGGACGGTGCGATCCGCGGCGCGGCAGAGTTCGAGCACAACAACGGCTCGGGAACCTACGTGAAGTACCTCTGCTACGCAACGCAGACCAAGCTGAAGAAGGTCCCACTCTCATCCCCCGGATCCGCGCCCACCACGGTAGGCACCTTCGCGCAGGGCATCAGCGGGGACTGGCACACCATGATCCTCGCCCTGGGCGTGCTGCTGGTGTGCGACGGCGACCGGCTCGCCATGCTCGACTACGAGGGCGCTTTCAACGCGACCGCACTGCGCCTCCCGCCCGACCTCAAGGCGCAGGCCCTCATCGAGCAGGGGGAAGACGCGATCATCGGCGCTATCGAGCGCGCGCGCAGCCAGCGCGGCTGGGCGTTCGGGTGGCGCAAGGATCTCCCCAGCTGGGCCTACCGGCGCAACATCCAAGGAAAGGGCGTGACCGCCCTAGCCTTCTTCGAGAGCGGCATGCTCGCAATCACCGGCAGCAGCACGATCAAGTACTGGGACCTCGTGAACCTTATCCCCCTCAAGCGCCTTCCCGGCGGCGGAGGCGTTAACCCCGGGGCGCTCGACGAGTACAAGGACGTGCCGCACTTCGGCGTGTGGGGAGGCAGCAAGAACGGCATATACAGCTACGGCCGTACCGACAAGAACGGCGCGTTCTCGCTCAACCTCGAGTACCTCATCAGCCCGGTGGTAGGCGCGGGCACCCTCGCGCAGATCGAGACGAAGATGGCCGACGCGAACGTGGAGATAGGCGCGGTTGCAGCGCCCGGCGACACCCTGCTCGTGAGCTGGAAGGACGGCAGCACCTACGGCGTGGACGTGATTGACACCGCTAACAAGGCACCGGCCGTTTACGAGGGCCTGCAGTTCGATGCAAACCACCCGGAGAGCCAGAAGCTATGGCGCAGTATTAAAGCCGTGGCAGCCGAGCCGCTTCCCGACGGCACGAGCGTCAAGCTGAAGTACCGCACCAACCAGGACGACACCTGGGTGGAGACGCAGATCGAGAGCGGAGTGGAGACGATGGACGATGACGACCGCACGGCGCTGTTCCCAATAGAAGCGGAGGGCGAGATCTACGAGATCCGCGCCGAGCTCACGCCGAACGCTAACGCGGCTCCGAAGCTGCAGTCCATCAGTACCTACTTCGAAGATGAGTCAGACTACTAAGGCAGCGGTCCGCAACCGCCTGGAAGACGACATTGACCTGCCAATCCTGCAAACCTGGGACAAGCTGGCTGGTGACATTAACCTCGGGAAAATAGATCCCGAAGCAGAGACGCGCCTTGAGGGAATCGAGAACGACTTCCTGACGCTCGGCGACCTCGCATACCTGGACTCCATCACCACGACGCAGATAACCGATAGCGCCATCACCACGCCCAAGCTCGCTGCTGGAGCGGTCACCGCATCGCGCATCAGCGTGGGTAACCTGGCGGCAATCAACGCGGACCTCGGCACCATTACCGCGGGCACCATCACCGGCATCACCATCACCGGCTCGCTGGTACGCACCAGCAGCAGCGGCACGCGCGTGCAGATGAACCAGAGCTCGAATAGCCTGCAGATCTACTCGGGCAGCACGCTCCGAGCAGAGGGCTACGAGGATGGTTGGCGCTTCAACAACTCGAGCGGCAGCCGCATCGCGGACATCTACGCGTCCGGCACGGCGCTCCTGATCACCACACTCCTGGGCAGCAGCGGCGTGGGTAGTGTCACCATCTCAGGCCAGACCTCGGGCACCGTGAGCCTCGCCATCGACGGCAGCAACTACATCTACGCATCCGGACCGCTGGGCGTGGTGGTGGCAAACCGCCACATCATCCCCTCGACCACGGCGACCTACGACCTGGGCGAGAACGGCGACACCTTCCGGCACCTCTTCCTCAACAGCGTGGGATACGTGAACGACACCGGATCGGCGGGCTCGCCGTTCCCGACCGGATGGAGCGTGAGCCGATCGAGCGCTGGCGTGTACACGATCACGCACAACATAGGCGGCTCGAGCCGCTACGTGGTCGTGGCCATACCGCTGTCCTCGAGCGGCGTGTACATGGCAAAGATAGGCAGCCGGAGTAGCAACAGCTTCACAGTCCGCATCAACGACGACGCGGGCACCCTGGTCGACTGCGATTTCATGTTCATACTCATCCGCAACAACTAGCATGCAGAAGCAAGAGGCAGCCAAGATCCACAAGGCAGCAACCGGCGAGATAGCGAAGCAGGCAAAAGCCATCGCCAAGGCTCGCGCAGCGCAGGAAGCGGCTGAGCGACGCGCGGAGCAGGCGCTCGAGAAGCGTGCCGCAACGGTCGCCAAGAGGAATCCACAAGCTGGCGCTGTAAAAGGGTAGACAAACCGCTATACTATGAGCATGCAAGCAATCACCCGGGAGCAACTGCTGAAGAAGAAGGCCGAACTGCGCGCCGAGTTCGACATGACCAAGCAGAAGATCACCGCGGAGCGCCAGTCCATCCGCGAGAAGATGGCGCACCTGGCCGAGCTCCAGGGCAAGTACCGCATGGTGCTCGACCTCCTGGGTATCAGCATCGAGGAGGACGAGGCCGCCCAGGGCAACGCCACCGAGCCGTCGGATAACTCACCCACTACCGCATAACATGGCAACTCAGTACCAGGTCAAATCAGGAGACACGCTGTCGCGGATCGCGCAGCAGCTTGGCGTGAAGCAGAGCGACATCACCGGATACCGCTCAAACGACCCCAACCGCATCTTTGCCGGGGAAACCCTCACAATCGGCGGCGGATCCGCGCCTGCAGCCACGACCACGGCTGGCACCACGACCGGCAAGGACGGCTACACCAGCGCTATCAGCTCGCTGCTTGGCGTGAGCAGCAAGCCATCGGTGGACTACAGCTCGCTTGCTACCACCGCAAAGACCAACAAGGAAAAAGCCTTTAACGAGCTCCAGGGCTACAAGACCAAGGCCTACGAGAAGGAGTACAGCAGCCGTGGCCTCGACCGCGTCTTCAAGGATATCCAGACCCTCGATGACGAGATCGCCGCGGCAAAGAAGTCCCGAGACATGGGCATCGCGCAGAGCCAGAAGAACCCCTACGCATCAGCCTCCACCCTCGCAGGAGACGCGGGAAAGATCCGCACTGCGGAGAACGACCGCATCGGGACACTCGTGGAACAGCGCAACAGCAAGGCCAGTCTCTACAACGACGCGCTTCAGGAGCTTGATCGTGTGGTGGGCAACGCCGCAAAGGACAAGGAGCTCGCCTACACCTACTGGCAGAACGAAGAGAGCACCGCAAACAAGATGCTCAGTTCCGTCCAGGATGCGCTGATCAAGGAACTCCAGCAGCAGCAGGAGTGGGAGCGTGAGGATGCGCGCAACACCGTCAAAGACAGCCAGTGGGCTCGTGAGCTTGAGATTGCGCTCATGAACGCACGACGTGCAGGATCCGGTGGAAGCGCTGACTTCCAGCTGATCACTGATCCTATCTGGGGTAAGCCGATATGGACATTCAATCGCAGGAGCGCGGCATATAGCCCCTACCAAGGGACTGGTGACACTAGCTCAGGATTAACCCCTGGGAGTACGGTCGTACTGCCCAACGGCGTGACCGTGAGCAGCCAAGCCGCGTCGTCGGGCGGTGGCCTAGGATCCATGCTCAAGAGCGCCGGGTCCTGGCTGTGGAGCAAGCTGTAAGGTCCCATGCTGGACTTCCTGAAGAAAGCCGCTGGCAAGGCAGAGAGCGCGGCTAAAAGTGCCGCCTCGACAGTTCTCAGCGTTCTCAAGCAAGCGCCCGCCATTAACCGGGCTGTTCAAACCGTCACGAACCCTGGCCTGCAGATCACCAAAGACCTGGTAACCGCCAAGGTCCCACTACTCCCCCAGAGCTACGTGGCTCCAAAGGGAGGCCAGAACGTGCGTGCAGCCGACATAGCTCGCGAGGGCGTGGGCAACGTCAAGGACCTGGCCATAGACATAGCTCGCGCAGCGCCGCGCGCAGCAGCGACCACCGGACTCACTATTGCGGAGATGATGACCGGCGATCCACGCTACAATCAGCCGTTCAGCTTCGAGGACACCGCCGCTCCCAGCGTGACGCGCATCCTCCTCGGCGAGCGACCGGTCAAATCCATCCAGGGGCAGGCGAAGACCGCGAGTGACGTGGTGGGTAAGTTCGGCGAGAAGATCGGCGGAGAAACCGGCGGCAAGGTAGGCCGCGGCATCGCGCCAATCCTGCCTGTGCTTGGCACCTTCCTCGACTTCGACCCCGGCGTGGGCAGCATCAAGAACAAGATCACAAAGGAGTTTGTCGAGCGCCTCGCCAAAGAGGAGAGCGAGAATGTGATCAAGCAGATCCTGAAGGACGAGCTCAAGCAAAGCGACGAGGTCGTGAAAGAGCTCGCGCCACGATTCGCAGCGGCAAAAGACCCGGTAGCGGTGCAGAAGATCTTCGACATCGAAGACGGCATCCGCACCGCGACGCAGGGACTCGAGACGCAGCGCCAAATCGTAAAACCTGAGTACGTTCAGGACCAGATCGTGTACAGCGACCCTCGTGGAGCCATCCGCGTGGTGGACCGCGACGCTTTCGAAGGAACGAAGGACCTGACCGGGGCGCTCATGCCTGGCGAGAACAAGCCCATCCAGGGCACCGTGGAGGCCGTCCTTCGCGCCGACGGCACCGTGGACCGGAATCCGGGCATCAGGGCAGCAGAGCGCGCCGTGGAGGCAGCGCCGGCGCCCTCGAGGCCGCTCTACCACGGCACGAACGACATCAGCTGGGCGCAGCGCGGCGAGCCGGTCAGGAAGTCGGAGAGCTCGTTCCTCGGGAACCCGGGCGTCTTCTTCACGCGCGACAAGGCAGCGGCAGAAGGGTGGATCACCGCCTCGGGCGGCTACCACCAGGCGAAGGAGGCGGGCAAGACTGGCGGCATCGTCGAGCTGCAGCGCGCCGCAGGCGGCGACTTCAACCTCGCGCCTCTCACCGAGAAGCAGTACGAGGAGGCGTGGCTCGACGCGATGAACCGGCTCCGGCAGGAGCCGGCGAAGTTCGGCTTCGACAAGTACGGCGTCCACGAGGCGAACGGATGGAAGATCGTCGAGGACGAGCTGAAGGCGAAGGGCTACGAGGGCGTGGAGTTTGGCAACGGATCCGGCGTGCTGTTCGACCCAGAGCAAATCGCCGCGCGTATCCCCGGTGCGACCGCCGCGGACGTGGAGCAAGTTGCGAAGGAACTGAGCGACAACCTGAGCACCATCGAGGACGTGGCGAAGGTATCGCCACGAGCGGCAAAGATCGCGGACGACCTCGTGAGCGCGGAGAGTATCCAGACCTCGCTCGAGGCGCAGCGCCGCGGCACCATACCGCACGCGCAGCTCGTCGATGAGGCATCGAAGATCCCGGTGAGCATCGAGCAGCTCGCGCGCATGAAGCCGGGCA
>Ga0075464_10000934_pt1 | contig 13013 bp, 13 predicted proteins | sample DEB19_08_DNA_5_FD_75068 | JGI IMG/M metagenome (GOLD analysis project Ga0075464, IMG submission 75068) | Aqueous microbial communities from the Delaware River and Bay under freshwater to marine salinity gradient to study organic matter... | ecosystem: Environmental > Aquatic > Marine > Coastal ...
AACTCGGTGGTCGCAAGTTTCGCTTGCCGGTCGTGCCTGCCAACATGAAAACCGTGGTGGATGAAAGTATCTGCTTGTGGATGGCGAAAAACAACTACTTCTACGTGATGCATCGCTTCGACTTGGACAACATCCAATTCGTGAAGAGCATGCACGCACAGGGTGTGTACGCCTCAATCTCTTTGGGCGTCAAAGGCCCAGACCGCGCCACTGTGGACACACTGGCTGCCGCTGGCATGACGCCTGAGTACATCACCATCGACATCGCGCACGGCCATGCAGACAGCGTGCGGGACATGATTGGCTACATCAAAGACAAGTTACCCAATAGCTTCGTGATCGCGGGCAACGTGGCCACACCCGAAGCCGTGATCGACCTAGAAAACTGGGGCGCTGACGCCACCAAAGTGGGCGTGGGCCCAGGCAAGGTGTGCATCACCAAACTCAAGACTGGTTTTGGCACCGGTGGCTGGCAGTTGTCAGCGGTCAAGTGGTGCGCACGCGTGGCGACCAAACCCATCATTGCAGACGGTGGCATCCGCAGCCACGGCGACATCGCCAAGAGCATCCGCTTTGGCGCATCAATGGTGATGATTGGCTCTCTGTTTGCAGGCCACGAAGAGTCGCCGGGCAAGACCGTCGAAGTCGATGGCGAGTTGTTCAAGGAATACTACGGCTCAGCCTCTGACTTCAACAAAGGCGAATACAAGCACGTGGAAGGCAAGCGCATTCTGGAGCCCGTCAAAGGCACGCTGGCCAACACGCTGATTGAGATGGAGCAAGACGTGCAAAGCTCGATCAGCTACTCCGGTGGCACCAAGCTGATGGATATCCGAAAGGTCAACTACGTGACCTTGGGCGGCGACAACGCTGGCGAACATCTGTTGATGTAACCCAGCGCTGCGGCCAAGCTGACTTACTTGTTGAGCAGCTCCAGCGCCAAGGTATGCAGGCGGTGCCCGGGCTGTGTCATCGCTTCAACGATGCTGAAGTGTTGCAAGCCCGCCAACGCTTCAGCCACGGGCACCCGTTTTTTACCCCATGCGGCTTGCATGAGCGTGTTGTGACGCAAGAACTCGTCGCTTTCAATGCCTCCCGCCACGGTGTAGAGCGTGCCTTGCGCGGGCGCAGGCATCCATGCAGGGCTATTGCGTAGCACCACGTCATCGGTCAAGCGCAGGCTGTCTTTGAGGTAGGGTGTCGCTTTCACAGATGCAAGCTCATACAAACCAGAAATCGACAATGCCTTGGTCACCAAATGTGCGGGCAAGTCTTTGGCATAGGCTTGCCAATCACAGGCCAACAACATGGTCGCCAACTGCCCACCCGCAGAATGGCCGACCAAGGTGATGCGACTTGGATCGCCCCCGAAACGATGGATATTGCGCCACACCCAAGCCACCGCCTTGACCATTTGCAGGGTGATGTCAGACACCGTCACTGCAGGGCACAACGCGTAGTTGGGGACCACCACGTGCGCACCTTGTGCGGTGAACGTGGGCGCGATGAAAGAGTGATCGGCTTTGTCGAGCGAACGCCAGTAGCCACCATGGATGAATACCACCACGGGGGCCAGTCCCTTCGCCTTGTCGCTAGGGAAAATATCCAAGGTCTCGTTCAACCCACGGCCATAGGCCACGTCCTGAAAGCACTGTTGGGTGGCGCGCACCTGCGCCGACGCATCATGCCAATGCGCAAAATGCGCCGCGTGCTCAGGCACCAAGTTGCGGTTGTTGTACATGCGGTCATGCCATGCACCGTCGTGCTGCGTCATAGTTTTTTCTCCAGAAGGATTTGCACGCTGGTCCAGCTGCGGTTTTGGGTGTTGCTGTTTTCAACCACGCTGCTGGAGCTGTAGGAGCTCCCCGTGTTGTAGTACCTCGGATCGAGGTTGCTTAGGGTCAAGCGCCATGCCGTGGTGCTGTCGACACGCCACAGGCCATAAAGATCCATCACGCGTTTTTGAGACACCGTGAGCAATTGCACATCGCTCATGCGCGTGGTGTAGCCGGGGTTGTAGTTGACATTGCCGCCGAGGGTGAGTGGCACCGATTTCAGTCGGTAATCTGCCCCCAAGTTGGCGGTCATGCTGGGTTGCTGGTCGAGCCGGTTGTCCGGCCCCATCACGCTGAGTACGCGCGAGCGATAAAAACTGACGTTGCTGCGCAGGTCCACATGCGGGGCATCTGCAATCCATTGGTCCATGCGGAACTTGGCTTCTAGCTCAAGACCTTCGGTGACGGCTTCGCTGATGTTTTGCGGGCTCGATAGCCACCGACCCGTCAATTCCTGCGTGGTGACATTACGGATTAAGTTTTGCACCCGTCGGTGAAATACGCTTGCGCTTAAAACGCCACCCTGAGGCAAATATCGCTCGACCGCCACATCCAAGCCTGTTGCAATTTCGGGTTTGAGCGCGGGATTACCGGACACATCGGGGTTGGTGGCACTGTTTTCATCCCGCGTGTAGGTGCGACGCGCCAACAAGGTGGGCATAGTAGGCGTCTTAAAGCTGCGCGTGAGGCTCATGCGCACTTGGTCTCGGCTATCTGGATCTGGGCGCCACATGGCGTGCATCAAGGGCGTGAACACGCTGTTGCGGTTCGTCACATCGCCAGCGGAGGTACTGCCCTCGGTGGTCACAGCTTCATAACGAGCGCCTACGTGTGTGGCCCAATGCGGCGTGAGCTGCCATTCGTCTTGAGAGTACATGGCGTAGCGCATGGAGCTGGCTTTGTAGTCTGCATCACCAGGGTAACCTTGATAATTCCCCACAACAGCTTGCGTGCGTCGCACTGACTCCGCCTCTGTACCGCTGACCCACTGGTGGCCACCGCCCATCACGTTGGTGTATTTGCCACTGAGGTTGGCCGAACGGTCTTGCACATGTGAGTTTTCTGTCGCCGAGGGAATGAGCAAGGGGTTGGTTGAGGTTTGTTGAAATTCGTTGTGACTATTCCAGCCCCCCACGTTGAACTTCCACTCCATGTTGCTATCGGCCGAAAGCTTGCGTCGCCATTGCCCATTTAAGCGGGCGACTGCAAAGTGATTTTGATTTTCGTTGGCTGCTGTGGCGGGGCTTCCCGCCACATTCACGCCATTCAAAGATTGCGTCGCTTGCATCGTGCCCGGTGTCGTGCCTTGAGAAAGCGCGATAAACGGCATCAGCGTGAACGTCTCCCCAGGGTCACCTTTGAGCTGCAAGCGTGCCGTGGCATTCAGGCCTTCGCGACCGTAATGGCTGTCACTCACGCGGTGACGTACCGTGTCGCCCAAGCCATTGGTGCGCGTCAAATCATTTTCACTGTGATCAGGCGCCGCATAGCGGTTAACCGACAAGGTGTAGTTGGCAGACCACTGATCCGCATCCTGGTACTTGACCAACGAGGCGGATGGCGACGTATAACCCCCTTGAAACGATGAGCCAACCTTCAGCTCGGTGGGCATACCCTTGCGGCCTTCGCGCGTGATGATGTTGATGGTGCCTGCAATCGCTTGTGCGCCTGTCTCGGCCGTGGGGGCACGATATATTTCCACGCGCTCAATCATCTCTGGCGTGAGCGACTCCACACTGAAGCCCGGCGGCACACGCTGGCCATCGAGCAAAATTTGTGTGTAGCCTTGGCTCAAACCGCGCATGCGAATGCCGCCGCCTCTGCCGGGCGCACCGCCCAAGGTGATGCCAGGCATGCGCTTCAAAATCTCACCCAGGTTCGAATCCCCTTGACGCTCAATCTCTTCACGGCCAATCACAATTTTGCTGGCCGTCGATTCACGGCGTTGTTGCGTGTCGTTGTCTCGTCCACTGGTGATTTCAATGCGCCCCATATCGGCCGCAGGTGCGCTCGCCTGTTGCGCCAAAACGGCGGTGGCGGTGAGCGCAAAAGGCACTAAAAATGGACGAGTGAGAGTGGACGCTTGCATTGGAAAAAGTTTACCGAGGTATCAATACCCTTGCCGTGTAAAGTTGAGGTTTTATTTATCCTGCATTCTCCATGAGCCAAGCTGCTGTGCCACACGCCTACGAAATCAAAAGTGCCTCGTTGCCCTTGGTCTCTTTTCTACTCAAAAACCCCGACACATCGGTCCTGCAAGCTGATATGGCACGCCGTTTAGGGGCCACGCCTGATTTTTTTGACAACGATCCAGTGGTCATCGACCTCAGCGCCTTAGAAGACCCCCACCATGCGCTCGACCTGCCCTCGGTGTGCCTGATGCTACGCACCTATCGCATGCTACCGGTGGCTGTACGTGGCGCAAATGAGCACCAATTAGCTCAAGCAAGCCAAGCTGGCTTGTTTGAAGCACGCGATTTGAGCATTCAGGCCCCCGCGGCTACCCGGGTAGAAACCGTGGTGCAAGAGGTGATTCGTGAAGTCGAAGTGGTGCGAGAGGTGCCAACCGGCAGCGGCTCAGCCATGGTCATCGACAAACCCGTGCGTTCAGGCCAACACGTGTATGCCAAAGGCCGCGATCTCATCGTGCTGGCAATGGTCAATCCTGGGGCAGAAATCATGGCAGATGGCCACATCCATGTGTACGCACCCCTGCGCGGCAAAGCCATTGCAGGTGCACGCGGCGATGAACAGGCGCGCATCTTCACCTCGTCCCTCGAAGCGGAGCTGATTTCGATTGCAGGCACCTACCGCACCAGCGACACGCCGTTGCCACCCGAAGTGGCCGGAAAGCCTGCGCAAATCAGCCTTCATGGCGATAAGTTGGTGATGCAAGCACTGTAAAATTGCAGATTAATTTTTCGAACAAACCTAGGGCTTTTTTCATGACAAAAATCGTGGTGGTGACTTCTGGCAAGGGCGGCGTGGGCAAGACCACAACCAGCGCCAGTTTTTCCTCTGGCCTCGCTTTGCGCGGCTTCAAAACGGTGGTCATCGACTTTGACGTCGGCCTGCGTAATCTCGACCTCATCATGGGTTGTGAGCGTCGCGTGGTGTATGACTTCATCAACGTCATCAACGGTGAAGCGACGCTGAACCAAGCCTTGATCAAAGACAAGCAGTGCGACAACTTGTTCGTGTTGGCCGCCTCCCAAACACGCGACAAAGACGCGCTCACCAAAGAAGGTGTGGAGCGCATCTTGAACGAACTCAAAGAGATGAAGTTCGATTACATCGTGTGCGACTCCCCTGCTGGTATCGAAATCGGCGCCATGATGGCCATGCACTTTGCAGACGAAGCGCTGGTGGTGACCAACCCTGAAGTGTCTTCGGTGCGTGACTCTGACCGCATCTTGGGCATGCTCAGCAGCAAGACACAACGCGCGATTGATGGCGCAACCCCCATTAAGGAACACCTGCTCATCACACGCTACAACCCGACACGCGTAGAAGACGGTCACATGTTGTCTCTCGAAGACATCCAAGACATCTTGCGCATTCCATTGATCGGCGTGATTCCTGAATCAGAAACTGTGTTGACTGCATCGAACCAAGGTTTGCCAGCGGTTCACTTAGAAAATACCGATGTATCGGAAGCCTACAAAGACGTGATCAGCCGCTTCTTGGGCGAAGACATTCCCATGCGCTTTACCGAATACGTCAAACCAAGTTTGCTCAAACGTATGTTTGGTGGGAAGTAAGCCATGTCTCTACTCTCTTTCTTACTCGGCGAGAAGAAAAAAACCGCGAACGTTGCCAAAGAACGCTTGCAGTTCATCCTCACTCACGAACGCACAGGTCGCAATCCACAGCCCGACTACCTGCCAGATTTACAGCGTGACTTGGTCGCCGTGTTGTCCAAATACGTGAAGATCAACCCAAATGACATCAAAGTCAACTTGGAGCGTCACGGCAACCTTGAAGTACTCGAAGTCAAAATCGAGCTTCCTGATTGAGGGTTTTAAACCCACCAAAAACAAAAGCGTCCCGAGGGACGCTTTTTGTTTGGCTTTGATAAGCAGTGGGTGGATTAACCGCCCTTGCTTGAACGCTTGCCAGGGTTCTTTTTGCTACGTGTCGCAACACCGCGCTCAAGACTCACACGTTGACCACGGCCACCGGTGCGCGGCGTAGTGCCTGGCAAAGGTGTTGGTGCTGGTGAGCGTTGGCGATCGGCTTCGGTGACGATTTTGTTTCCCATGAAATTTCCAGATAAAAAGTTACAGCCTCTAATTAGGCCACAGGTTCGGTGCATTTTCGCATGCAACCACCCATAATCGACTAAAACAGGGGCTTTTATGAATCCAAAGATCAGCGAATTACTCGCGCGCATCCAGCAAATGGAGTCAGAGATTGAGCTAGAGATGAAGCGCAAACGCGCTGAACTGCAAGCGGATTTCGAAGAAACACGCGTCAAATTCGAGCGGGAGGTGCTGGAACAGCAACGCCGCTTCAAAACGGGCATCATTGCTTACCTGCTCTCTGCAGATTTGCTGAGCGTTTTAACCGCCCCTGTGATTTACGCCGTCCTGGTGCCTATGCTCCTGCTGGACCTGTTCATCACGATCTACCAGCACATTTGCTTTCGGGTCTATGGCATCCCACGCGTCAAACGCAGCGACTATTTTGTGTATGACCGCGCACATTTGGCTTACCTAAATTTGATTGAGAAAATCAACTGCGCCTACTGCTCGTACGGCAACGGCCTGATGGCCTATGGTCGCGAAGTGGTGGCTCGCACCGAACAGTATTGGTGCCCCATCAAACATGCCCGTAAAGTGATGGGCGCCCACCCCTACTACACCGGCTTTGTCGACTTTGGCGATGCCGAAAGCTACCAGAGCGAGCTAGAGCACCTGCGTCATAAACTGACTGAACTCAACAATACACCTGAATAACGTGCCCACGCCTCATGCCACACACAGACACAATTGACAAACGCTTGATGGACTTAGAAATTAAGGCCAGTTTCACCGAAGATTTGGTGGAGCAGCTCAACCAAACTATTTTTCAACAACAACAGCAAATTGAGGCCCTCATTCGAGAAATGAGTCAACTTCGCCAGCAAGTCCCAGATGGTGGCTCTGGCGGCTTTCGTAGCGCACGCGATGAGTTACCTCCTCACTATTGATCCCCTGCCTGCTCGCCCTGCCCGTCAAGTGCAGGAGCTCGCGCTCTTTGCGCTTTACCGGTTGAGTGCGTACGCCGTCATCCACTTGATTGATGATGCGGCCATGCTGTCCCTCGTCTTCGTTTGAACTTTCACAGGAAATATCACATGCCCAAAACCATAGATTACTACTTGGCCCCACAAAGCCCTTGGGCTTATTTAGGACACAAACGACTGGTGGAGATTGCCAAAGCTGCGGGTGCATCCGTACGCGTCATGCCGATGGATTTGGGCCAGGTCTTCCCTCTCTCCGGCGGCCTTCCCTTGGGTAAACGTGCACCGCAACGCCAAGCCTATCGCTTGGTGGAGCTGACACGTTTCAGCCGAGCACTGAATCTGCCACTCAACCTGCACCCCAAGTACTTCCCCGTCGCGGGCGATGATGCTGCCCGCCTCATCATCGCCGTGGATATGCATCACGGCACGAACGCGGCCCTCGCCCTCACAGGGGCTGTGCTGTCAGCGGTGTGGCATGAAGAGCGCAACATCGCAGATGCAGATACCTTGGCTGTCTTGCTGACAGAACAGCAACTAGATGCGGCGTGCATGGCCTTGTCACGCACGCCAGAGGTCCAAGCCCGCTACGTCAGCTACACGCAAAGCGCGATCGACGCCCAGGTGTTTGGTGCCCCCAGCTACGTGGTGGACGGTGCGTTGTTCTGGGGCCAAGACCGTTTGGACTTCGTGGCGCAACAACTCAAGGCTTAAAGCAAAGCCCACAAACAATTCAGCCACCGAAGTTGCACACAAGGTGCAACGCGGTGGCTGAATGCCGTTTTAGCGGTTGCTAATTAACGGGGAGTGCGTGGCTTAGGAGCGCGTTTTTTAGCGTCAAAACCGCCACCAAACGACTTGCCAGCAGGTGGACGTGCTGGTTTGTCGAACGGTGTGCGACCTGCTTCAAACGGAGCACGTGGGCCACGGGCTGGGGCACGGTCGTCAAAGCTGCGCGGTGCGCGGTCTTCAAAGCTACGTGGTGCACCGAAGTTACCGCGTGGTGCGCCCTGACCTTCGCCAAAGTTGCCACGTGGGGCACCTTGACGTGGCTCGAACGAGTTGCCACGACGGTCATCGGAACGGTTGTTGTCTTGACGACCTTCGAAACGGTTTTCAGTGCGTCCTTCGAAGCGACCTTCTGAACGGGGCTCGAAGCGGCCTTGGCCGTTACCTTCAAAGCGACCGCCGCCGCCGCCAAATTTATTGCCGCCGCCGAAACCGCCGCCGCCGCCAAACTTGCTACCGCCGCCGCCACCGAACTTACCGCCACCTTTGCGGTCATAGTCACGACCACCGCCACCGCCACGTTGCTCGAGGCGTTGTGTAGGCTCCATGCCGGGAATCACTTCAGCAGTGAACTGCTGGCGTGTGTAGGCTTCGATGTCAAAAATCTTACGCTTGTCGCGGAATTCGGCCAAAGTCACAGCCAGACCGTCACGGCCTGCACGACCGGTACGACCGATGCGGTGGGTGTAATCCTCTGACTTCATAGGCAAGCCAAAGTTGAACACGTGTGTCACGGTAGGCACGTCAATGCCGCGGGCGGCAACGTCTGTCGCCACCAAGAACTGCACTTGACCTTGACGCAAAGCCATCAAACGACGGTTACGCAAACCTTGGCTCAACGCGCCGTGCAAAGCAACAGCCGAGAAGCCTTCTTGTTGCAAGTCATTCGCCAAGCCGTCGCACTCGATTTGGGTGCTGGCAAAGATGATGGCTTGGTTGATGGTGGTGTCACGCAAGAGGTGATCCAACAAACGGCGCTTGTGTTGCGCGTTGTCAGCCCAATGCAGCACTTGGCGAATGTTGCTGTGCTTCTCTTGAGGTGAGTCAATTTGAATGCGTTGGGGTTGACGCATCACGCGTGTGGCCAACTGTTGAATGCGCGGCGCGAAAGTGGCGCTGAACATCATGGTTTGCTTGCGGTCAATGGTGAGTTGGTTGATTTCAGCCAAGTCATCCGAGAAACCGAGATCCAACATACGGTCAGCTTCGTCCACCACCAAGAATTGAACTTTGTCCAATTTGATTTGCATGGAGCGTTGCAAGTCGAGCAAGCGACCTGGGGTTGCCACCACCAAGTCAGCATTTTGCAATTTGGCGATCTGCAACTGGTAAGGCATACCGCCCACCACGTTGGCCACACGCAAACCACGGCAATGCTTGACCAAGTCGATCGCGTCATGTGCCACCTGTTGAGCCAATTCGCGGGTTGGGCAAACAATCAAAGCGCCGGGTGTAGGTGCTTTGAAGTTACGTGTGTTGGTCGGGTCTTTGCGCTTAGCGCGCTTAGGGGACTCTTCACCATTGGCAGCAGCGTCAGCCACGAGCTTGTCCCAAGCGGCTTTGTCAGCGGCTTCGGCTTCGGCTTGTTGTTGAAGCAATGTGTGCAACACGGGCAACAAGAAGGCGGCTGTTTTGCCGCTGCCTGTTTGGCTAGACACCATCAAATCGATGTAACCGATTTTGGCGTCAGCATTGGCCGATGGCAAAGCCAAAGGAATGGTTTTGAGCTGAACGCTGGTCGGCTGGGTGTAACCCAAGTCAGCCACAGCTTGCACCAACTCAGGTGCTAAGCCCAGTTCGACGAAACCGTTAGGCACGTCTGCTTGTTCAACAGCCACTTCAGCGTGAACGCTGTCAGTGGAAACCGCGTCTTGAGCGGGCATAGAAATAATTTCGGCAGGCGCAAATTCGCCTGTCACATTCAAAGTGTCAGTCATGATTTTTTCTCGCACGTGAGCGCCGCAAGTTGTGCGGCTGCTCCGTTCTAGGTTAAAAAACATCAACCATCAAACGGAACCTGCTCTGACCCGCTAGGGGTTTATTCAGTGCGTGGGGCTCAATTGGTGAGCCCGGTGAATGAAGGGAGATGTACAAATTCACTACGTTTTGTAGTGAAGACCGCAATTATGGCACGGATTCGGGTTTTCACCTAATCCAACTTCAAAAAGTGCTCTCGGTAGTGCAACATTTCGTCGATAGATTCATGCACATCGGCCAGCGCAGTGTGCTTTTGGGCCTTTTTGAAGGCGTTCAAAACTTCCGGTTTCCAGCGGCGTGACAGCTCTTTGAGCGTACTCACATCCACGTTGCGGTAGTGAAACCAAGCTTCGAGCTTGGGCATGTATTTATTCAAAAAGCGCCTGTCTTGCCCAATGGTGTTGCCGCACATGGGCGAGACGCCTTTGGAGACATAGGGCTTCATGAAGGCGATGAGCTGCTCTTGCGCTTGCTCTTCTGTCACGGTGGATGCTTTGACTTTGTCAATCAAACCACTCTTGCCATGGGTGCCTTTGTTCCAAGCGTCCATCTTGCTGAGTAACTCGTCGCTTTGATGAATCACAAACACAGGGCCTTCAATACGCACAGATAAATCGGGGTTGGTGACGATGACGGCAATTTCGAGCAAACGCTCGCGCTCGGGGTCAAGGCCAGACATTTCGCAATCGAGCCAAACCAAGTTCAAGTCGGACTTGGCAAGTTGAGGAACGGCAGGCGACAGAGGGGTAGTAGCAACTTCAGACATAGGTCAGATTGTCGCCCATCACACAGCGCCCGCTTCATCTAAACTCACCCACCATGACGAACCCTTCTCTCGCGATGACCTTGGCACTGGCTGCCGTGCTGGTGGCCAACCTGCTCACCAAACTTTGGCTCAGCGGCCGCCAAGTCCGCCACGTGGCACAGCACCGCGCACACGTACCTGATGCTTTCGCACACACCATCAGCCTCGAAGCACATCAAAAAGCGGCCGACTACACGCTGGCGAAATCGCGCGTGGGCTTGATCGATTTGGCGTTAGATGCCATCACACTCATGGCGTGGACCCTGCTCGGCGGCCTAGACCTGCTCAATCAAGTCACTCTCAATTGGCTGGGCGAAGGCATGGGCCAGCAAGTGGCGTTGGTGCTGAGCTTTACCTTGATCGGCAGCTTGATCGGGCTGCCCTTGTCGTTGTACCAAACCTTTGGAATTGAGCAACGCTTTGGTTTCAACAACACCACGCCCAAGCTGTGGGTGACCGACATGCTCAAAGGCTTGTTGGTGGGCATGGTGCTGGGCTTGCCCATTCTTTGGCTCGTGCTGTGGCTCATGCAAGCCGGTGGCGCTCTGTGGTGGCTCTATACCTGGGCGGCACTGGTGATCTACCAGCTGTTTGTGATGTGGATTGCCCCCAACGTCATCATGCCTTTGTTTAACAAATTCACACCGCTGGAAGATGCCACGCTGAAAGCGCGCGTCACCGCCTTGATGAACCGTTCTGGTTTCACCGCCAAAGGTTTTTTTGTGATGGACGGCAGTCGACGCTCGGCCCACTCCAACGCCTTCTTTACCGGCTTAGGGGCCGCCAAACGCGTGGTGTTTTTTGACACCTTGCTCGCGCAACTCAACGGGGACGAGATGGAGGCCGTGCTTGCGCACGAGTTGGGCCACTTCAAGCACCGCCATATCTTGAAAATGATGGCCACCAGTTTTGCCACTAGCCTCGCGGGCCTCGCCTTATTGGGCTGGGTGTCGCAACAAGTTTGGTTCTACACCGGTCTGGGCGTACTGCCCAATTTGAGCGGCAATAACAGCGCCTTGGCCTTGCTGTTGTTCATGTTGGTACTGCCTTTATTTACATTTTTTGTTTCGCCCTTGTCGGCCAGACGCTCACGTAAATTTGAGTTTGAAGCTGACGCCTATGCCGTCGCTCACAGCGATGGGCAAGCGTTAGCCAGCGCGCTGCTCAAGCTGTACAAAGACAATGCATCCACCCTCACGCCCGACCCTTGGTATGTGGCCTTCTATTACTCGCATCCGCCCGCGTCTCAACGCTTGGCACGGATGGCGGCATGAAAAAAACCGGCCTTGTGGTGGCCAGCCACGGACGTCACTGCGTGGTGGAAACACCCGACGGCGAGCGTCGTATTTGCCATCCACGCGGCAAGAAAAGCCAAGTCGTGGTGGGCGATCGTGTGCAATGGCTGGCCAGTTCAGACGAGGGCACAATCGAAAAAGTAGAGCCGCGTCTCAACTTGTTTTATCGACAAGATGAGATACGTACCAAATCCTTCGCTGCCAACTTAGACCAAGTGCTCATCTTGCTCGCAGCTGAGCCTGAATTCTCTGAAATGCAGCTCACGCGGGCCTTGATTGCCGCAGAAGCAGAGCACATCAAGCCCATCATCGTACTCAACAAGCGCGATTTGACTGAGCTACATGCGCGAGCCTTCGCCCGCCTTGAACCGTACGTGAAGATGGGCTACACCGTGCTGCAAGGTGCATTTAAAACAGGTGATTTGGGAGACCTGCCCGAGCGCTTGAAACACAAAACCACCTTGGTGCTGGGCCCCTCGGGCACAGGCAAAAGTACGCTCATCAACGCGTTGGTACCAAACGCCAATGTGGCAACCGCTGAAATTTCTCAAGCCTTGAACTCGGGCAAACACACGACCACGTCGACCACCTGGCATTGGGTCGATGCGGAGCGCACGACGGGGTTGATTGATTCACCTGGTTTTCAAGAGTTTGGTGTTCATCACATCGATGCCATGCAACTCGCGGCCTACATGCCTGACTTCAAGCCGCATGTGGCGACCTGCAAGTTTTACAACTGCTCCCACCTGCACGAACCTTCATGCGGGGTGCAAGACGCGGTCAATGCCGGGGCTATCAGCCCTTCGCGCTACAAACTCTACGGCATGTTGTTTGCCGAGCTCACACAGCCTGTGAACTACTGAACGGGCGAGGTTAGCCCAGCAAGCGGGCTAAGGTCAGCAAGGCCAAGAGCACCATCCATAGCACCACGCTGCGCCACACCAAGCCCACAACACTGGATAGGTGGGCCAGCTCCGGTGTACGTCCAGGGGTACTCTCGCTGTCACGCACATCATCTTCTGTATCAGCACGCAAGGCCTCGCCGCCCAAACGCACATTCAAGGCGCCGGCCGTGGCAGACAGGACCA
>Ga0075464_10000935_pt1 | contig 13012 bp, 15 predicted proteins | sample DEB19_08_DNA_5_FD_75068 | JGI IMG/M metagenome (GOLD analysis project Ga0075464, IMG submission 75068) | Aqueous microbial communities from the Delaware River and Bay under freshwater to marine salinity gradient to study organic matter... | ecosystem: Environmental > Aquatic > Marine > Coastal ...
CCCCAAAACCCCAAAACCCCTAACAAAATTATATTGAATTTATTAAACAAAAATTATTTGCTTTACATATGAAATAGATTTAAAATAAGAAGCAAGGAGTCGGCCATAACAAAAACTTTGGTAAGTTTAATAGCCTCAGATAGTCAAATGTCCTTTCAGACATTGTCTCAGTTAGACTATCTAGCGCCATCAGTTATGCACCGTTATAAATTTTCAGCTTTAGAGGAATTAATTTCTATTACCTCTGAAGCGTCGCAACATACAGTAACGGCGCAGTTTCAAAATTTGAATGATTAACTTACCAAAATTTGACTAGGTCCGATATAAAAGCTTACCGTTCCAGATTTTTAGCACATAAACAGTGTGTTTGAACAGATGCAGAGTGAAATTCTCGAAAAGCCATCTAAAGCCAGGTAAGTAAATTAATAACATACGTGTTGGACGCGGTTCCTTTGATAAAAGTATTAAATTTCATTTGTGGCTCACCTCTGCGTCCGTACACCTCTGCCGCCATTTGTGTGTTGATCTAACAACTAACTGTTGAATAGGAAATAAATGAAACCGTTTACTATAAGAAAAGCCACCCAGCCAGGGAAGGGAGCCCCCGTGGTACCGCATGATGTCAGCGCTGATGCTAGCTAAAAGTACGCATCTGCCCCCGCCGGTGTAGGAGGAGAGGATAGGTATGGCTAAGGGGTAGATGATGCTCATAGTGGGCACAATGCGCAGGAGCAGTTACCTTTCGGGGATATCCCTAACCTGACACAGGAAGAGATGACGGCACTCCAGCCAAAAAAGACAAAGGTCGTCAACCCATGGATTCACGAGCAGACTCATCAGGAGTACTTAGAAAATATCATTGTAAGTGACCTTTTCTGTCGTCCTTTGGAATTCGCAAGTAACGCCACTAATGCCCATTGTTTAACAATTAAAAGGGATGGCATTGGTCATTGGTAGTTTAAACTACCTAGTACTCACCTGATTGGTAACAAATTTTTCTTTTGTTTCTCAAAACGATTTAAACGCGCTAATCGTTCTCACCTTCTGTTGGAAATTATTATAATCTAGTTGGCGGGTGAAGCGATTTAATTTGAATTCCATTTTACTTAAAAAAAAATCCAACGCTTTTTTAGCTAATTTCATTTTATTTTAGGGATTGCCAGCACGCCATGCCAATGTAATCAAGAAGCACAAATTTGTCGTAAAGGAGACTACATTCATACCAAAGGCCGAAAGCAACCTTGATAAGGATAAGGCAACGAAAGAGGCTTTGGCAATATTGGACAAAGAATATGAAATTTTCAATGACCCAAGTATGCTTCCAGTAAAATCATTGCCTCGCTATGATACTTGTGACCAAGACCGGACTGTTGAAGAGTGGCTGGAGCACTGTAATAAGTTCCCCGATTAATTCCATGGAATATCTCCGGTGTATGACAAAGGGGAGTACCTCTGGAGACCTGTTAAAGTTATAGGATATAACTGGGCGTAGAAAAAGTTCCAGGTCCAAGTTGGTGAAACAAGCGCTATCAAACTAATCACCCGACTCTCATTACTCTTTTACGACGAAGATCCTGAGGCTTTCCGCAAGCGAGTGAATGAATGCAAAATGAGATAGAGAAACGTCGAAGCTGAGCTTCGTTTTACAAATGTCGTAGACTCAATGCCTTCTGACTCAGTATCTCTTCTATCTGAAGAACGTCGCAAGAGTTTCCTTTCAAAATGTCTGCGTGAGAATACAAAATTAAACCCAGATTTTGTTTTACAATAGTTTACTCAGCTCATGCGTGTTGTATAAGAAGAATATGTCAGACAAATGAAAAAGTGCACAGTCATGAAGCAGATGCTAGACCCTTCTTGCCACGATCGCTTTATTAAGATGAAGGTCCCAGTAAGATTCAATAAGCGCACTGCACCATACTTTGGTGTAGTTCGGTGTCCTAAATACAAGTTTGCTGACTACCAAAATGACATTCTTCACGTCCACTGGTGCAGCGACTCTGACATGGAAAGCATGACACGCATTTTTAGTAAAAAGTGCATTGAATACCAGCAGCACCGTTATATGAACACAAAAAAGTCTTTACTTAAACTACCTAACGAGCTTGCTGACATGAAGGCCAAGTAGGAGAGTCACCACAAAGCCACTGCTCTTAATATCCTTCATAGATGGAGAGAGTTCCTTGTTGGCGAGATTGCTGATAAACTTAAGAACCAACATAACTTTTTTGAGGAGAATACTCAAACTTACAACGAATCCCATTTAAAGCGTATAATCCTTCGTTTTGAGTTCATTATGAATTCTTACCTAAGAAATTTCGTTAAAACTTCAATTGACGACTGGGTTGATTTTATCAAGTCCTTCACTTTACCAAACTATGAAGCCGGTGAGCTATGGTCCCGTAGTCCTACACCCATGCTTACGATCGCCTTGAGCTAGAAAAGACCATAAAAAGAAAAACGTCCACGTCGTAAGCCAATTGATGATACTTTAAGTCCCGAAGAACAATAAGCTGAAGCCGAGGCTCGAGCAAAGGAAGATGAGGAGTACATGTGTCGCTTAGAGTACAGACCAACGCTAAAGACTTGCCACTAGTTTTTTTCATCAGCATTGAAAATGATAACTGATAGCACTAATCTCGTAACTGACCTTGAGAGCGATTTAATGAAGAGTCTTATGGGAGTTTCAAGACCAAATTTTCCAATTGACTAGACTTTTGAATGGGTCGTGGATGCTTAGAATAAAATTACAAGCATGTTTGAGGAAAATATTAAAGAACCCCTTGAGCTGCTTGAAAAATACAAGAAGTATGAATATCTGCTTAATGTTGACAGAAGGGAACTTATTGAAAGTTTATTTTAAAACAAGACCCTACTTGCCGAAACTGGTAGTGCAAAGGCTGATATCAAAACAATCCGTAGCGAAATTCTAAAATATCATAATGCTGCTGACGAAATTCTAAATTTATCAAATGACTGGGTAGATACACCAATGTTCCGTCTTCAAGCCACTAAGATTAAAGAAACGCTTTCTTAGGATGCTTTAAAAATCCGCAACCTTATAATTGAAGCAGCCAATAAATGGTGTAACGACACGGTAACTGATATCGACTTGACGTTTAAAAACATGACCGAGAAAATAAGAGGACCACCTGTTGATGAGAAAAAGCTTGTTGAAATCAGAGAATACATTAAGGAGGCTAGAGATGTAATTTAAATTAAAAAACTAGAAGAACTCAAAGAGGTTATAAAACACTAGGAACTACTTGATGAATTTTCATACTTTTACAAAGAGGACGATATTGAGACAACACTTTCTCAGAAGCAGTGGCCCATGCAAATTGGGTAAGTAATCTAAGAAGGTAACTAGGACATCTAAACGCAAGAAGAAATATTCTTGCAACGTCTTGAAAAGGAAAAAGACGATTTTATTGTGCAGATGAAAGAGTACGAGCAGCGATTTGCAAAAATAAAGACTTTTGATAAAATTGAAATGGTCAATGACACAGTTAAGGATACTATTGAACTTAAGAATTTGATAGAAACTGCAAAAGAAAAGATTGAATAGTTTAATGAGCGTGAAGTTACTTTCTCTTAATAGCCAAGTGAATGGCCAGGGATTGAGACTCTTGACAAAGAATTTAAACCATTTTACGATCTTTTAGACACTGCTTTTAATGTCTAGTCTTAATTGCAAGATTGGACAAACCAACCCCTCGCAAACTAAGATTACGAGACAATGGAATAAAGCATCAACACTTGGCACATGAGTTGCTTCCAGCTAAATAAGAAATTAAACGAAGACTACCCTGACACTGCCGAAGTTGCGGTTTAAGTGAGATAAAAACTTGAAGCGTTCCGTGATCACTTACCTCTTATCAAGTGCATTACTTCAGAGGCCATTACTGACGAAGATTGGAATGAAATCAGAACACTTACAAAGCGAGAAGACCTCGAACGTGACACCATAACTGTTTAGGGATTTGCAGAATTTAAGTTGCACGATTTCCTTACTGACATTGATGAAATTACATCAAGAGCCGAAAAGAAGCATTAACTTCACAAAAAGCTGCAAATAATGAAAGCTGAGATGAAGGACTTTAAATTATCTCTTTTCAGTTACAAGGGTAAGACATGGGTTCTCAAAGGATATGATGACACAAATGCTAAACTTGATGATTAGATTGTTGCAACTCAGGCTATGCTTGGATCAAGTAACATGCGTGGAAAGCTATTGGGTGAGACTCGCAACTGGGAAATTAAACTTAATCAGATGTCCGAGCTAATTAATGAAATTTGCAAGTGCCAACGTACTTGGATGTATCTCGAGCCAATATTTGCCTCAGATGATATTGGTAAAACCATGCCAAACGAAGCTGCAATGTTTAAGGATGTTGACACAACTTGGAAGACAACAATGGATGCAATTGACACTGAGCCGGGAATTAACGATTTAAACGATCGCGACAATATACTACCTCAATTTGTTGAAGCGAACAAAAAACTTGATCAAATTTAAAATAAACTAGATGCCTATCTTGAAGAGAAGTCGCTTGTGTTCCCTCGTTTCTACTTCCTAGACAGTCAATCCTTACTTATGCTATTAGCTTAGACAAAAGACCCTAGAGCTGTATAAGTCCATATGGATAAGTGTTTTGAAGGTATTTCAAGAGTTAAGTTTTCTGAAACTGATGAAGTATTTGGTATGCTTTCTGCTGAAGGTGAAGAAGTTAACTTTAACTCAAAAATCGATGTTAACGCTGGAGATAAAAAGGGAAACGTCGAAAAGTGGATGCTTGAAATTGAGACAGTTATGAGAAAGACTTTAAGAGAGCTCTGTCGTGACTCACTCAAAGATTATTATAAAGCTAAGCGTACCACATGGGTTGGAAGCTGGCCAGGCCAAATTGTACTCGCTGTTGATCAAATTGACTGGACTGCTGGGGTTGAGTCAGCTATTAAAACTGACAACGGTTTGTAAAACTACATTCAAATTCTGAACGATCAAATAGAAGAAATTGTGCAGCTAGTAAGAGGAGATCTTGCTACAGGAACTCGCATCACACTAAAGGCTATGGTTGTCATTGACGTCCACGCACGTGATGTTGTCTAACAATTAATTGACAAAAAGGTCTAGACTTAAAATGATTTCGAGTGGGCTTCACAACTGCGATACTACTGGACTGAAAAGACTCTTGATTTAGATGTTAGTATGGTCACAGCCACAATTCCTTATGGATGGGAGTATCTTGGTAACTCACTTAGATTGGTCATTACTCCCCTTACTGATCGCTGCTATCGTACACTTATGGGAGCCAAACAACTAAACTATGGTGGTGCTCCAGAAGGACCTGCAGGCACTGGTAAAACCGAATCAGTCAAGGACTTAGCTAAAGCTCTGGCTGTATAATGCGTGGTCTTCAACTGCTCCCCTGATCTGGGCTACTAAGCTATGGCTAAGTTCTTTAAGGGTCTTGCCTCCTCGGGCTGCTGGAATTGTTTTGATGAGTTTAACAGAATTGACCTTGAGGTCCTTTCCGTTATTGCACAATAAGTACTTACAATTTAAACTGCTATTATGCAGAACGCCAGAGTCTTTATGTTTGAAGGAACGTAATTAAGGCTTAACAAAGCCTGCTCTGTTAACATTACTATGAACCCTGGTTATGCAGGAAGAGCTGAGCTGCCTGATAATTTAAAAGCTTAATTCAGACCTTGTGCTATGATGGTTCCAGACTATGTTTTGATTGGTGAAATTGAACTTTACTCATTTGGTTTCTCTCGAGCTAAATACATCGCAATAAAAGTTGTAGCATCTTTGAGGCTCTCATCTGAACAACTTTCATCCTAAGATCATTATGATTTTGGTATGCGTTCACTTAAAGCTATTCTCACTGCCTGTGGTAACTTAAGAAGGCAACTTGACTGGCCAGAAGACTAAATTGGACTCAGAGCTCTAAATGACGTTAACTTACCAAAATTCACTCAAAACGATATTCCTTTGTACAATGGTATCACTAATGATCTGTTCCCAGGAGTAGTTACGCCAACTCCTGACTACACTGCTCTTATGAGTCAAATGACTGAAGTTTGCAAAATTAGAAATCTTTAGCCGAAAGCTGAGTTCCTTAAAAAGTGCATTGAGCTTTACGAAACAATTTGTGTTCGTCATGGTCTGATGGTTGTTGGTGGTGCTTTCTCCGGAAAGTCAAAAGTAATAACAGTGCTAAAGGATGCATTCGGTAGAATTTAAGACAATCCAAACTTTGTTCCTGTTTAAACTTTCTACATTAACCCCAAATCCGTCTAGCAAACCTAGCTTTATGGTACACTAAACGCTGATTCTGGTGAATGGTAAGATGGTGTTCTAGCAATTAAAATTCGTGATTGTGCTGAAAGTCTTACAAGTGATCGTAAATGGATAGTTTTTGACGGTCCTGTCGATGCAATTTGGATTGAAAACATGAATACTGTGCTTGATGACAATAAAAAGCTGTGTCTTAACTCTGGCTAGATTATTAAACTTAAGCCAACTATGACAATGATGTTTGAGGTTGAAGACCTTTCTTAAGCTTCTCCAGCTACTGTTTCACGCTGTGGTATGGTCCTTATGGAACCATAACAACTAGGTCATTAAGTTTTGATCACTTCTTACTGCAATTCATTGACTGGATTCCTGGAACATAGACTAGTTGACAATATTCTTCACAGAATGACTTATGTCTGCAACCTGGCAATGGAATTTACCCGAACATAATGCAAGTTCCCAGTCGCTACTGGCCCAAATTTCCTTGTTCACAACTTCTTACACGTCTTTGACCATTTTATATTAGAATGGGGACATGAAGAATCAAAAGGTGCTCCTTCAAATGCGGAGGAAATCTGCATGAATTCTATCGTCTTTGCTGGTATTTGGGGTATTGGTGGTTAAATTGAGGAAACAACTCGCTCTAAGTTTGATCAATTTTTCTAGAAACTAATTTTTGGAGAGGATGTGCAAGAAATTTACAAAATTGACATTCCAAAAGTGTAGCCAATGAAAATTCCAAACAAAGTTAGCTAAGAAATTACAAATCTGTTTGAAATTGCGTTTGTTAAAGAATCATGCGCTTGGGTACCATGGGTCAAGACTGTTCCACAGTACATTGTCCCAACAGGTTGCTCTTATACTGAAGTTATCGTTCCTAATGTAGATTCAATTAGAATTTAGTACTTATTGAAGAATTTACTCTAAAACAAAAAGCATACGCTGATTGTTGGGCCTACTGGTACAGGTAAATCAATAACAATTGTTAATGAACTCAAGCAAAGCTTTTATAATGATGAATATATGTATTTTGGTCTTTCTTTCTCAGCCCAGACATCTGCCAACTAAACTTAGATGATTATTGATGGTGGCATGGAGAAGAAACGTAAAGGATTCTATGGTCCACCTCTCGGCAAAGATGGTATAATCTTTGTGGATGATCTAAATATGCCTCTTAAGGAAGTCTATGGTGCACAGCCGCCAATCGAGCTTCTTAGATAGTGGATGGATTACGGCGGTTGGTACGATATTGACACGCCCGAAAGAGAATTTAGGACTATTCAGAAAGTTTCCTTTGTTGCTGCTATGGGCCCCCCTGGAGGTGGTCGCAACAGTATTACAAACAGATATGTACGCCACTTTAACATCGTTTATGTTGAACCCTACTCAGACAACTCCCTTAATGCTATTTTCTGTAATGTAATGGAGTGGATGTTTAGAAGTGCAGTTAAATTACCTTTTGGCTAGAATATTGAAAAATTAAAGGAAACTATTGTCGGCGCAACAATAAATGTATACAACGATGTTTAGAAGAAATTCAAACCTACTCCTGCTAAATCTCATTACACTTTTAACTTGCGTGATTTAAGTAAAGTCTTCTAAGGCATGTCGAAGACTAATGCACGAGCCATTGTTCAAGATGAGCAAATGGTAAAACTTTGGGCTCATGAGTGCCTGCGTGTTTTCTAAGACCGTCTGATTTCAATATCTGACAGAGATGCATTCTAGGTGATGGTTGCAGATAAGATGAAAGAAAAATTCAAGAAAGACTGGGACAAAATCGTAACAATTAAACCACTTTTATTTGCGTCATTCACTCCCTTGATACATCCTGAAAATGATGAAACTAAAAAACCATTTAATGACATTTACTGCGAACTTACAAATCGTGAAAAAGTCAAGAAGATTGCAGAAAACATGCTAAATGAATTTAATATGATGTTCAGAGCTAAAAAAATGGACCTTGTACTATTCACAGATGCTATTGAGCACATTGTAAAAATTCACAGAGTTATTACAACTTAGCTTGGCCATTGCTTACTTGTTGGTGTCGGCGGATCAGGTCGTAAATCACTAACTGAACTTGCAACATTTATTGCAAACTACTAAATCGAAGTTATTGAGATGCCCAAAGGTTACAACTTTGTGTCATGGCGCGAAGACATGGTTAAGAAAATTTTCCTATCTTGTGGTGTTGAAGCAAACCCACTTGTCTTCCTCTTCTCAGACTCACAAATAATAAATGAGGCTTTCTTAGAAGATATAAATAACATACTTAATAATGGAGAGATCCCCAATTTGTACAAAGCAGAGGATATTGTTTAGATAATTGAGTCAGTTAAAGAAGCAAACAAATCTAACCCAGAATTTAAGGAAATTGCTGATGACAACAACAAAGTAAGAGAAAAATTTGCTCTTTAAGCAAAAAACAGTCTGCATATGGTTCTAGCAATGTCTCCAATTGGTGATGATTTTAAAAGAAGACTTCGAATGTTCCCGTCTCTTGTCAACTGTTGTGCTATTGATTGGTTCTTACCATGGCCTAAAGAAGCCTTAGAAGACGTCGCTAACGTTTTCCTTTCTCAGATCTAAGAATTGCCAAGTCGCGAAGGTGTTGTTACAATCTGTGTAGATATGTAAACACGTGTATAGTAATTGACAGCTCGATATTAGGAAGAGATGAGAAGATTCTACTATGTTACGCCAACATCTTACTTGATTCTAATTAAAACTTTTACAGGAATGCTTGACAAAAATAGAATGAAGATAGATAATTAAATTAGAAAGTTTGACAGAGGTCTAACTTAGCTGGCTGCTGCTGCAGCTTCTGTTGGTGAGTTGTAAACAAAGTTAACTGCTCTTATACCAGTCTTAGAAGTAAAGGCCGCAAATTCTGCCAAAATGCAAAAAGAAATCGAAATAAAGAAAAAAATTGTCGATTAAACTGTTGCTGAATGTAAAGTAGAGGAAGAGTCAGCAAAAGCATAAAAGAGTATTGCTGAGGCCAAAAATGCAGAGTGTGAGTATGAACTAAATAAAGTCACACCAATTTATGAAGCAGCAGTTAAGGCTGTTAACAGTTTAAACGGTGCAGATGTAACTGAATTAAAAGGTTTTAAGGCTGTATCTGAGCCAGTAAAACTGGTCGCTAAAACTTTGTGTATTTTCTTTAAATAAAAACCAAGTATGGTAACAGGTCCAGACGGAAAGACAAAAGTTGCTGACTATTGGGAGCCCTGCAAAAAATCAATTTTGACTGCTGCATTACTAAAACAATTGCAGACTTATCCAAAGGACAACATTGAGGAATCTATGGTTGAAGAAATTGTTCCAGTTTTAGCACTAGAAGACTACTCTGAGGCTAAACTAATGAATGCATCTAAAGCAGCGTTTGGTATCTCTAAGTGGTGTCGTGCTATTATTGGTTATCATGGTGCTATGAAAGTCGTCGTTCCAAAGAAAATTGAATTAGCTGCTGCAAAAGAGTCATCAGCTGCAGCACAGAAGCTTTACGATGCTGCTAAAGAAAAATTGGCTGGAGTTCAGGCAGAAATGAAGAAATTAGTTGATGAGCTTGAGTCAACTTAAGCAGAAGAAACAAGGCTAAGAAATGAAAAGGATGACTGCGAACGCAAAGTCGACCTGGCAAAATCTTTGATTAATGGACTTGCTGCTGAACGTGAAAACTGGAAGGAGGACCTTGCTAAGAATAGAGAGCTCCGAGAAAATATTGTAGGAGATGTAGTTATTTCAGCTGGAGTTATTGCTTACCTTGGAGTCTTCGTCAAATCCTATCGTGATGAGTGCACACAGTCATGGGCTGACATGCTTATGTAGTTCTAAATCAAGTCAACAAAGAATGTATCTGTCGAATTGGTTCTAGGCGACCAGGTTAAAATCAGATAGTGGCAGATATAAGGTCTCCCTCAAGACAGTTTCTCAACTGATAGTGCCATAATCTCTGAATAGTCGGAAAGATGGTGTCTATTTATTGATCCTTAAATGTAAGCTAATCTTTGGCTTAAGAACCGTCATAAGGAGGATGGTGTTAAAGTTATTAAGCCTACAAACGATGCAAATGTAATTTCACGTACACTTGAGAATAGCATAACTCTTGGTGTCCCAGTTATTTTAGAGGATGCAAACGAAACCTTTGATCCCTTGCTTGATCCACTGTTAGCCAAGCAAATTGACAAAAAAGGTAGTGAAATGATTTTAAAATTTGGAGACTAAGGTATTTCATTTAACCCAGACTTCAAATTTTATATCACAACCAAGATGTCTAGACCACATTACTCACCTGAAATATGTGTTAAAGTAACAATGCTTAACTTCATGGTTACTTAAGAGGGTTTAATGGATCAAATGCTATCTATTATTGTTAGAATTGAAGAACCTGCTAAATACGAACGCCGAAATGTTTGTATTATGCAAAAGGCTGACAATCTTAATAAGTAAGCACTTTAGCAAGACAAGATTTTAAATTTGGTTGCTAACTCATAAGATGACATCCTTGAAGATAGGGAGTTAAAAGTAACTCTAGACGAATCAAAAATATCTTCTATACAAATTGAGTAGACTCTTAAAGATACAGAAAACACCATGAAGCAAATTGAAACAATTAGAGACACATTTATTCCAGTTGCAACACGTGTTTCTCGTCTCTTTTTCGTCTTAACTGACTTAATTAATGTTGATCCAATGTACCAATACTCACTTGAGTTCTTTAGACTCATTTACGAAAGTTCAATTAAGTCAGTTGAAGGTGTCTTTGAAAAATCCTAAAAGAATGACCGTAAAGCATACTTTATTTCAGAGTTTACATGGCGCTTGTACAAGAATGTTTGTAGATCTTTATTCGAAAAAGATAAGTTACTATTCTCATTCCTTATTTGTCTTAAAATCATGGACGAAGTTTAAAAAGATACAGGTGGTATTGATCTTGCAGGAGTTAGATTCCTTATGGCTGGTGCTACACAAGTTGATATGACTAGACCTAATCCAACAGGAGAGGGTGGCTGGTTGACAAATAAGTCCTGGCTAAGCTTCCTTGAAATGTCATCTAAATTTGCACAATTCAAGGGCTTTGATATTGATTTCGAAAGAAACCTTGGTCTATGGGAAAAGATTTATAACAGTCCAAATCCACAGTCATTAGATAACCCATGGCCAGGCAAATGGAATGAACTTAAAATACTAGATCGTACAATTATAATTTCAATTCTAAGACCTGATAAAGTTGTTTAATGTATTCAAATGATGGTCAGCATGGAAAAGGAACTTGGAGAAAAGTATCTTACTCCACCAGCATTCGATATGAATGAAGTATTCTCTGACTCAACTAACAAACAGCCAATCATTATTGTACTCTCAGCAGGGGCGGATCCAATGACTGAAATCAGAAATTTGTCTACTTTAAAGAAAATAAAGTATGAGTCTTTGTCGCTAGGTGCAGGACAAGCAGAAAAGGCAATTAACGCTATAAGAGGAGCCTAAAAGACTTAGACCTGGGTAATCCTTTAAAACTGTCACTTAGCACCCAGTTTTATGCCAACACTTGACGGCCTTATTGAGGAGATAGTACCTGATTCAACAAGTGCATTCAGAATTTGGTTAACTACTATGCCAAGTAGTTAATTCCCTGTAACAATTGTTTAGAATTCTATCAAAGTTACTGCTGAACCTCCTAAAGGTCTTAGAAACAATATTCGTGGTTCTTTCTAATTGATAGAAGATGCTGAACTTGATAATAGTAAGAAGCCAATTGCATTTAGGAGACTTTTGTGGGGACTTTGCTTCTTCAACGCTTTAGTCCTTGAGCGAAGGAAGTTTGGACCTCTTGGTTGGAATACTCCTTACGAGTTTTCAGCGTCAGACTTGAGAATTTCAAAAGATTAGCTCTTCTAATTCCTTGATTTCTACGATGAGATCCCTTATGACGCTCTAATTTACATGGTTGCAGAGGCTAATTATGGTGGCAGAGTAACTGACCCTTAAGATAGACGTTGTATAAAGCTAATATTGTCAGACTTTTATTGTAATGAAATGATAAGTGAAGAGAACCACAAACTCTCTGAAAACGGCTTCTACTTTGTTCCAAACGATGGTAACAAACAGGACTACATCTAATTCATCGAAGAAAAGATACCTATAAACGACTTAACCGAAGTTTTCGGTATGCATGAAAACGCAGAAATTACTTCAGCAATCAACACAACCAACTAGATTCTTGGAACTGCTCTAACTTTGCAACCAAGAGTTTCTGCAGTTGCTGGTAAAAGTTAAGATTAGGTACTTAATGAAGCTTGCGTTTCTATCTTAGAAAAGCTACCAATGGAATTTGATATTGAATATGCTTAAAAGAGACATCCAATAACATATGAAGAATCAATGAACACTGTATTATTGCAAGAACTCCTTCGTTTCAATCGATTGCTAGAAATTGTGCGTGTTTCACTTATAAACATTGGAAAAGCAATTAAGGGTGAGGTTGTTATGTCATTAGAGCTCGAAGCTGTTGGTAACTCAGTATTTGACAATAGAACTCCAGCCTCCTGGATGAAGAGATCCTATCCATCCTTGAAACCACTTGCCAGCTACATTGTTGACTTTGTCGAACGTCTTGCCTTCATGCAAAAGTGGATTAATGAAGGCACTCCTTCAAGCTTCTGGATTTCTGGATTCTTCTTTACTTAGTCATTCCTC
>Ga0075464_10000936_pt1 | contig 13009 bp, 17 predicted proteins | sample DEB19_08_DNA_5_FD_75068 | JGI IMG/M metagenome (GOLD analysis project Ga0075464, IMG submission 75068) | Aqueous microbial communities from the Delaware River and Bay under freshwater to marine salinity gradient to study organic matter... | ecosystem: Environmental > Aquatic > Marine > Coastal ...
CAGTAAGTCCACGCTCAAACCGGCGGGCTACTAACTCCTACTAATCACTCGATGATTTAGTAGAGCGAGCAACACGGCCCGACACGAAGAGCATCAGCGATCCTGATAGCGCGGCGCTCGGGCTTTTTTATGTCCGCAGTCCAAGGACACAGGACACCATCAGCCTCGACTAGATCGGGGCTTTTTTATTTCTGTACTCGCACCCAATAGAGGAAGACGCAATGACCATTAACGAAGCTGCAATCGAGAAAGAAATACAAGACAAAGGTCTTAACGCTCCACGGCTAACCCCTGCGCTAATTGATGCTGCGATTGATAGCGAGCACTTCTTCACAGCGCTTGACGGGGTTGATGGTCACTATCGTGGCGGCCCTGAAGCGCAAGGCGTCCGCAATGCAAACCAGCTTGGTTTGCTGACATTCTGCGTTCTTGTATTGAAAAACGGATTTACCGTAACGGGCGAGAGCGCATGTGCATCGGCTGCGAACTTCAATGCAGAGATTGGACAAAAGATCGCCCGCGATAACGCCAGAAACAAGATATGGCTTCTGGAAGGCTACCTTTTGCGCCAGCGACTGCACGACGAAGCATAACAAAACACCAGTGCAGCCACCCCTCGGCACCCTACGCCTCGACTAGATCGGGGCTTTTTTATTTCTGGAGCTTCAATGTTCGATCTGCGCCTCGGTGACTGCCTTGAGGTGATGGCGGACATTCCAGATAACAGCGTTGATTTGATCCTGACTGACCCGCCTTACTTCAAGGTGAAGAACGAGGCATGGGACAAGCAGTGGGACAGGCCAGACCAGTTCCTTGCGTGGCTAGACACCATCCTTGAGCAGTTCCAGCGCATCCTGAAGCCAAACGGAAGCCTTTACCTGTTCGCATCGCCAAAGATGTCGGCACGGGTTGAGGTTCTGATTGCTCGGCGCATGAATGTGCTGAATAACATTAGATGGGATAAGACTGAAGGCGCCGGCAGACATCGTGGAGCCTGCAAAGAGGCGCTGCGATCTTACTTCCCGACATGGGAGGCGGTGATATTTGCCGAGCATTACGGCGCTGACAATATCGCCAAGGGTGAAGCTGGCTATCTTGCCAAGTGTGACGAACTGCGCGGGTTCATCTTTGAGCCGCTTCGGGCATATCTGGACGGCGAGAGAGAGCGGGCTGGGTTTAGCTCGAAGCAGTGCAATGAAGCCTGCGGAAACCAAATGGCAGGCCATTACTTCTCTTCGGTACAGTGGACTCTGCCAACATTGGCGAATTACGAGAAGCTGCGCGCCGCCTTCAATTCTTGCGGCGGCGAATACCTGCGAAAAGATTACGAAGAACTGCGCAAAGATTACGAAGAACTGCGCCGCCCGTTCTCGGTTACTGCTGACGTGCATTACACCGACACATGGACATTTGACACGGTGAAGCCATACGCCGGAAAGCATCCATGCGAGAAGCCGCAAGCCATGTTGCGCCATATCATAGCGGCAAGCAGTAAGCCGGGCGCTGTGGTGTTTGATGCGTTCGCCGGTACTGGATCGACTGGAATTGCAGCAACAAGCATGGGCCGCAAGTTCATCGGGTGCGATATGTCTGCTGAATACATCGAGATCGCCCGCCAGCGCATAGAGCAGGCACACGCTGCAAACGCTGCATAACAAAACACCAGTGCCACCCCTCGGCACCCTACGCCTCGCATTGCGGGGCTTTTTTATTCACGACACGGAAGTAGTAGCCATGCCCGATAGACCTGACACATGGATGGCCATCTGGGCAGCCCTTACCGGACTATCTGCAACCGTAAAAGGAGCAGGCATGGCAGTCCTAATATCCATCCTTCGCGTGATCTATGACGGCGAAGAGACAGACCGCACACGCATGTTCCTGGAAGCGCTGATCTGCGGATCGTTATCGCTCACAGCGGCCAGCATTATCCAGTGGCTCGGCCTGCCTGATGATGTGGCCATTGCCATAGGCGGCTCGGTGGGCTTTGTCGGCGTGCAGAAGATCCGCGAGTACGCATTCCGCTGGATGGATAAGTGGGTTAAGTGATGAGCCTTACACCGCAGCAAGAGGCATTCGCCCAAGCTGTAGCGTCAGGGTTGAGCCAGTCCGATGCTTACCGGAAGGCGTACAAGGTCAAGCCGACAACAAAGCTAGAGACATCACAAGCAAACGCTTCAAGGCTTATGGCAGATAGCAAGGTTTCAGCAAGGGTGGCAGAGCTTCGCGCTCCTGTGGCTGCAAAGGCTCAGATAACGCTAGAGGGCCACCTTGACGACTTGAAGACGCTACGCGATGCCGCACTGAAGGCCGAGCAATACAGCGCAGCAATCAGCGCAGAGGTAGCAAGAGGAAAGGCCGCTGGCGTGCATGTTGAGAAAACAGAACAGGCGGTAACAATGCGCAAGCTGGAGCCGCTCTCCGCTGAAGACTGGATTTAATGGCACTCTCAGACGCACAACGCAGCTTTGTATTCTGCAAGGATGCGTTTCCGGCATTCGTTGGCGGGTTCGGTAGCGGCAAGACGGCAGCGGCCATTGCCCGCACGATCACGCTCAAGCGGCTCTGTCCGGGGCAAGACGTGGCGTATTACCTGCCGACCTATGGTCTGGTTGAGGACATCGCCTATCAGCGCTTCCCGGCACTGTTTGAGCGTAACGGGTTCGACTACAAGCTAAACCGGCAGGCAGCAACGCTTCAGACGGACATAGGTCGGATCATTTTCCGCACGATGGATAACCCGGACAGAATTGTAGGCTATGAAGTCGCCCATTCTATCTGTGATGAGCTAGACACGCTGCCGATTGAAAAGGCGCGCAACGTCTGGAACAAGGTGATTGCCCGCAACCGGCAGAAAGCCTACACGGTAGACGGCCAGCCGATACCAAACAGCGTGGCAGTGGCGACAACGCCTGAAGGCTTCCGCTTCGTGCATGAGCGCTGGGTAAGGAACAAGGCTCCAGGCTATGCGCTATTCAGGGCAAGAACGCTGGATAACGCCGCGAACCTGCCAGACGGCTACATAGAGAACTTGCAGAACAGCTACCCGAGCGCATTGCTTGCAGCGTATCTGGATGGTGAGTTCTGCAACCTGACATCTGGCAGCGTTTACGCCGAGTTCGACAGGGCGTTAAACGCCAGCTTTGAAACGATACAAGGCGGCGACCATCTGCACGTTGGCATGGACTTCAACGTAGGCAAGATGAGCGCTGTCATACACGTCCTGCGCGGCGATGATCCGCACGCGGTAGCCGAGCTAACGGGCGTATTTGATACACCGGCAATGGCCTTGCTGCTGCGGACTCGATTTGCTGGGCATTCGATCACGGTTTACCCGGATGCCAGCGGAAACAGTCGCAAGAGTAACAACGCCTCAGAGTCGGACATATCCATTCTGAGGCAGTCAGGGCTGCGCGTATGCGTCAACCCGACAAACCCGGCGGTCAAGGATCGCGTGCTATCGCTTAACCGGATGATTCATTGCGACTTTATCCGGCGTTACCGAGTGAACATCGAGCACTGTCCTGATCTGGTCGAATCGCTAGAAAAACAGGCATACGACAAGAACGGCGAGCCGGACAAGTCTGGCGGGTTCGATCACGTTATTGATGCGGCTGGCTACTTCATAGCCTACCGCTACCCGATCAAGCGCAATACCGCCTCCAGCGCACCTTTGAGAATGTGACCCATGTCTGAAGACCCAAGCAAAGCAATCGCCGCCGTTGAGGCAATGCGCCCCGACTGGCAGTTGGTTGGCTCGCTAATGGGCGGCACAAAGGCAATGCGTCTGGCTGGCGAGCAGTATCTGCCGAAATGGCCGGCTGAAGAGTCGGACAGCTACGCACAGCGGCTTTCACTGTCTACGCTGCTGCCTGCTTACGCTGAGACGGTGCAGAACATGACCGGCAGGGTATTCGCCGAGAATATCGCGCTAAGTGATGACGTGCCGTCGCGCATTGCTGCGATTGCCGAGAATATCGACCGCCAGGGCAACAATCTGCAAGTGTGGTCGCAGTCCGTGTTCAGTCTCGGGCTGTCGCATGGCCTGTGCCATATCCTTGTTGAGCATCCATCGTCTACAGGGTTGCGCACTAGGGCAGATCAGATCGCGCTTGGCCAGCGCCCGTATGCTGTGACTATTCACCCCGAACAGGTGATTGGCTGGAAGCATGACGGCGTTAAGCTGACGCAGTTCTGGTACATGGAAAGCGTCACCGAAGACAGCGGGTCATTCTCGGTTGATACGGTCGGGCAGATCCGCGTGCTGGTTCCTGGCGCATGGATGACCTACCGAAAGAACAAGGCGCGTGACGAATGGATCATGCACGCCAACGGCCTTACATCGCTGGCCGAAATACCGCTTGCCACGTTCTACACCAAGCGCACAGGCATGATGATGGCACTGCCGCCACTGTTGGAGCTTGCGCACCTTAACGTCAAGCACTGGCAGTCACAGAGCGACCAGGACAACATCTTGCACGTTGCCCGCGTTCCTATGCTGGCCATCAGCGGCATTGATGACGACGCCTTCCAGCTCAAGGTTGGAACGAGTAGCGCGACCAAGCTGCCAACCGGCGGCGATATGAAGTGGGTCGAGCATACCGGCGCTGCGATCAGTGCGGGGCGTGATTCGCTGTCTGACCTGATCGAAGAAATGCGCATGGCCGGCGCTAAGCTGCTGGCCAAGGAAAAGCAAGTAACCAAGACCGCCACCCAAGCCGAAGAGGAAGCCGCTACCGAGCTTTCCCCGCTTGAGACAATGGCCGGACAGTTTGAGGATGCCATTGATCAGACGCTGCAATTCTTCGCCATGTATCTGGGCGAGTCTCAAGGCGGGCATGCGCAGGTCAATGGCAACTTTGACACCGATTACGCGCCAGAAACTACCCTGCCGCTGCTGCTGAACATGGCCGCACAAGGTCGCCTCTCTGATGAAAGCCTGTTTGCCGAGTACAAGCGGCGCGGCGTGGTATCGGATGAACTGACGTGGGAAGAGGAAAAGCAGCGCTTAGCCGACCAAGGGCCGGCGCTGGGGGCCATGAATGACGGTCAATCAAACGCTATCTGATGAGGCTATAGCCCATGCGGTCAGCCTTCAGCAGTACAGTGACGGCGTGGTGCGGCGCATTATCGCGCAGCTTAACCGCACGGATGCGTCACTTGCTCAGGCTTTGGCTGATGCTCTGGACAGATTGCCGGCTGACTCTTTCACAGTCGAGCGCCTGCAATTACTGCTCGGGCAGGTTGGCAGAATCAATCGAGACGCTTACGCGGCTGTATCAGCAGCGTTACAGGTTGAGCTTGAAGGTTTGGCGCAGCATGAGGCGAGCTATCAGGCGTCATTGTTTCGGGCCACTGTTCCTGCTCCAGTGTTGGTTAGGTTCCCAATTGTCAGCATCTCGGCCGAACAGATCTACGCGGCGGCAATGGCTAGACCGTTTCAAGGCCGGCTGCTTAAGGATTGGGCGACTGATCTTGATGCCGGCAGAATGGTGCAGATTCGTAACGCAGTGCGCACGGGCTATCTTGAAGGTCAGTCTGTGGCTGACATTGTTAAGCGCGTTCGTGGCAGCCGCGCTACTAAGTATGCTGACGGATTCTTGCAGCGGCCAAGACAAGACCTAGCGACCATTGTCCGGTCAGCGGTCAGCCATACGGCGGCTGTTGCGCGTGATGCGTTCGTGGATGCCAATGGAGACATTATCAAGGCGGTGCGGTGGCTAAGCACCCTAGACGCCAGAACAAGCGCTCCGTGCCGCATACGCGACCAGCTGCAATACACCGAACAGCATAAGCCAATAGGGCATAAGGTTCCGTGGCTGCAAGGTCCAGGCAAGCTCCATTTTAATTGCCGGTCTACTTCAGCCCCTGTTACCAAGAGTTGGCGAGAACTTGGCATACCCGTTGACGATCTGACACCAGCGCAGCGGGCCAGCATGGACGGCCAAGTGCCAGGCGGCATGACTTATGGTGAATGGCTCAAGCGTCAGCCACCTTCCAGACAGGTTCAGGTGCTAGGCGTTGAGCGGGCCGCGATGATGCGCGATGGTGCCAGGCTGGATGACTTCTACAGCCCGTCCGGCAAGTGGCTAACCCTTGACGAATTAGGTGTGCGCAATAGTGAGGACTTGGCTAGACTGTCTGCATGACTGACAAGCCAAATCTGTACGTTATAACCGCGCCACCGCCTCCAGAAACACCAAAGCAGGCGGTCAAGCGGCGTGTGCGCAACAGGCCAAGGCCGGAGCACATGATGCAATGTTATGAGTGCGGAGGCCGCGAAGGCATCGAGGCCAAGTCCGGCGTAATGAGCAAGGACGGCAAGCCAGCAGGCGGCACCAAGCAGCTGCTGTGTGTTGTCTGCCTGACGCAAGGCAAAAGGTCGGTAATGTTCTGACCACAACGAATTAACCAAGACCCGCCAAGTGCGGGTTTTTATTGCACACGATTTACCAGCCTCGCAATGCGGGGCTTTTTTATGCGGCCAAGCCGCCAACACGCCCGAGGGGTTGCAGCAATGTTCGGAATGAAAACGATCTACATGGACAAGGAAAGCGACGGCGGCAACGCAGGCGGCGAAATATCCGCAGACGTGCAAGCCATCATTGACGCGAAGGTGACAGAGGCAGTAACCGGCCTGAAAGCGAAGAACGGCGAATTGCTGGGCAAGCTCAAGGAAACCGGCGAACGGCTCAAGTCATTTGACGGCATCGACCCTGATGCGGTGCGTTCAATGCTTCAGAAATTCAGCGACGACGACGAAGCAAAGCTAATCGCGTCAGGCAAGGTTGATGAGGTGCTGACCAAGCGTGCAGAGCGCATGAAAGCCGATTTCGCCAAAGAGGTACAAGCGGCCAAGGAAGAAACCACCAAGCACCAGACCCGCGCAGAGAAGTTCACCGCTCGCGTGATGAAGGGCGAGGTTCTGTCCGAGGCATCAGCCGCAGGCGTAGGCGCTTTCGCTATGGAAGACGCCGAGCTAGCAGCGGCGCGCATGTTCACTATCGATGACGAAGGCAACCCGGTCGCCCGTGATGGCGTGCTGGGCAAAGAAGGCAAGCCGCTAACGCTCAAAGAGTGGTTCGCGGAAGTGAAAGAAACCCGCCCGCATTGGTTCCCGGCTACCGCAAACGGCGGTGGAGCTGGTCATGGCCAAGGCGCAGGCAAACCAACTATCAGTCAGGCCGCATTCGATGCGCTGCCGCCCAAACAACGGGCCGCGCAAATGGCGTCTGGCGTTCAAATTGTTTAAGGAGTAACACCAAATGGCTAACACCCTTACCGCGCTGCAACCTGTCCTGTACAGCGCAGCACAAACCGTATCCAACGAAGCCTTTGGCGTCGTTTCTTCGATCACTACCAGCTTTGATGACAAAGGCGTTGCCATTGGCGATCTGGTAAAGGTGCCTATCGCGCCAACCCGCACACCGACTGATTTCACGCCTGGCGTGTCTGGCGCTCAGGGCGATGATGCGACTGCTACCACTGCCGATGTTGCCATCACTGCGAGCAAGAAGGTCAGCTGGTTCCTGACTGGAGAGCAGGTCAAGTCGCTGAGTAATGCCGGCTCTGACAAGGAGTGGGTGCGTCAACTAGTTGCACAAGGCATGCGCTCGCTGCGCAATCTTGCTGAAGTTGAGGCGGTAAACGCTATCAAGCAGGGCGCTTCCCGCGCCGTAGGTACTGCCGGCACCAACCCATTCGCCTCTGACATCAACATCATTCCAGATGTGCGAAAGGTGCTGTTTGATAACGGCGCTCCGATGGCTGACTTGCAGCTGTGCCTTGACTCAACTGCTGGTGTGGCTGCTCGCAAGCTGGGCATCATTCAGCAGGCTTATCAGGCTGGCTCTGAGGAAGAACGCCGCAGCGGTGATCTGCTGCGTCAGTTCGGCTTCAATATCCGCGAATCTGCCGGTATCGGCCTGCACACCAAGGGCGCTGGCTCGGCTTACGTTACCAGCGGCTCGACTGCTGCCGGCGTAACTGACATTGCTCTGGTAACTGGTTCCGGCATCGTCAAGGCTGGCGACGTTGTGACCTTCGCGGCTGACTCAGCTAACAAGTACGTTGTGAACACTGGCGTAGCGGCTCCCGGCACTATCAAGCTGGGTCGTCCGGGCGCTCGCGTCACCATCGCAACCGCCAACGCCATGACCATTGGCAACAACTACACATCCAACCTTGCGTTCGAGCGTTCGGCTGTTGTCGGCATCATGCGTCCACCAGTGTTCCCGCAGAACGCCACGATCAATCAGATGTTGATCAGTGATTCTCAGGGCATGACCTATCTGCTGCTTGAAATCCAGCAGTACGGCCAGACCACTTGGGAACTGCACTTGGCTTACGGCTTCAAGGTCGTACAGTCCGAGCATGTTGCGATTGTGATGGGCTAAGGCATCGGCGGCGGGTTTCGGCTCGCCGCCTTTCCTTTCGAGGCTTGATCCATGACCGAAGAAAAAGCAAAACGGGGCAGAAAGCCCAAAGAATTGACACAGCCGGCTGACGATAGCGGGCTGATTTCCGTTCAAAAGGACGGCGAAACCTTGCTAGTGCATCCAACCGCACTGGCTGACCATAAGCGGCAAGGCTGGAAGGTGATCTGATGGCACTGGTAATCGAGGACGGCAGCATTGTAGCGGGCGCGGATAGCTTCGCCACCGTCGCAGAATTTGCCACCTATGCGACCAACTACGGGCGCACCGTTACCGATGATACAGACGCAGTGGAGGCGCTTTTGCGCCGCGCTGCTTTGCAGATGGGCGATATGCCGTGGAAGGGTTGCACAGTAAACCGTGACCAGTCGCTTTGCTGGCCGCGCTATAGCGTTGTGGCAAATGGCTGGGAGATACCTTCCACCATGATTCCGCCACGCATCAAGGCCGGCCAGATGGCGCTTGCGTGCGAGATTTACGCAGACGACCAAGCCCCGGCTGAGTTGAAGTCTGGCCCGATTGTGAGCGAGAAGGTCGGGCCGCTTGAGACTACCTACGCATCCGCGCCAAAGAGCATCAGCAAGCCTGTTGCCGTACGCCAGTCGCAGGCTCAATTTGCGCAGTTTCTTGAATCTGCCTCATCTGTTCGGCTGACCCGCTCGTGAGTGACGTTTACGACCGCGCCAAGGCGTCAGCGGGGCGCATGCTGGGCTTGCGGGCGTCAGGCGGTAAAGGTGCCGCCTTTACGCTGAAAAAGACCGTGGCGGGCGCGTATGACCCCGACGCAGGCACAAGCACAACAACCAGCACCGACTACGCCGGCAGCGCATTCCGCGACAGCTTCAAGCAGTCAGAGATTGACGGGGCGCGCATCAAGCAGGGTGACGTTAAGTTTCTGGTTTCTCCGCTGCTGGTGAATGGTTCGGATATGCCAGAGCCAAAGCCGCAAGACCTGTGCGTGTTCGATGGCTCAACCTACACCGTGCAATTTGTCCTGCCGATGAATTACGCAGGGTTGGCCGTTGGCTTTGAAGTGCAGGCGCGCAAATGAGTTTCGCACTGGATATGCGCGCCTTCGTGGATAAAGCCAAGGATAACGCAGACCAAGTGGTGCAAAAGACAGCAATAGACATTCTTGCGCGGATCGTTTCGCGCTCGCCCGTTGGTAATCCTGACCTGTGGAAAGCCAACCAGGACGCCGTGACCTACAACAACGCGGTCGATACCTATAACGACGCGCTGCGCCAGATACCCGAGAACGTGAACAGTCGAGGCCATCTTAAGCGAGGCCGCAAGCTGAATGACTCGATGGAATTGGCAGCTGGCAAGGGATATGTAGGCGGGCGCTTTCGTGGCAATTGGCAGGTTACGTTTAATCAGCCAGCCGTTGGCGAGACAGGCGTTATCGACAAGGAAGGCGGCAAAACAAAGTCAGCCGGGAATGCCGTTATCAGCGCGTACAACGAGACAACGCACAGCATCTGGATGACCAACAACGTGCCATACGCCGTTCGCCTTGAGTACGGGCATTCAAAACAGGCACCAAACGGCATGGTCAGGATCACCGCTGCCGAGTTCCAGCAGATCGTCAATCAGGCCGTGCAGGAGCTTGCCAGGTGAGCCAAAAGATTATCAGGGCGGCGTTAGAGTCGCGCCTAAGCACATGGGCGGCTGCGAGGGTTCCCGCGCTGCCTGTTGCGTTTGAAGACGTGCCGTTTACGCCAAGCGGCGGCACTTATCTGCAAGCGTATTTGCTGCCGGCCACCACCGACAGTCCAGACCTTGAGGGCGTGATGCGCTCTTTCGTCGGTCTTTTTCAGATCAACATAGTGACAAAGGCCGGCATAGGCCGTGGCACTGCTGAAGGCATTGCAGACGAACTGGCCGCACTGTTCCCGAACAACTTGAAGCTGGTGAAGTCCGGTGTAAGCGTATTTGTGCGCTCGCCGTGTTCATCGCCGGCACCGATTCTTGATGACGCAACAAGCTCGCTGCCGGTTTCCTTCAGGTATCGCGCAGACGCTTAACCAAACCATTCAAAACGACCCGCCTTGAGCGGGTTTTTTTATGCCCGTGAAAAGGCAAAGGAGCTTTTCTCATGTCCGTATCTCTTCCCAATGGCGCAACGCTGGCAGTAGGCTCGGCTTATGGCGCAGCGATCACCATCACCGCCGTTACCAACGCCAGCCCGCCCGTTTGCACCGCAACCGCGCACGGCATGGCCAACGGTGATTTCATTGTTCTGACTTCTGGCTGGAACAAGCTCACAGGCCGCGTGTTTCGACTCTCCGGCGTTGCTGCGAACACCTTTGAGCTTGAAGGCGTAAACGCTACCAGCACCGCCGACTATCCAGCCGGCACCGGCATTGGTTCCTGCAAGAAAGTCACGACTTGGACGCAGATCAGTCAGGTTCTGGAGTTCAGCACAGGCGGCGGCGATCAGCAGTTTGTTACCTACTCATTCCTTGAGAATGACTTTGAAACGCAGATTCCGACCGTCAAGTCGCCGTCCACCATCACCATGAGCGTTGGCGATGACAGTTCTCTGCCTTGGTACACCGTCATGTCCACCGCTAACGATGACCGCGTGCCGCGTGCCGTCAAGATGACCCTGCCATCTGGCTCGCTGATTCTTTACAACGGCTACGTGACGCTGAACAAAACCCCAACCATGACCAAGAATCAGCTAATGGCGCTGCAAAGCACCATCGCTATGACTGGCCAAGCCGTGCGCTACTGAGGCTAACCCATGACCGTTTTCAAACTAGACCCTGCGCCAACCTTCGACGCTTCCGTGGACGTTCCCGTGCATGGCAGCGAGGCCGTGAAAGTAAAGTTCACCTTCAAGCACCGCAGCCGCGAGCAGCTTGAGGAGTTCATGCAATCGATGGTCGGCAAGTCGAACGCGGAAGCGGTCATGGACGTGGCTAGTGGTTGGGAATTAACCGACGAATTCAGCGCAGAGAACATTAACAAGCTGTGCAATAACTACATGGGCGCAGCCTATGCCATTGCACAGACGTACTTTGCAGAGATTCGTCAGGCCCGATTGGGAAACTGACCGAGGCCGCAGCGGCACTCTACAGGCGACAGCCAGATGCCAACGAGTTAGCGGCCTTCGGGTTTACCCCGGCTGATTATCAGGACAGCAACACCGTCTTGATATGGCCGGACAACTGGCAAGCATTCCAAGTCTTCCGCGCAATGTGCACACAGTGGCGCACAGGCATGAACGGGCCGACCGGTCTGGACTATGCCGCGCTGCCGGTAGTGCTATCGCTGGAAGGCATACCCAAGAAAAAGCGACAGGACGTGTTCGATTGCCTGCGGGCAATGGAAGGCGCTGCGCTGCATGAAATTCACAAGAAGGATAAAGCCTGATGGATATTGCGAGTCTAGGGCTACAGATAGACACAAGCGATGTCAGCAAGGCCGAGGCCGATCTTGACCGGCTGAATGCATCGGCTGCAAAGACCGAGGCGAGCGCGCAGAAAACCGGAAAGGCGTGGAAGGAAGCGTCTGCCAGCATTGGCGGCGCGCAGATTAAAGATGCGTCTGCACAGATCGACAAGACCACCGCGTCACTGAACAAAGCAGGCGTATCAGCAAAGCAGACCGCAGCGGCCTTGCGCGGCGTTCCTGCGCAGTTCACGGATATTGCCGTTGGATTGCAGGGCGGGCAAAACCCGCTCAGCGTGTTACTGCAACAGGGCGGCCAGCTTAAGGATATGTTCGGCGGTATCGGGCCGGCTGCTCGGGCGCTGGGCGGGTACGTTGTAGGGCTGGTCAATCCGTTTACCTTGGCGGCTGCCGCTGTTGGCGCGCTGGCCTTTGCCTACAAGCAGGGCAGCGATGAGGCGACAGCCTTCACCAAGGCTATAGTGCTATCCGGCAACGCGGCAGGCACTACCAGCGACAATCTGGCAGGCATTGCCGCGTCCATTGATGACACGGTAGGCACTACCAAACAAGCAGCAGCAGCACTGGCCGAGATGGTATCAAGCGGCAAGATTGCCGAGGATCAACTGCAAAACCTCGCAACGGCTGCGATTGCCTTTGAGGATGCAACAGGGCAGGCCGTCAGCAAGACCATCGAGGAATTTAATAAGCTCGGCGGTGATCCGGTTAAGGCGTCCATCAAGCTCAACGAGCAGTATGGCTACCTGACCGCTGCCGTGTTTGAGCAGATACAGGCGCTGGAAGAACAAGGCCGCACAGACGAAGCCGCCGCGCTGGCTCAGGAAACCTACGCTCGCGCACTGAATGACCGCGCAGACGAAATAAAGCAAAGCCTTGGCACGCTTGAATCGGCATGGGATGCCGTGGGCAATGCCGCTGCCGAAGCGTGGGATGCTGCTCTTGCGGTAGGGCGTGAAGCCACGATAGACGAGCGCATTGCTGACCTGAAAGCGCAGCTGCAGGAAGTCGCAGACGTTGGATCGGCTGGCCCGAGAGGTCGCGCAGCTTTCCAACTTGGTGCTGGTAAAGGCGGTGCTGGCGATCTGGCGCAGCAGCTCAACACGCTGGAGCTTGAGCGCGAGCAGCAGCAGGGGGAGGCGCGTCAGAAAGCGGCA
>Ga0075464_10000937_pt1 | contig 13005 bp, 12 predicted proteins | sample DEB19_08_DNA_5_FD_75068 | JGI IMG/M metagenome (GOLD analysis project Ga0075464, IMG submission 75068) | Aqueous microbial communities from the Delaware River and Bay under freshwater to marine salinity gradient to study organic matter... | ecosystem: Environmental > Aquatic > Marine > Coastal ...
ACTCCCATCGAAGGTTCTGGTAGCGGTCGAAGCACCGGAAGGTGTAGACGAAATGCGGGGAGAAAAGGTCGATCACGGTTGATGCCCTCCGGCCTTGCGGACCACTTCCATCTGGATGAACGTAGTCGCTGCCAGCGGAGAGATTTCAGCGCTCTGTACGCTGACGATTGCCTGCCGCAACCCGTCCTGCTCGCGCACCAGCGTGGCGGCGGAAGTGCCGTCATGCGGGGCGACATCCTGCTCCTGAAGATTCTTCACCTGGCCGTCCTCCGCACCAAGAATAATACCTCTGTCACTGTACCACAGCACGTCGTTCGTGTAGGGGATCGCCGCCCCCGAGCCGTATACCGCGCCGTGCGGGAGCTTGGGCTCGATCTTAAAGTCTTCCGGGCCGGCGCCGCGCAGGAAGTAGGTCTTGTCGGACGCCAGCCAGACCCCGCCGGGCACCGGCTCCATCACAGAGATGTACGCAGCTTGCATGATGAACCCACGGTCCAGGCTGACCCAATCCGGTGCGAACGGCTCGGTCATCCAGAGCACTTGGTCAGACGCGATGCAGATGCGGCCACTGTGCTCCCGGATGATCTGACCGGGAGGCGGAGGGACGATCTGCTCGGTCACCAACGGGGCGCCAGTGCCGCTGGAAGTCGTCAAGGTGTAAGTCGCCGTGCCCTCGGCCAGCTCGGCAGCCAGGAACAACGTGGCGCCGTTGGTGGTGCTGGCGTAGACCCGGATGCCCATCGTGGAGGGAAGCCCTGTCACCTCGATCCCGCTCGGGGTTGTCAGCTCCAGCGGCATGATCTCGCTCGCCCCGGACTCCCGCCCATCGGTGTCCACGCGGGTGATGGCGACAAGGTACGTGCCTACCGGCAGGCTGCCGTTCACCGCGTACAGAAGGGGGGCGGCCGGGACAGGGATGCCCCAGTCTGAGGCCCCGGCAGCCGTGATCTTTTTGGTAATCAGCCCGTCACTGAAATAGACGGTCTCGTTGAAGTAGGCGTAGGTCGGCGTCGGACCGAGCACACCGTCGAACAGCGTGGTGGCTGTGTTGTCATCGTTCAGCCTGCACAGCCTGGTGCCCTGGATGAAGTACGCCCCGAGCGGGCAGCTATACCCTCCGCGCAAGTCAGTGTTGCCGTAGACCTTCTCGTACCCGGCTCGGCGGCGGATCAGCCCGGCATTGTCGATGTCCGCGTTGACCGCGTTGCGCAGGGTGCCGTCCGGCAGGGCATAGTCCGGCTGGCGGTTGTTCATGCCCTTGGGCCACGGGCCGTATTTTACGGTCCGCTCTGTCTGCTGGGCTTCTGGGATGTACTTGGCCATCAGTGGACGCTCTGCACTCTGATTTCAGCGGGGCGGGTCTGCACGCGCAGCGATGGTACGGCAGTCTGGACACGTGTGCCCTGCGGCAGGGACTGCACGCGGATGTCGGGAATGCCGGTCTGGACGCGGATGGCCGTGCCAAGGAAGTACCGCAGGGTAAGTCCGAGAAGCGCATTGGCAACATCCGCCTCTACAGCCGTTTCGATCAGATAGGCTTTCAGCGCCGTAAGATCGCCGGCCGCATCCGTCTCGCTCGCCGTGTCGATCGTGAAGGCCCGCAGCGAGGCAAGCAGGCCGGCCGTATCGACTTCCGTTGCCGTCTCGATTAGGTAGGCGATCAACGACGCCAGACTGCCGGCCGCGTCGGTTTCCGTTGCCGTCTCGATCAGATACGCCTTGAGCGCCGCGAGACTGTAGGCGGTATCGGTCTCGGATGCTGTAGCCAGCAGGACGGACTTGTTAGCCGTCAGGGTGTAGGCAGTGTCTGTCTCGCTTGCGGTTTCTATGGTGTAGGTCGTAATACCCGATACGGCATCCAGCGCCACGTCCAGCCGCGGGAACCACCACGCCAGAGATGGCGTGTTGTCGCCGATACCAAAGGCTGTAGTGGCGGTCATGCGATGGCGTATTTCATTTTCAGGTGCGCTAGCACAATGGCGCGTTCATCTGCGGTCAGCAAGCGGCTGTAGATGGCGATTTCCGCGATGTCGCAGGACAAATAAGAGCCCTCCTCGTAACCTATATACGTAGCCGCCATAGCGGATGCAGTGTACCCACTGATCGCCGTAGCGCTTCCTAGCGTGCCATTCGCGCCCAGCGCCACCGTCAGCCCGTTGCGGCGTACCTCCAGAATGTTGAGCTGATTGGCGACCGTATAGGAGATATTCGGGGAGCTGCCTGTGTGGTAATACTGGGTTGTTGTAGTCCCCGTATAGCGGTAGCTCCATCCTGTACCGCCATTGCGCGTACTGATGATGCCGCCTGCCGAATTACCCTTTGCGACCACGAACATGTGGCCGACCGATCCTGATGAATCCAGGATTTTTGAGAATTCCAGGCCATCGTCTGATCCATCAAACCGCAGGACTGGATTTCCATTGGCGATGTTTGTCTTGTAAAGTGGCCGATTGGCGCTGGTAGCCTGCGTTGCATGGTTGGCATTGCTGGACAGATCATCCCATTGGGACACTGGGTCATTGTCCGCCAGCCCTGTGATCTGACTGGCGTTGTACCAGCGCAGCAAATCGGCAATCTGTTTCAGTGCGCCAGGGTCATACCACGCCTTCCGCGCCTTGGCCTCATTAACCTCATCCAGCGAAAATACGCCTGATTGCTTGACATTCCCCGGCGCCCCGCTTTTGCCAATCCACCCACCCGACATTACGACTCCTCGCGGATGGATAGCGTGATTTCGAGGTCGCCGGCTGCGGATGCCTTGGTTTGAATCGCGTCACCGCCTTCAAGGATGAGTGGGCCGCCGATGATGTTCACTGCGTTACCTGGCCCGACCGACAATCCATCGACTATCCGCGTTGCAGCATTCGACGCCGAGCTATCCAGCCACTGCGCGGACCCGTTGGCGGAGTTCGTCCCATCCACATTCGCCACCTGCGCCAGCAGCACCAGCGCCGTCGTGCCGGCCGGACACGTATAGGCCGTGCTGTAACTGGTGCCGATAGCCTGACGGGCGTTTTTGTAGGCGACGGCCATTTACGCCGCCTCGTAGAAGCCAGTCGCCGGCGCGCTCAGCGAGAAGCTATTGCCATCCGTGGTGATGTTGGCGTCGTGGATGCCCACGATGATGATGTTGCTGTCCGTGCCGCCCGTGGTATCAGAATCGTAGCAGGTCAGCACCTTCACCACCGTGTTATTGGTGGCGCCGCCCGGAGCGGTGTAGGTCTGTGACGGGAATGTCGAGTATTGTTTGTTGCTGGTGTTGTCCACCGTCGGGGCGCTCAACGTAGCATCGGTCAACACCTTGCGCGCGTAGTTGGTGAAGTTCGCCTCGACGTTGGCCGTGCCGCCACCAGCCGCCAGCGCCGCGCCCAGACTCGCGTAGTCCTGCAACGTGGCATTGGACTCGGCGGTCTTGAGCATGACGATGATGATGGCCGAGTTCGCCGGATCGTTGTTCACGACGCGGTTCAGGAACTCGTTGCCACGCCCCTTGGCGTAGTTATTGACGACTGCGGCCATGTTTTATCTCCCGTGTGGAAGTGACTTCGCCCAGAGATGTGCGGCGGTGGCGTAGGCTGCCGCGCGGTCGCACCGCTCGGTCAGGGTGAAAAGAAATCTTGAAGCTGCTTCTGAAAGCTCGGCTCCGGCGGCGGTGTCAGCAGGAACGCCGGTACTTCCGGCGGTGGCGGGCAGGGGGTTTCCACAACCCGCACGCGCTCCTGGGTCGCGCAACCGCTTGCCAAGCCGCACAAGATCAGCAGACTTGCTGTCAATATCCGCTTGCATTCTCGCATACGTTTCCTCCGCCGACTGCCGTGCAGCCGTCTGTTGTGCGCGCAGCGCCTCGACCTCGGCCGTGCGCTGCTGCGCCAGTTTCAATGACTCGGCCAGTGCCTTGGCCTCACGCTGCTCCCACTGCGCACGCTCGACCACGCGCCCTTGGTGGTAGACAGCCACCAGCAACCCGCAGATCAGAAGGGCAGCCACGCCTGCGATGATGACCTTGATCCGGGGCATGATTCAGCCCTGCAACTTGGACCGCAGTTTCTCGATCGCCGTGGACAGGTAGGTCATGCCGGTCGCAACCGCCAGCACCACCCAACGCAGTCCAGCCAGAATCTTGCCAGCAATGGTTTTGAGCACACTCATGTCAGTCTCCAGTTACCCTCTATGCGGTTCCGGCCCAGCTCACCCACTCGTGACTGGTTTGTTCAGGAGGTGCCTCGCAGTATACTGCCTGCTGCGAGACGATGCCATTTGTGGGGTGGACGAACCACAGGGCTTGCTGTGGCCGCTCGGGGAAGGCCCGCAGCTTGCCGATCGAATACTCGCCGGGACCGATCAGCGACCCGTTCACAATGACACGCGGTAGTGGCGTGTACTGGTGCCAGTGGCCGGACACCAGCGTGTCGAAGTCCAATCCGATGGCGGACGAGCCGTGGCGGGTTTTCATCATGCCGCGCATGACCGGCCCGAGCATTCCAATGATGCCATCGCCGCCCGACGTACCCAGCTTGTCACCGTGCGTCAGCAGGAACCGATGGTTCCAGATTTTCAGATGCGCGTCGATGCCCGCTGGGATATAGAACGTGATCCGGTCATCACCGTCGTAGTGTTTCTCAAGCAGCGTATACAGCAACCAGTCGTAGTTAAGATACGCGGCGTTCTTGAATTGGGGTTTGATCGTGGTCCGACCATGATTGCCCGCGACACCTGCCACAAAGACCCGACCAAACGCGGCCAGCATGGAGTCAAGCGCACGGATCAGCGTGCCGTACAGGTCCACCACAGCCGGCATGATGGGTGCGTCGTTGGTCTGGGTAAGCTCGTCATGGATGGTGCCGGACACCATGTCCCCACCCAACATCACCACGATGCCCGGATACTCCCCGTGGACTGTGTGGTTCATGGTGAGATCGACCACGCCTGCCGCCAGCCGTTCGGCGCGCTCACGGGCGACATCCAGATTGTAGGTGTTGATGCCGTTGATCTGCTCCGGCACAACGACTTCGCCCCAGTGCCAGTCGCTCCACAGCGTTGCAGGGATTATCTGATTGCGGCCATGCCGTTTGGTCTTAATCGTCCACGCGGGCGGGCTGACATCCGCCGATGCGCGCTTCAGTTTGAAAATTTCCTGCCGCACGGCGGCGGTAGTGAGGGCGTCTTTACGTGCCAGCAACAGGTCAGATTCGAGTTGCTTGACGCGGTATCGCAGATGGTCAGACTGGGCGTCCGGGGATATTGGCGCGACAGACAGATCAATTCCCTGCCGCGCTGCCAATTCAAGGCGCGTCCGAAGTGTGCTGCGGGCAATCTTCAGCCGCCGGGCGGCGCTGCTACTGTTGCCGTGTTCTTCGCGGTAAGCCTTTGCGGCCTCCAACAGAGTATCGCGGTCCATCATGCCCCCGTGGTCGGTGCGAATTTTCCGGCGGCGTTGGCCGTCCCGTAGAGTCCGACAACTAGTGCAGTCGCAGAGACGAACTCCGTACCGGACAACTTGCCCATCAGGCATAACCCCGTGGAGGACAACCAGAAGGCCATCGCCACGATGAACTTGCGATAGCCGATCAGCCCCTGCACGCCAACCGCCCCGGCCAATGCGCCTGCAAGTACATCGGCTCCCATCTCAGCATGATCTTGCGCGGGTACCCCAGATTCTCCGGGCAATTCTTGGCCGACCGACGGGCACTGCCGCACGCGGCATCGACGATCGTGTGATCCAGTGGATCAGTCGCATTACGGGCCTCGGCCTGCACATGGCCCAGCCCACCATTGTAGCCACGCAGCGCGAACCACCAGCGGTCGCAATCGGTATGCCCCTTCGTGCGGTCGTACAGGTAGCGATCGTACACAGCCAGTGCGCGCAGAGACCAGCCGGGGCTGTACGGTGCAGCACCTCCGCCCAACTGTGATGGGTATGCCGTGTTGATCCACGACGCAGTGGCCGGCATGAATTGAGCAAGCCCCTTGGCGCCGACGTGACTCTCAGCGTCGGTACGCCACCGGCTTTCCTGGTGAACCTGTGCCGCCAGACGTGCGGTCGGGGCGTCCAGACCGAACTGCATCCGGGCCTCTTTATCCAGCAACGCGCGGTACTGCTCGGCGGCAGGCGGGAGGGTCTCGGCCTGCGCCGGCGCACACCCGCACAACAGCGCCAGGCCGATGATGGTCGCGACCATGATGATAGCCCGTCGCATCTGGGCGAATGAGGCAGACTGCGATGAGCACGCCTCGTGCGGGCGCCCGTAAGGAAAGATTGTCCGGTCAACCCAGTACCCGAGATACGCCCCCATACACAGGATCGTGAGCCCCCACACCAGCACACCGAGTTGCCACGGTGCAATGACGCCTACTACAGCACACGTCACCAGTGCCAGTGCCAGCCACGGCCATGCACGTAGCTTGTCCCGAACCTTGGAAAGATCGAAAGTCACTGATCTACCCTCCGGCAATCCACGCGGCAACGATACCCACCCCGGCGGTCATGAGAACCCAACCCAACCGCTCCATGTTCGACACGATCCAGTCGCTGCGTTGTAGCTTCTGAATCTCCACCTGCAATGCCTTCATGGCCGCGACTTCTTGGGTCATGTGCTCGGTCAGGGCAAGGGCCATTTTTTCCACGGCCGTGTTCAGGTGGACCACCTGAAGTTCCAGCAACGCGATACGGGTCTCCACGCTATATTCCGCCGCCATCTCGGTCTCCACTTTACAGGCTAGTTGTGATCTCACGATGCACCTCTGCGTCGATGTGGAGCAATTCCTCGACGGTGCCATCCGCGTACTCGATTTCCAGATCACCAACAGCCGCCGTAAACGTGAATACCGCGGAATCAGTCGCGGGGATCGTCACAGTAATCATGTGGTTAGTGTCGTCGATGGCGATATTCCCCAGCGTATCGGACATCTGGTACAGCAGCGTGCCACCCACCTTGTCGCGCAAGTCCAGCCGCACCTTGGCCCCGGACATTGCCACAGGCGTGTAATACACCAGATGGCCGCCTGACGTGTAGGGCGCGAAGCCGCTGGAGTCAATGTCGTTGATCGTAACCGTGTCCGGATCGACCACGGTGACCTGCCTGAAATCCGTGACCTTGAGCTTGTTGGCCGTGGCGTTCAACTCGGTCATGCCGCCCACGTTGGTCACGGCCGCCGACCACCCAGTAACCAGTCCGTGCCCCGTGGCTGTGATCGAGACCGGCGCCGACTTGGCGATCGCAGTGATCGGCTTGTACACCAGCGTCGCAGTCTCGGGCCGTATCAGATATCGGAACGTCCGCCCCTGACGGATCACCCATGAGACATCTGCGGGTGCGGTAGGCATCACTGCACCCCTTGTGGCTGGAAGAACCGGGTCGCCTGGTAGGCGTTGATGTCGCGCATGTTTGCCCCCACCGGCAGGCCGGTCGCACCAGACAGTGCTCGCGCCCGCGCACGTTGCTGCACGGCCGAACCGATCGAGTCGAGAATGCTCCGACCGGGGTTGGCCTGCTCGTAGTCACGCGCCGCACGGACACCTTCCATCATGGCAGCCTGATCTCCGCGCTCGATGGCAACGACAAGGTTCCGGCGGATCACAGCGCCTTCCCGGTCAAGTATAGCGGTTCTCTGCGTTTGTGCCCGTCGAGCCTCCGCATAATCAGCCTCCTGACCGGGGCGGATGCCGAACATCTGCAACATGACATCGCTCGCGTGGGGCGTGATCGGCAACTGATTCTGATTCTTGTCCACGAAGCCGCGCGTCGCCAAACCGTAGGCTTTGACCGGACCCTGAACCGCCATCGGCACCATCTGCTGCATCCCCGACAACAGGTCACCATCGGCGATCTTCTGCATACCCTCGACCATGCCGGAGATCATGCTGCCCGACGCACCCACGGCGATCGACGGATCGCGGATTTTTTCGGCCAATGTCCGGCGATCGGCCAGGAACTGGCTGAAGGGGATGATGTCCTGCTCGCCGATGCGCGACGAGATGTCCCCTCCGGTCGCCCGCAGCAGCCCGCGCGAGATCAACGGCTCGATGTCCGTACCCACTACGTCCGACGTGAAGTTCCGCATACTGGTGCGGCTGTCACACGGCTGGTCCGAGAACATCTCACAAAGCTGATCGAGCGCCGCCAACGCCGCCGTCAGGAACGGTAGTCCCGTCGTGCCGGCCAGCAGCACCATCGCCGATGCGTGCGCCTTGAGGAACCTGCGGGCCTCCGCGCTCTGCTCCTTGGTGACGCCCGGCCGCTCGCCGACAGCGCGGTAAATCTCACGGTACAGCTTGCCAAGAAGTTGGAACTGATACTGGTGGAACTGAAAGACCACCGGAGTGACCGGCCCGAAGATGCCCTGCCGCCCCGCCATGCGGCCGATGTTGTTGTAGTTGTAGTTCAGCATGGACTCGTCAAGCGCACTGACCACCTGATTCAGCATGGCCGCATTGTCCGCGCCTTTGGACAGCGCCAACTGCCGCACCGCCAGCGATGTAACCAGACGGGTCAGCAGCTCCGAACCATAGCTGGTCGCCGTGGCCAAGCGGATGATCTCGTCGAACTTGGCGCTTTTCTCGCCGGTGACCTCGCCTTCAGCGATACGTGCCAGCTCGCGCGAGGCGTTGCCGATGTCGAGCTTGCCGGTGCCCATCACTTCCGTCAGGTACTGCTGAATCTCCGAACTCACGCCGGCCTTTTTCAGCACGTCCGTGGACACGATCATGTCCGCACCGCCCTTGATCCCGGCAGCGCGGTAGCCCTCCTTGATCGCCGCCGTGACGATCTTGAAGGCGATGGGGGCCGCCTTCACCATCGCGTTGAACGAGTCACGCGAGCCGTACTTCTTGGTCAGTTCCGGCCACGTCAGCGCGCCCAACTGGGTCATCTGGGTCAACACGTAGGCTGGTGACAGGCCCAGATAGAACGTGTGTCCGAGCGCCCGCAAGATGCTGTAGGTCTGCGTCGGGGTGTTGTCGATCGGCATGTGTTCGCGTCGGTCCATCTCGTCCACGATGGTCTGCATCCGCTCGAACTGGTCCAGATCGCCCGTCGGGGACCGCCCCTCGTTGGAGATCGTCTCGCGCATCTGCCGCATGGCGTCCTGACGATCGGACGCAACAGCCAGTCCGGCAAGCCGGGTTGAGGACATCCGCATCCTGTGCGCGTAGGACCGCACCATGTCGGCGTTGAAGCCGGGACGCCCCTTGCGGTGGATCATCGCCTTGGTCGCGGACGTGTTGGGCAGGGAGTCGATGTAGACCTGGAACAGACTGTTCTTCACCTGCCGGGCGACATCATCGTCAAAATTGTCCAGCCCGATGTTCTCGGTGATGTGCGCCAGCCACTGCGGCCCCATCTGGCCGAACTTGTCGATGACTTCGCTGCGCTTGCCGAACACGATCTTGTCTGCACCCTCCTTCTCATCGAAGAACAGGTGCCCCTCCTTGCCCAACTGCTGCACTGCCTTGCGGAATTCGTCGGCCTGCGCGTAGGACTCAAACTGCGCAAACACGTTCGGGTCCATCGCGTCCGACCGGATCACCACGTCAGGGAATTTGTCCTGCAAGACCTGACTGACGCGCGCCATCGCTGCCTCGTCGGCCGTTCCATCCGCTTGAACCTTCGTTCTGAAGCCCACGAAGTAATCACCGAAGCGACCCATGTGGAAGTACGGGGACTGGCCGATACGGGTCAGTCCCTTCTGGATCATGGTCAGATGGGCTTCAAGCGGCGCGATGTCCTTGATCGCCGCGCGCTCGGCAGCGGTACGCGGCTGACTGTAGGCCGTGCGGAGCATAGCCCTGATCTGTGCGCGCATCTTGGGATCGGCCACGCCCTTGAGCGCGAGCTTCACCGCTGCATCAAACTCCGCCGACTTCGGGTCTTCGTCCGGCTTGGCGATGGCCTGCTTCTTGGCGGCAAGGTACGCATCCAGCGCCGTGCGGTACTGTTCCAGCCGGCCATCCCAGTATTTCTTCGCCTGCTCCAGCGTCGTGTGCGTGTTCGGGTTGTTGCGGAACGGCTCGGTCACGTCCTCGCGGAAAACCGCCGGCATGACATCCTGCGACACCTGCGCCCGCACGGCATTCTGGAGCGAGACCACCATGTCCGCCACGAACATGGTCTCGTTCATGGTCACCAGATCGGAGTACACCGCCTTGGCTTCCGGCGTGAGACGCCCGTACATCTGGCGGAACTCAGCCACGTACCGTTTGGCCTCGGCCAGCTTGCGACCTGTCAGGTTATGCAGGTGCTCGTGCTGCTCCCACGTCTTGCGTGGGTCGATCTCCAACTCGGTCGCGCGCATCAGCGTCGAGATCGTCTCGAACTGCTTGCGGTCGCTGGACTGCAACGCCTCCAGACGACGGTACGGATCGTTGAACATCTGGTTGAACCGCGACGCAACGACTTCCTGGTTGTCGTAGGTCGTGGCGTGCCGTCGCAGCGCACCGTTGAACAGGTGGTCGTACATCTCGACCAGATGGTGTCGGTCGGCCCACTTGACCACGGTCTTGAGCGTCGCCGCACGCACCCCCTGAAACCCCGACTCCCGCAGGCGGTTGTACATTTGCCGGGCGGTATCCGTCGCCTGACCAAAGGCGTTCAGCGTCTGCTCGGTGCTCTGCGAACGCGGGCCTGTGGCGGACGACCGAGAGAACATGATGTTCGGGTTGTTCGAATCAAAGTCCCCGTTGTTACCGACAGCGGACTTGATCTGCTCAGGGCGGAAGGCGACCACCTCCATCAAAATGCGGCGGCTCCGGCTGGCCAGCATTGCTTGTGCAACGTCTACCCCGTATGCCTGCTCAAGCTCCCGATAGGTCCACTCGCGGGCCTTGAATAGGTCTGTGACCGCGTCGCGGCCGAGATCATTTACCGTCGGGGACGCGGCCGACAGGGCGGCCCACTGCTCGTCGCTCAATCTGCCGCCGTCAGGAATCTGAATGATGTCCCTGAACACCAGAACGCCATCGTGGCCAAGGGCTTCCAGCTCGGCGCGCTTTCGAACTGACGCCTCTGGGCTGTTCTGGTACAAGCCTCGGGTGTTTTCGCTTCTCCAGTCGTAAGGATTTTGCAGGCTCACATACGCCGGTATGACGTTCGCGCCGGCATTGTCGCTTCCTTCGCGCATCCGCTCAAAGCCGAAGCCGTCGGAATCCCTGTTCGCAGCGTAGGTACTGGCGGTTGTTGGGTCTGGCGTGAAGTAGAAGCCTGAGCCATACCACCCAGCGTCGCTCGCCGTCCCGGTGCGGAGCGGGTCGAACTCACTAAAGTCGCCCCGCGTCCCGTGATACACCACCAACGGCCTACCATCGGCGTCCACTACTTTGCTGTCGCCGAACCACCGTTTGAACGCCGCAGTCTGCGTCACGTCAGTCGGCTGCCCCGTCTGAGAAAACATCGGCCCATCCAACACCATCGTCGCGGCAAGCTGGGCGGACTCGGGCATGTCGGACTCGGTAACGATGTCCCCGTTGGCATCGACGATTCTGCGGGCACCGTTGACTGTGCGCGGCTCGTAGCCGAACTGGCGCAGGGCGTCCACCGCGTCGTTGTACTGCGGGTCGTTGCTGACCTGCTGGGGGGTCACGGTCTGGCGCTCGAAATCACCCGACTTGCGGGCAGCGGCAGTCACCAGCGAGACGAGCGTACCGACATCGACCGATTGCTTCCAGCCCATCCTCACAAGGAATGCCTTGGCCGCCGAGAAGATGCGCTGGACCAAGGACATCTGGTGGTTGTCCGGGTTCTCGACCAGGTACCCCAGCAACTCCTTCTTGAGCTTGGTATTGCCTGACAGGCGGTTGGAAAACTCGCGCACGAACATCTCGGACTGCGGATCAAGCCCAAGATTCTCGTGCTCGTTGACCTGCTCTGCCGCTGCACGCACGGCCGCATCACCCTGCCGCAGCAACCGCACCAGCCCCTGAAGCACCGTGCTCTGGGTATCGCGCCCCAGCATCCGCTCCAGTCCGTAGTGTTCGCCGACCTCGTGCAGAAACACGCCGACCGGGTTGTCGCCCGCGCGCGAGGCCACGACGTAGCTGGTCTGCGTGGACGGGTCATACAGGCCGGTGACGGTCTCGTCTACCTGCGAGGCGTACTTGGACCCTCGACGCACCATATCTTCCTGCACCTGCTGCCAGTCGCGTGCGACAACGAACCGATCGCCCAGCTTCTTGAACGCCTGCTGGCCGATGAAATCGCTGATCGCCTGAACGACAGCCTGCGGTGTGTTGGCTGTGCCTTGGGCGCTGGATCGGTTGATGCCTGGGTTGTTCGGGTCGAACGTACCCTGATTGCCGATAGCGGACTTGATCTGCTCGGGGCGGACCACGAACCATGACTTTCCAGAGTAGTCGTTTGGCTCGTTGACGATGGCCCCGTCGTATCCGCGCTCCTTCAGGCGCGCCACCACTTCCGGGTTGTCGAGTACGGCCCAGTCGAGCTTGCCGTCCGGGAACAGCTTGATGATCCACTCCCCGTCCGGGTCCACCTCGACGGCGGAAATGCCGTTGTTGTAGTTCACCATGCGGCGGCCCTGCTCATCCTCGTAGATGAGCGGCTGCAGGATGTATTCGGCATCATCCCAAGCGCGGGCGGCGCGTTGCTGCGACGCAAGATCGCGGCTGCTGGTGGCGATGCCGGACGGGTCGATGAACGGGTTCTGCACCGACAGGTAGACCGACATCACGTTCGGGCCATACGTGCTGGCGTCTTCCTCCGATTCGCTGAGAAATGCCCCCTGAGACTCGACCTCGCGTTCGTCGAACATCACCGCCCGGAAGCCCGGCCGGTTCATCTCGAACGAATCGAACTTGCGGTCCGTCCCGTGGTACACCACCAGCGGCTTGCCATCGGCGTCCACCACCTTGCTGTCGCCGAACCAGCGCCAGAAGTTCCGCACACCATCCTCAGTCGGATGTATCGGACGGCCTTCACTGTTGGTCGTCGGACGCTGCACACCGTCCACGTCGATGGTGGCCTTGGCTCCTGAGCGACTGAACTGCGGGCCGGACTC